>UOEE01000204.1_pt1 | contig 16970 bp, 15 predicted proteins | sample 1990011 | NCBI WGS metagenome assembly UOEE01 (sample SAMEA4728526, study PRJEB27164) | hydrothermal vent metagenome | biome: marine basaltic hydrothermal vent biome; feature: marine hydrothermal vent; material: mineral | place: Pacific Ocean | collected 2011-06-14/2011-07-23 | depth 1741 m | reverse complement strand
GGGGTTTCAGTGGCGCAACCAGACTGGCAAGGCAAACTTGCAAACTGGATTGCACAACATCCAAACCGGTGGTGGCAAGGGGTTTGGGTTGCTTGCGAAATTAAAGGCGACCCGGGCGAAATTGAACCCGCAACCGTACAGCCCGGTGCAGGACCAGCAGAAATTTTTGCCAATGCCCGGCTGAATATAGCAGAAAACTTGTTGGGGTATGGCCCGCGTTCTTTGCATGCGTTAAGCGCTTGGGCCGAGGATGGCCCGCGCCAAAGTTGGAGCCGAGGTCAAGTAAAAGAAATGGCTGGGCGCTTTGCATCTGGTTTTGCTTCGATGGGTTTGCAATCTGGTGATAATATCATTTTGAACCTGCCAGATGTGCCAGAAAAACTGGCCGCATTTTTGGGCGCGAGCTGGCTGGGGCTGGTTAGTGTTCTCGACCCGCCTTGGAGCCAGCCAACAACCGACATCATAACCGACTGGCAGCAAATCAACCCAAAACTGATTGTCACCTGTGATGGATATCGCCGTCATGACAAATGGATTGACCGGGCCGATATAGTGGAATTGCTGCTGCAAAAATTTGCCGGGCAAGCTGCCATTATCCCGGTTCCATGTGCCGGTTCAAGAAGCCCGGTGCAGGATTTGGAAGGCGTGTTTAACTGGCGCAGATTTGAGCAAATGGGCCATGGGGGAGGGCACTCGTTTACTTATGTCGGATTTGCCCATGAACTGGCCAAAGTTCGGGCATCGGATGCAGATGGTTTTACCAGTGTGCAAAGCGGCCCATGGTTGTTGGAGCAAATGGCCAAGTGGCAATTACTGCTCGACCCAGAGGTGGATTCGCATATTTTTGCACCAGATTTTGGCGTGCAATCTGATTGGCTGTTTGGCATTAGCGCACTGGTAACCGGCAGCGATATTCTGTTGTATGATGGCGCAGAAACCGCAATGAATGGCCAAGTTTTATGGCGGATGATGCAACGCGAGCAATGCAAAATCATTGCTGCAAATCCGGGGTTAATCGCAAATTTGCAAACCAATAAGCAAAAAATACCCGACGACCACAATCTCGACCCGGTGCAACGGGTATTTGTCGAACAAAGCACCGCGCAAGTCGACCGGCAGTTATTGCTGGATTTGTGTTTTACGGACGCGCGGATTGTACCGCACGGGCCATTTGCCGGGTAACGCATTATCTGTGTTGGAAACATTGCAAAACCGACGTAAGCTACCCGCTTGCCGAGGGGTGCCAGAACGATTCGTTCGCGGCTGAGAAATACCCTTAAAACCTGACCGGATAATGCCGGCGAAGGGACAGGAATTATGTTTGAGAGTAGTAATCAAGGCGGCCTTGGATTTCAGTTGCTCTCCGATGAAAAGCAGATTTGGTCTGATAAACCACATAAAATTCCGTTGTTTATAACTGCTTATTTTGTTTTTATCATTCTGTTTTTAGGTGGGTTTTTTATTCTGCCAATGACTTTGGTTCTGATAACCAAAGATGTTTCTTATCTGGCAAATATGAATATGCAAATTAACGGCAATATGGTTAGTTCAGACACATCTTTGGACACAATCCGATTTGCCCTCATTGGTGTAATTATCCTATTTGCAATACATATATTGCTTGTCAGTTGGTATCTACGATTTCGGATGTCAGAGATATATGTAATAACCACAAAACGAGGAATCCTTGTTAGGCCATTGTTTCCAAAAGCAATTATTAGTTTGAATTTGCAAAACCTGACTTCTGTTTCGCGATCAGGCGGGAAACATGTTGGTACACTGACTTTTCATGCTCGAGGCGAAGTAGCAGGAACCGGGTTGTTCCGAAATATTTTCAAACGCCCACTTTCGTTCCTGAATATCAACACTCCCGAGAAAGTAGAAAATTTAATCCTTCAGCACTTTGGAAGCAATAAGGAAGTCCCATGAACAAATTTGCAAAGCCATCAAATTTTACACCGCAAAGCGTATCCACCGGACCATTACCAGCATCGCGCCGGGTTTATACCGCGCCAATACACGCACCGGCGCTAAAAGTGCCGCATCGTGAGATTGCCTTGCATGAAACTGCCAACGAGCCGCCGGTGCGGGTCTATGATACATCGGGGCCATACACCGATGCCGCGCAGCAGATTGATGTGGATGCCGGTTTGGCGCGTGGGCGGGCGAATTGGTACAAAACGCGCGGGTTTAAGGCCTATCAGGGCCGCGAAATTACCTTGTTGGATAATGGCGGGGCCACTGGCAAATATCTGGCGCGGGCCTTTCCTGTACAGCATCAGCCGATGCACCAACCGGGCCGGGAGCCATGCACACAACTCGAATTTGCCAAAGCCGGTATCATCACCGAAGAAATGCGCTTTGTGGCTGAGCGCGAAAATCTGGGCCGCCGGGCGGCAGTAGATGGCGCACAGCAAACCATTGACCTTGGCATGAGTTTTGGCGCGCAAATCCCGACCCATATTACCCCGGAATTTGTCCGTGACGAGATTGCCCGGGGCCGGGCGATTATCCCGGCTAATATCAATCATGCGGAATTGGAACCGATGATTATCGGGCGCAATTTCCTTACCAAAATCAATGCCAATATCGGCAATTCAGCTTTGGGTTCTTCGGTAGAAGAGGAAGTTGAAAAAATGGTTTGGGCCATTCGTTGGGGCGCAGATACGGTGATGGATTTATCCACCGGACGTAATATCCACAATACCCGCGAATGGATTTTGCGCAATTCACCAGTACCCATTGGCACGGTGCCAATTTATCAAGCACTGGAAAAAGTCAACGGCGTGGCCGAGGACTTAACTTGGGAGATTTTCCGCGATACTTTGATTGAGCAAGCCGAACAGGGGGTGGATTATTTTACCATCCATGCCGGGGTGCGGCTGGCCTATATTCACTTAACGGCGGAGCGGGTAACCGGGATTGTTTCGCGGGGCGGCTCTATCATGGCCAAATGGTGTTTGCATCACCATAAAGAGAGTTTCTTGTACGAACATTTTGTCGATATTTGTGAAATAGCCCGTCAATATGATGTTAGCTTTTCGTTGGGCGATGGTTTGCGTCCCGGCTCGATTGCCGATGCTAATGATAGGGCGCAATTCGCCGAATTGGAAACGCTGGGCGAGCTAACCAAAGTTGCTTGGGCGCATGGTTGCCAAGTGATGGTCGAAGGACCGGGCCATGTGCCGATGCACAAAATCCGCGAAAATATGACCAAGCAACTCGAAGTTTGCGGCGAAGCGCCGTTTTACACGCTTGGGCCGCTGACCACCGATATTGCGCCCGGATATGACCATATCACCAGCGCCATTGGTGCGGCGCAAATCGGCTGGTATGGCACTGCATTGCTGTGTTATGTAACGCCCAAGGAACATCTGGGCCTACCCGACCGTGATGATGTCAAAGTTGGTGTGGTAACGTATAAATTGGCTGCTCATGCTGCCGATTTGGCCAAAGGCCACCCGGCGGCACAATTGCGCGATGATGCAGTTAGCCGCGCCCGGTTCGAGTTTCGCTGGCAAGACCAGTTTAACCTATCATTAGACCCCGAAACCGCCCGTGATTACCACGACCGAACTTTGCCGAAAGAAGCCCACAAAACTGCGCATTTTTGTTCCATGTGCGGCCCCAAATTTTGCTCGATGAAAATCACCCAAGACGTGCGTGATTATGCCGATGGATTGTCCGACAATGAAAAAGCCGACATGGAACGCGGCATGGACGAAATGAAACACAAGTTCCGCGAACAAGGCGGGGAACTGTATTTGGAGGCGGGGGAGTAGAGATGCTGGAATTGGGATTTCAGCCAAGTCTTTTAACAAAACTCACAAAACAAGTCGCGAAAGCGCTATATTGCTGTCATAATTTGACCTTCAGTTTGTACTGATTCAGTTTGCATGCTGTGCGACGGCAAGAATGAGAAGGAAATTTTAGTTGAAACTACGGTCGTTTTTGAAATGGACAGGGCGCTTGATGTTGGCCGGATTGGTGGTTGGCATTGTTTTGGTATTGGCGGGCGGTATCTATCTGATACGCTTGTCCAAAGATTTGCCAGACTTTGAAGCCTTGGCCGATTATACGCCGCCGGTGATGAGCCGGGTACATGCGGGCGATGGAACTGTGATTGCAGAATACGCCCGCCAGCATCGGGTATTTGTGCCCATTGCCGCCATTCCGAAACCGGTTATCAGCGCCTTTATTTCTGCCGAAGACAAGACGTTTTACCAGCATAATGGTATTGACTGGAAAGGGGTATTGCGGGCCGCAATGGTCAGTTTGAAAAACAAGATATTGGGCCGCCGTTTGGTTGGCGCTTCGACTTTAACCCAACAGGTTGCCGAGAATTTTTTGGTTGATACCGACCAAAACTTTTCACTAAAAATCCGCAAAATGATTATTGCCACCCGGTTGGAAAAAGTATTTTCCAAAGACAAAATCCTAGAGCTGTATCTGAACGAAATTTATCTCGGCAATCGGGCCTATGGCGTAGCGGCAGCGTCACTGAATTATTTTGGTAAATCGCTGGACGAGTTGAGCTTATCGGAGATGGCATTTTTGGCAGCTTTGCCCAAGGGGCCGTCAAATTATCATCCCATTCGCAAAAAACAACGGGCTACCGAGAGGCGCAATTGGGTATTGGGACGAATGGTTGCCAACGGCTATATTACCGAAGCTGCCGCACAATTAGCCCAACAAGATGAACTGGTTTCAATTGAGCGCCTAACCGGCGAGCGCTTTGAGGCAGCGGCCTATTTTGTCGAAGCTATTCGGCGCGAAGTATTTGCCAGATATGGCGAAGACCAATTATATGATGGCGGGCTTTCCATTCGCACCACATTGGATACCAAATTACAACAAATCGCCCGGACAGCATTGCGTGATAGTTTGGAAGAATATGACCGCCGCCATGGTTGGCGCGGTGCTTTGCAACGCATTGATATGGCAGCAATTACAGGCAATCCATTGGCCGATATTGAACGTCCTGCCGGGATTGATAACAATTGGCGGCTGGCCGTGGTAACCGAGGTTTCTACGGATAATGCACTTGTTCAATTTGACGATGAAACCAGCGGTGAAATTCCGATAACAGAACTAAAATGGGCGCGAAAACAACTACGTAAAGCGCTGTTAGGGCCAACGGTTTCGGCGGCTACGCAAGTCTTGCAAACCGGCGATGTGGTTCTGGTGGAAACGGTAGCTAAAACACCGGACGAAAACCTGTATGGTTTGCGGCAAATCCCGCAAATCAACGGTGCCATCATGGCGATGGACCCGCATACGGGGCGTATCTTGGCCATGGTTGGCGGCTATAGTCATCGTTTGAGCGAGTTTAACCGGGCGACACAGGCGCGGCGGCAAATTGGTTCGGCGTTCAAACCATTTGTCTATTCTGCGGCGCTGGAATTGGGTTATACGCCGGTTAGCTTGATATTGGATGCGCCGTTTATCGCAGATGGCGGGGCCAATACTCGGTTTTACAAACCACAAAATTACGAATCTGGGGCGTTTTACGGCCTGTCCACCATGCGACTTGGCGTCGAGAAATCCCGCAATGTGATGACTGTGCGTTTGGCACAGGAAATTGGCATGGCGCCGATTGTCGATATTGGCACACGGGTTGGCATTTATGACGAATTATCGCCAGTTTTGGCGATGTCATTGGGGGCAGGGGAGACAACGCTTTGGCGGCTGATGGGCGCGTATGCCGCTTTGGTTAATGGCGGCAAATTGGTTACGCCAACCATATTGGACCGGGTGCAGGACCGTTTGGGCCGCACCATTGAAAAACAAGACAAACGCGATTGTCCTGCCTGTCTGGTTGACCCGGAGCTATTTGATGCGGGGTTGCCATTCATCGAGCCAGAACTGCCCGAAGCCCGCCAGCAAGTGCTGGACCCGATAACTGCCTATCAGATGGTTTCCATCCTCGAAGGCGCAGTGCAACGCGGTACCGGGGTGCGCTTGCGTTCGTTGGGCAAAACCTTGGCCGGAAAAACCGGCACCACCAACGAGATGAAAGACGCATGGTATATGGGATTTTCGCCAGATTTGGTGGTCGGGGTTTATACCGGCTTTGACACGCCTTCGACCTTGGGCCGGGGCGAGGCTGGTAGCCGGGTTGCCTTGCCGGTATTCAAACGCTTTATGGAAAAAGCCTTGACCAATGTCTCCAACGCACCGTTTCGTATTCCGGACGGCGTATCTTTGGTTTGGGTCGATGCCAAAACCGGCGAAATTGCCCGCCCAGATGCTCCCGGTGCTATATTAGAAGCCTTTCAACCCGGCACTGAACCCAGCCGCGCTGACCGAGGTGTGCGCTTGAGTATTGGCCGCGCATCTGTTGCCGATACCGGTGATACAGACGAAGAAACAGCAGAACAGCCCGAAGACGATATGCTGGATGGGGTGTATTGAGTAAAGGTTTGTATTTGCTGATTGCCTGTTTTTGCCCGACATGTCATATCGGGAAAATTGTTCTTCCAAGGAAAACCCATGAAAGCCGAAAACCAAACCTTAAACCTTGAAATCAAGCAGTCGATTGAACTGCTAAGGAGGCGGCTTTGACTGGGACACTGCGTGTAAACGGGTCGATGAAATAGACGCATTGGCCGAAGCGCCAAATTTTTGGAATGACAGCATGAATGCCCGCCAGTTGATGCGCGAGCGCAACCGGCTGGAAAAAGCCATGCAGGATGTCAAAGGCCTGCAAAGCGATTTGGATGATGCCACCGAATTGGCAGAAATGGCTGAAATGGACGCGGATGCGGAATTGGCCGCCGAGGTTGATACCGCCTTTGCTGATATGGCCAAACGCGCCAGAGCCGCAGAACTAGAAGCGCTGCTAAGTGGCGAGGCCGATGCCAATGATACATTTGTGGAAATTCATGCCGGTGCCGGTGGCACTGAAAGCCAAGATTGGGCCAATATGTTGCTTAGAATGTATACCCGATGGGCCAATTCACGCGGCTTTAAGGTTGAACTGATTGAACAGCAAAACGGCGAAGAAGCCGGCATCAAGAGCGCCACTATCCAGATTAAAGGCGAAAACGCTTTTGGTTGGGCCAAAACCGAAAGCGGGGTGCATCGGCTGGTGCGCATTTCTCCATTTGATAGCTCTGCCCGCCGTCATACCAGTTTTTCATCCGTTTGGGTGTATCCGGTTTTAGACGACAATATCGAGGTGGAAATCGAAGAAAAAGACGTGCGGACCGATACCTATCGGGCCAGCGGCGCGGGTGGCCAGCACATCAACAAAACCGACTCGGCAGTGCGGCTTACCCATCTGCCAAGCGGAATTGTCGTGCAATGCCAAAATGACCGCTCGCAACACAAAAACCGCGCTACTGCATGGGATATGTTACGGGCCAGATTATACGAAAAAGCCATGCAAGAACGCGAAGCAGAAGCACAAGCAACCGAGGATAACAAATCCGAAATCGGCTGGGGCCATCAAATCCGCTCGTATGTGTTACAACCGTATCAGATGGTCAAAGACTTGCGAACCAATGTGGAAACCTCCAACACCCAAGCGGTATTGGATGGTGATTTGGATGCGTTTATGGCGGCATCATTGGCGGCCCAGATTGGCGGGGAAGATGGTTAAGTTGGTTCCGGGTGCTTCGAAGCATCGGCAGTAAAATTTTGCACAGTTATTTGACCCAAAAAATCTAATCCGGACAGTAATTCGCGCAATCAGATAAAACTTCGTACCAAAGAGCCAACCACCAAATGCCAGCCATCAACCAAGACAAAGAAAATCAGTTTGAACGGCAGGGATATAACCACCGGTGGCAGCATCATCATGCCCATGCTCATCAAGATCGAGGCCACCACCATGTCGATAACCAAAAATGGGATGAAAAACCAAAAGCCAATTTCAAACGCTACTCGCAATTCTGAAATCATGAAGGCCGGGGCGACAATGTGCAAAGGGGCTTCTTCGGCGCTTGTTGGTTTTTCTCCACCGGACAACTCGATGAACAGCGCCAGATCAGCCTCGCGGGTTTGCGATAACATGAAGGTTTTGATCGGGGTGGCACTTTGGATAAAGGCTTCGCTTAGCTCCATTTCTTCGTTCATCAATGGCTCCACACCCCGCTCCCAGCTTTGCTGAAATACCGGAGCCATAACAAAAAATGTCAGGAATAAGGATAATGAAATCAATACGATATTGGGCGGGCTTTGTTGCAAACCTGTGGCGGTCCGAAGTAGTGACAATACCACCACAATGCGCACAAAACTGGTAGTCATGATCAAGATCGACGGAGCCAATGATAAAACGGTGAGCAAGCCGATAAGTTGAATAACCCGGCCAGTTAATGCCCCTTCCTCGCCAGCATCCACGGTGACAGATTGCGCCATTGCCGGTTCAGGCAGGGCCAACAGCGCCAGCAAAAACAGGCCAGCAAAAAACAAAGCAAAATAGGACAAAGTGCGTTTCATGGTGCTGTCCCTTGTTTTGGTAATTTGGCGGCGGGACGGCTTTCGATCAGGGTTTCTCCAGCCAGACCCAATAACAATACATGCTCGCGCTCGCCATCTCTGACCCGAACAATCCGCCTGCGCGGATCAAGGTGCAGGGCTTCAACAATGCTCAGTTGTTTGTCACCCATAGGCTTGATTTGCACCATGCCCGGCGCAAACCGGCGCACCAGCCACCAAGCCAGCAACAACAAGCCAATGGTTAAAAATAAGCCGCCAAGATAGCGTCCACCTTCAAGAATTTCCATAAGAGTACGTCCATAGAAATAAGAACACTGATTTGGAACCGTGGGGATTAACGCCTGATTAACCATAATCACTTTTTGGTATTTTCATCTGCTATTAACCATAAATCGCGCAAACTGGCTGTGAGTTTACGAGAAAATGGTGCTCCTGATGAGCTTTGATCAAATGCCGGTGTTTTCTGTCTTGCGTGGGACGATGGGTCTTTTGACCCAACGGCAAAAGCTGTTGGCTGAAAATATCGCTAATGCAGACACCCCCGGTTTTACCCCGCGTGATGTGGACGAAAAGGGTTTCCAGAAAGCCCTGCATTCCGCCATGCGTAAGGGGCGCAAAACCGCTATCACCATGCAAGCCAGCGAAGCCGGGCATTTTACTTCGTCGCGGGCCGGACAAACTGGTGAGACACCGGTGAAATTACTAAAAAGGCCGGGTTCGGAAACTACGATGAATGGCAATTCGGTGGTATTGGAAGAAGAAGTGGCCAAACTGGCACAAACTCGGATGCGTTATGAAACCGCCATTGGGCTGTATCAAAAATCATTGAGCCTGCTCCGGCTTGGCTTAAAATCTCCCGGCTCGTGAAACAGAATAGGATATGAAAACCAATGAATGATATTTCAAATGCCATTGCCATTGCGGCTGCCGGTATGCGAGCGCAAACCTCGCGTATGCGGATCATATCGGAAAATGTGGCCAATGCCAGCTCCAGCGCCCAAACCCCAGATGACACTCCATACCGGCGCAAAGTACCGGTGTTCCAGTCGCAATTGGATCGGGAAACCGGCACGCAACTGGTTCGGATGAACAAGACAAAATACGATAGTTCCGATTTTCGCACCGAATATCAGCCGGGCCATCCGGGCGCTGATGCAAATGGCTATGTCAAATACCCGAATGTAAATACCATGATTGAGATGATGGACATGCGTGAAGCCTCCCGCTCATTTGAAGCCAATTTGTCGGTGATCGAAAACTCCCGCGCCATGATGCGAAAAACCCTGGATTTACTAAGTCGATAAACAAACCAAGCAGGCGCAAAATGCGCTTGATGATTGAAGAAGAGAATCTGAACCATGCCAATGACTGCATTGCAAGCCATCAACGCCTACGCGCAAGCGGCCCAAACCGGAAAAATCGCCGATACAGCCGGTGCGGCGGCATTAGAGGGAAATGCCAAAATTGCTGGCGGTGCCGATTTTGGCGCCATGATCCAAGATGCAATTGGCTCTGCAACTGAGGCCACCGCCGTCGCAGAACAAATGACTATTGCCGGTGCTACTGGCAAGGCCGAATTGGTGAATGTGGTCACCGCTATTTCAGAAGCCGAAATTCAACTAGAAACGGTCATCGCCGTGCGTGATGAAATGATCAAAGCCTATCAGGACATTCTGCGAATGCCGATTTAATGGCATTGGGGTTTTATCCTCGTCTAGCAATCTTGGCCTGAACTCATCAAAAGATGCAGCAGTGACAAAATGTCAGCTTATTGAACCACAGGTAACTCAATATATGATGCGTGTTTGCCAGTATGGTAGATCTGGTTTTGAGCGACTGCGCCTTTGCTTTCATCATAATTTGCCCCGCCGGTATTCAAATTACGGACAAATTTGGGAAAGTTGGATGAGGTCACTTCAACCCGGATGCGATGGCCTTTGCCAAATACAATGCTGGTGGTCATGGGCGAAAACTCGAGTTTTGCGATCTGATTTTTTTTGAGAAATTCTTCTTGATCAAACCCATTACGATAACGCGCCCGCAAAATTGTATCATCAATAATATAGGCGGTGCCATCCGGGGTGACATCAACCAGTTTGACGGCAAAATCCGTATCTGGAACATCTGAAGACACATACAATACCGCATCGACAAAGCCGCTGACTTCCATTGGCTGATCCAATGGCTGGCTGGTATAAACCAGAACATCAGCCCGCGCCTCGATCGAGCGCTGATCAAACGCCCCTGGAATAACCAAACCGCCATTACAGCAATCACCACCGCCAATGGTTGGCACCGGGTTCATCGGATCATAGGTAAAGCTGTCCGCCGATTGCTTGTTTTCTGGTTTGGCTGTGCGCAACGTGCCATCGCCATAAAGACTGTTGGCTTTACCGCCGCTGTGCAGATAGAGGCGTTGCATTTTTGCTGTTTTGGGCGGCCATTGATCGGCACTTTGCCATTTATTTGTGCCCATAGCATAATATCGAACATGCGGCGTATCTTTGGCAAAGGCAGCTTTGTCGTCTTTTAACCAGCGATCAAACCAAGAAAAAATCTCGCCCATAGTATCAAAGCTGGTATCGCCAACATTACGCCCGCCAACTTTGGTATCGGGGCCAAGCCGCAAAAACCCGCAATGTGTTACCGGAGCCACCACTGCATATTGATTTTCACGCACGCTTTTATCCACGCCATTTTTTCGGGCATGGTTAAACAATGCCATGTTCGGGCCAATGGAAACATCATACCAAGAATTAAACCACAGCGCCGGTACACCCCATGGTTCGTTATCGTGATAAATGCCGCCGTTGAACCAGCCTTGGTCATTGGGTTTGCGTGCGATGAACTGTTCAAAAGTGGCCGGTGGTTCGCCCAATGATGACAACATCTGATTTATCGGCAAGCTAAAAATATGAGTTTTCCAATCAACATCAGGTTTATTGGCCGCCAGATCATTATATTCACCAATCCGGGCGCGGGTTTTTGCATCCAAACCAGCGGGAATTTGCGCGCGCAAGGGATTATCAACATTATACAACCAGACAAAAAACAAAGTGCGCGGCACTCCGCCAGTATACCAGTTTCCCTGTTCCTGAAAATCACCAACCCTGCCTATACCAGCACCAGATGCCATGGGCACCATGGCCGCATGAGCCGGGTGGTCTTGCGCCGCCAAAGACAATTGCCATTCTGCCGACGAGGAGCAGCCCAAAGTGCCAACTTTGCCATTGGACCATTTTTGATCAGCGATCCAGTCCAAAGAATCAAAACCATCGGTACGCGGATAACCCAAAATCTGAAATTTTCCTTCAGAAAAATACCGACCCCGCTCATCCTGTAAAACGAATGCAAAACCACGACTAACCGCTTCAACAGCATAGCGCAGACGAGTGCCGGACATTTTATTGAAATTATAGGGCGTGCGCCAGAAAATCGTTGGTGCATCTTTGCCGCTGCCCTTGGGAACATAAACATTGGTAGCCAGCCCGACTTTGTCGCGCATCGGCACCAATATCTTTACTTGAATATCGGCCAGCCGAGCCAATTCTTCTCGCAGCGCTTTGTCACTCCATTTGCCGTAATCTTTAGAAAAAGCCGGGACTGCGATTGCAAATGCACAAACCAGTGCAAGGACAAAAACCGTTATCAAGCGCTGCATCATTTCCTCCCAAGATTGATGGGCATATTAACCGCGCGGTTCAGGATTGAGTCAAGGGATTTGCGGTTGCTGCTATGAAAACTATCAATGCAGGTTTGCAAGTATTTGGCGATGGCAAAAGGGTCGCCTTGAGCCTTATTCCGCCCAGTACCGTCTGGGTTATTTGTGTAGAAATGATGGTTAGTCCAGTTTCCAGATCGCCGCAGTATTATCATACGAGCCGCTGGCCAGCAGGGAAGCATCATGGTTAAACGAGACCGTGCGGACTTGATCGGTATGTGCGCCGGTTAACAAAACCCGCACCTCACCAGTTTCAGCACCCAGCAAATACACATTGCCATTGGAGGAGCCAAAGGCGATTAGTTTTCCATTTGGGTGCCAAGCAATGGACATGGGAAGCCCATCAATAGCTAGATTTTCATCGGTTTTGTCCATTATTCTGCATATTTTTTACCGTTTTTTGCATTCCAGTACCTGTTTGTATGGAGGCAATATATCGCCCATAGGGGCTGAAATTGATGTCGGTATAACCGGATGACAGATTGCTGTAGCTGTGTTTTTCCTTGCAGTTTTTAACCTCAGTCCGCACAAGCATGCCGCCTTTGCCTGCTTTGGCGTTGAGGTAAGAAACCCAGTGCAAGTATTTGCTATCCGGGCTAAAGGCGACATCATTATCTCGTTCCAATGGCCTTGCAGTACGTGCATTGCTTGTCGTTTGTCTGGCTCTGGTGTTGTTATTTATTCTTCGATTTTTGGCGGTATCAGTTCGGCAATTTACGGCTCGATGAAAGGCTCGGTTGCTTGGCTAGGCGTTGGTGCGGCAACGCCATCTTTGCGCAATTCATCTTCAAAGCCGCTGGTTTTGAATATACCGGTATCGCCATCTTCATCTAGGACAAAGCTAAAATCAAACTTGTCTGTGCCAGTGTTAAAGACACCTGAAAATCCATTTTCTCCTACTGTGCCATCAACCGAATAGGTTTGTTCGGTGGAGGCATAAAATAATTCGCCCAAAAACCGGTGGCCAAATTTGGCCAGTGACAATTCCACCGTATCGGAAGAAAACTCACCATCATACTTTTGTGCTTGCAATTGCTGCGCCGGTATTGAAAACGGATTGACCGGGGCAGGGGAGGTTATCTCGTCATGATGCGGTTGCAAGATCGGCGCTTGCTGTGCATTGGCCACGACCGGCAGAAGAAAAATACTGGCAATAAAGGCGGTATAAAACAGTTTCAAAACGAATCCTTCCTTTAATGGATAACCCAATTTGACCATTGTTTAGGTTGATGGCAATGGTGGTAATCTCAACTTATTGGCTTTGCATTCTACTAATCGGTGGCACTTAGGTTTTATGCCCGCGATTCAAATCTTGTTCTAGCCGGATTAGTGTGGGTTGGCCGGATAAGCGGTTGCGATACACTTGCACGTTTTCCAGTACTCTTTGCACATAGTTCCTAGTTTCTGAAAACGGGATGCTTTCGACCCAGTCAATTGGATCAACGTCTTTTCTGGGGTCACCATAGTCCTTAATCCATTTTTTAACCCGGCTTCTTCCGGCATTATATGCAGCAGCGCTCATGATGTAGGAGCCGTCAAACTCGTCGAGCAATTCTTGTAAATGCGCTGAACCTAAATCAAGATTGTATATAGGGTCCGTGGTAAGCCAGTTTTTACGGTAAGCTTTGTTCTGGTTTTTTGCTGTGCTTTTGGCGGTTCTTGGCATAAGTTGCATCAGGCCACGGGCACCCGCATGGCTGATAGCACCGGGATATAACTCGCTTTCTTGCCGGGACAATGCCAGCAGCAAAGCAGGCTCGGGGCGGTTTTTCCAAGCCGGAATATCCAGCACTGGCCATAGGCTTTCTGGAAGAATTTCATTCTTGAACAAAGCTGCCTTGGCGGCGCGAATAGCGATGCCGTTTTGTCCGATTTCTCGGTTTAATTTGGCCAGCATCACATGGTCAACGGCACCCGGCAAAACATCATCCAAATGATAGCTAAACCTGCGATAATTGGCAGTATCACCAATTCTGGCTAGCAAATTCATGGCTTTGATTTGCGGGTGTGCCTGAAACTTGGCGATGTCTTGTTCGTCCGGTACCGGGTCATTGCCAAGATGCAAATATCCCGGCGCAATTTGCTGTTGGGCCAATTGTCCGTAATAGGTGAAATTGAACTTGGCGGCCTTTAGGTATTGGTCTCTGGCGTTTTCGGTATCGCCGATATCGCTCCAAGCTCTGCCGGACCAATAATGCCCGCGCGCTTTGGAAACCGGGGTGGAAACATTATCTGTTAGCCGGACAAAATGCTTCAGTGCTATTTCAGGTTTTGCCAATTTGGTTAGCGCCAGCCATCCGGCCAACCACTCGCCAGCAGCAAAATCAGCGCCGCGCTCAAACCCGTGGGCTTGTGCCAGTTTATAAGCCGTCTGGTATTCGCCATCTTTTATGGCCCGGCGCGCATGAATGTGCCGTTCGGTCCATAGCCGTTTTTGCCCCTCATGGGTAACCGTGGTTTGCGGGATGGCCAGCACCAGCGCCAAAGCATCTTTGGTGCGGCCCTTTTTTCTGCGCCACAAGGCCCGTTCATAGAGGAAACCAGCATTTCTGGTAAAGGAAGCTGGGACTGCTTCTACGGCTTTATCAACGCCCCGGCTATGGCGCATCAACCGGATGCGGGCTTTGCTGGCTTTGCTAAAATCTTTGCTGGTTTTGGATAATAATTTTTGGGCGGCACGGGCTTGGTGTCGCCATAATAACATATCGACCCGGGTTTCGTGGTCGGCGGTTTCCAACAAGGCTCCACGGGATTTTAGAACTTGTTTGACGGTTTTATTGTCGATGGGGTGGTGGTGCCATGCGTCCAGCAACATGGCTTTGCCTGCGTCCGGTTGGCCATTGGCAAACAGGGCTTCTGCAAATGCAACCTTCCCATCACCGGACAAAGGCGGCCATTTTGCAAACCATAATACGATGGCATCAGAGGTCATGCCGGATGTGGCGATTTTTGCTTCGGCCAGTATCCGGATGCGTCCATGTCGGGGCCAATCTTCTAGGTCGCGGACCGCTTGTGCCAGTTCAAAATAACTGCTGTTTTTATCATGCAAGGCAATTTGCCAGTCAATCAAACCAGAGGCAGAAACATGGGTTACACCGGCGCGATAACTTCTGGCTGCATCCCAGTCTTTGTTTCTTGCCTCGTTCATGGCGCGTCTGAAATAGGTAAATTCAATGTCGGTCAAAAACCCGGATATATTGGGCGGCATAGGTTTTATTGACGGCGGCAACTCTTCGGCACTGGCCGAAAAGGGGATGAAAACCAACAAAATAATGAGATAAAAAAGACGCATGAACTATCAGATAGCAAAAAAGGGTATACTTTGGATACAACAAATAGCTGAACAGGCATTAAATTTCCCGGGATGAACTGGATCAAATCCGCATATCGTGCTTATTGGCACAAAAGGTGACGACAAATGTTTTCTGGATCAATCCCTGCTTTGGTAACGCCGTTTCGTGATGGTGTTATAGATGTGCCTGCTCTGGCTGGTTTTGTCGAATGGCAGATCGCAAGCGGCAGTCATGGTTTGGTGCCCTGCGGCACTACCGGCGAGGCTTCCACTTTGGAGCCGGACGAGCGCCAATTGGTGATCAAAACCTGTGTGGCGCAAGCCAAAGGCCGGGTGCCGGTGATCGCAGGGGCTGGCTCGAATGCCACGCATCGGGCAGTGGACTTGGCACAAATGGCCAAACAGGCCGGGGCCGATGCTATTCTTGTATCCGCGCCTTGGTATAACAAACCCAATCAAGACGGCATTATCGCGCATTTTGCTGCGATTAGCAAAGTAGGTATTCCGGTAATTATCTATAATGTACCGGGGCGCACTGTGGTCGATATTTCAGTACAAAGCATGGGGCAAATTTCCAAATTGCCCAATATGGCCGGGGTGAAAGATGCCACTGGCGATCTAATGCGGGTACAGGCCCACCGAGAGATTTGCGGCGCGGATTTTGTCTTGCTTTCTGGGGATGATCCAACGGCGTTGGGGTTTTACCAACAAGGTGGTGTGGGCTGTATTTCGGTGACGGCAAATGTATTGCCAGAAACTTGCGCTGCCTTTCAAAATGCATTGCGGGAAAATGATTTGCCATTGGCACAAAAACTGGATCAACAAATGCAAGCCGCGCACAAGGCAATGTTTGCAGATGCCTCACCCGCCCCGGCCAAATATGCGCTGGCCAAGATGGGGATGATGAGAAACGAGTTGCGTTTGCCAATGCTGCCAGCTAAGCCAAGCGCCGAAAAAGTTGTTGATCTGGCCTTGGCCGGATTTTTGAAGTGAAGCTAAGATCATGGCAGGCAAAGGCAAAAAGAAAACAGATGGCAAGCGTATCATCGCTGATAACCGCCGAGCGCGATATGATTATCATGTCGAAGAAGTGTTTGAGGCCGGGATCATGCTGGTTGGTACTGAAGTAAAAGCCCTGCGCGAGGGACGGGCCAGTATTGCCGAAAGTTATGTATCATTGGAAAATGGGGTATTGGCGCTGATCAATGCAAATATCCCGATATTTGCGCCGGCCAATCGTTTTAACCACGAACCCACCCGGCCCCGAAAATTGCTGTTACACGCCCGCGAAGTGGCCAAATTGACTATGGCCATAGAGCGCAAGGGACAAACCATTGTGCCGCTAAAGCTGTATTTTAACAAACGTGGTTTGGTAAAGCTGGAAATCGCTATTTCCACCGGTAAAAAAACCCACGACAAGCGCAATACCATCAAAGACCGCGACTGGAAACGTGACCAATCAAGGCTTATGCGTGAGCGCGGGTAGCGTATTTCTGGCTCAGTTTGCACAGGTGC
>UOEE01000125.1_pt1 | contig 17157 bp, 14 predicted proteins | sample 1990011 | NCBI WGS metagenome assembly UOEE01 (sample SAMEA4728526, study PRJEB27164) | hydrothermal vent metagenome | biome: marine basaltic hydrothermal vent biome; feature: marine hydrothermal vent; material: mineral | place: Pacific Ocean | collected 2011-06-14/2011-07-23 | depth 1741 m | reverse complement strand
TGTTTTCGCGCATGGTGACCGAACGGGCGCAAGAATCAGCTAGAATCCGGGCCGAAGGTGAGGAACAAGCGCTAAAACTGCGTGCCGAAGCCGACCGGGAAGTGCGGGTAATTTTGGCCAATGCCAAGGAAGAAAGCTCAAGAACTAGAGGTACTGGCGATGCCGAGCGTAACGATGTGTACGCCAAGGCTTACAGCCAAGACCCAGAGTTTTTTGCTTTTTACCGCTCGATGGAAGCCTATGAAAAGGCGCTGGCCAATGGCAATACCTCGATGGTGTTATCACCGGATAGTGAGTTTTTCCGCTATTTTGGTAGCCAAAAAGGCAAATAAGGTCATTTGACTTTTGCAAAAAAAACCACCCCGGTTGATACAGCCGGGGTGGTTTTTATTTGGGCGGATTGTCAAATACGGCAACCACCTCTGGAACATCCGCAAAACAGTAGTAAATTAGGTAAAATTACGATAATTGTATTGGGAATCAATTTTTTGCTGGACGGGTTTGAACCCCGTCCGGCGGGCGACAAATTCTTTGATCTGTTAGCGTAGTTCAAAAATACTGAATACGCCGTCATTCCGGCAAAAGCCGGTATCCAGTGCGCAGGTATAACGGACAGAATTTGTATCATTTGCTCGCTTTTCTGGATTCCGATTTGCATCGGAATGACGGCGTGAGAGTGCAAGCAATACCCCCTATCCGGTAGAGATGATGACCTCCAATTCACCTATTCGCGAGCAGCCGGAACAATTGCCTGCGGGCCTATCAAGTAAATTGCCGAAACAGCGCCAAGTCTTTTGCTTTACCTGTCAACATTTTGGTGGCGGAAGCTTTTGTACCTTCAAATGAATAGCAGTAAAGGCAGGTTGTTTGTTACATTCCATTAACGGGTTATCCAGTAAGACTGTATCAGAGGTTGCTTCAAATACTGTTTTACACCCGAAAGACTGGGATGATATTCAAACGCTCTATCATTTGGAATATGCTTATTCCCATTCCTGTGATCACGGTGATCGTTATGGCCATTTCTTGGGCGCTCATACCAAAACTGGTGGTCGAGAATATGCGCCAAATGACTGAAACAGCGGCCACACAAACCGCGTTCCAATTCATGACTTTGCGTAGTTATTACACAAAAAATGTTGCTGCCAAAGCTTCCCAAGATGGTAATTTAAGCACTGCCATGGAACATGAAGGAGTGGTGGGTGTAATTCCGTTGCCGGCAACAATGATCAAAGACTTGAGCGAGCTGCTTTCCGAAGAAGATACCAGCTTAAAAGTCTATAGTCCGTTTCCGTTCAAAACCCGCAAAAAAGCTGAGTTGGATAGTTTCCAACAAGCGGCATGGGCGTTTTTTCAAAACAATCCGGATCAAGTTTATAGCGCCTCCGAGGCGCAAGGAAACAAGACCGTTATGCGCGTGGCTGTGGCTGATAAAATGAGCAGTCAGGGATGTGTGAGTTGTCACAACTCGCATGAATTATCGACAAAAAAGGATTGGAAACTAGGGGATGTTGGTGGTGTTTTGGAAGTTTCTACGGATATTTCCACCTATCTGGTCGCTGCAAAAAAGCTGGAAAATACTATTTTAAGGGGTATTGCGATCTTCACCTTGATTTTGTTGATCATTTTGGCCCTGATCACCCGCTCGATCATCAAGCCGATCACCGCCATGACTTCTGCAATGACCAAATTAGCCAATGATGAGTTGGATACCGACATTCCAGCCGGAAAAAGGCAAGATGAATTGGGCAAAATGTCCGGCGCATTAGATGTTTTCAAACAAAATCTGATCAAGAGCAAAACCTTTGAAGCCGACCTGCAAAACCAAAAAAACCGAGCTGAAGCTGCGAATAAAGCCAAATCAACGTTTTTGGCGATGATGAGCCATGAATTACGCACCCCGATGAACGCCATTCTTGGTTCTGCGCAAATACTAGAGAGCATGGAATTGAACAAAGATGTGCGCGAGCAGGTGGAAATGTTACGCATGGGCGGCGAAACCCTGACTGCAATTTTAAGCGATGTGCTTGATTTATCAAAAATTGAATCTGGCAAACTAGATACAGAATCCGCAGCTTTTAATTTGCATGAGCTATTGGATCAGGCAGAAAAATTATGGGCGGCTCCAACGCAAGAAAAAGGTTTGGATTTACAATTTGTCATTTCGCCGCAAACGCCAAACTGGATTAAAAACGATGCCACAAGATTGCGGCAAATTATTTTCAACCTGATTTCAAATGCCATCAAGTTTACCGAACAAGGCACAATCCGGATTAGCGTACAAGCCACGCCAGTTGAAGCAAACCGGAGCAAAATTTCACTGGCGATCAGCGATACCGGCATTGGGCTTTCCAAGGCCCAGCAACAAAAATTGTTCACTCCTTTTCAGCAAGCAGACAGCTCGATCACCCGTCGTTTTGGCGGCACTGGTTTGGGTTTGTCCATTTCCCGTTCTTTGGCCCGGCTTTTGGGCGGCGATTTAACTGTGACTTCGGTGGTAGGTGAAGGCTCGGTATTTACCTTGGATTTTGAAACCGAGTTGGCCAAACCGGTAACCACAAATGAGGCGCAATCGAAGGTCGGACAAATACTAAAATCTCCATTGAGAATTTTGGCTGCCGAAGACAATGCCTTGAACATGAAGGTTTTGCGCTCGTTCCTAAAAGCGTTTCCGTTTGAGATTGTTCATGCGGAAAACGGCCAAGTCGCGGTTGAAATTCTGGCTGTGGAACGCTTTGATTTGGTTCTGATGGACGTTCAAATGCCGGTAATGGACGGGGTGGCGGCCACCCGGCAAATCCGCTCCAAAGTTGGACCGAACCAGAATGTTCCGGTGATTGCCATGACCGCCAATGCGATGAGCGGCGATCGCGAAACCTATTTGCAAGCCGGGATGAGTGATTATGTTCCCAAACCAATTGATATGCGACAATTGTTAAGCGCCATTGCCCGTGCCGCCAGCCAAACGCAAAATCAGCCACAGGCTGAGCAAAGCCAAACAGCCAGGTCGTGAGCCAAATTTGCATATCAAGGTGATGATCTGGATGCCAGCTATCCGCATTGGAGATTGCTGTACGTAACAAAATGCAACCAATCTTTCATTGTATGGCGCAGCCTATTTGCTTAGCCTGCGATTTATTCTTAGCAATGAAAGAGCCTTTGGATTGCCAGAAAAACTCCCTGCCATGAATGTTTATCAGCACACTTTGGCTGCGCCGATTTTGTGTACCGGGACCGGCTTGCATACCGGGACATGGGTGCGCATGGTATTGCATCCATTGTCGGCTGGTTCTGGTATCCGGTTTGTCCGTTCGGATATTTCGGATCGCGATAACAGTATTGCATTGGGTATTACCCAAGTTGTCGACAGTCGGCGCGGCACAAAAATTGCCAATACCGCCGGGGTGCAAATCAATACGGTGGAACATTTATTATCGGCGCTTGCAGCGTATGGGGTCGATAATGTGCAAATAGATGTCGATGGTCCAGAAATCCCGGCGATGGATGGCAGCGCTACGGTTTTTGCGGATCTGTTAGGGCGCGTGGGTCTGGTTCGCCAAGCGGCACCCAGAAAATATATCAAGGTTTTACAGGAATTGAATATCAAAGACGGGGTGAGCCATGCTTGTTTTACACCGCATGACCGGTTCGAAATTGATGCTGGCATCGAGTATGACAATCCGGTAATTGGTGAACAAACCTGCAAGTTTGATGTTAATCCGGCGGCATTTGCTGGACAAATTGCCCGTGCCAGAACCTTTGCCTTGCGTGCAGAAGTTGACAGTTTGCAAGCCTCTGGAAAAGCCGCTGGTGGCAGTCTGGACAATTGTCTGGTAGTTGGCGAGAAGAGCGTTGAAAATAAAGGTGGGCTTCGTTTTGATGACGAATTTGCCAGACACAAAGCTCTGGATGCCTTGGGCGATCTGTGTTTGGCTGCTGCGCCGCTATTGTGTCGCTATCGTGTACGTCGTGCCGGACACTGGATCAATCATCTGGCGGTAAAGCAATTATTGGCGGACCCGACAAAGTGGACAATAACGACATTAATGCCGACAACAGAAGCTGCCAGTTTTCATGCAGCCCAATAGCCACCACTGTTCGGCCCAGTAATGCCCTATGAATACCCGACGGCCATTGGTCCTGAATTTCTTACCGGAAATCTGGATGAGTTCATTTTCAATAAAGGACAGAAATTTACCACCATTGCCAAACACCGTTTGCCGTCCAGCTCCGCACTAGTGTGGTCGGCAGAAAATCTATTCCCCGGCGAATGTTTTTGATGGCTATCACAATCAACTGAGTTGATGACGGCGGGAAAGTTTTCATAAACCGCATAAAAACAATGTATTATGATAGTTGCCGATAAAAATTGAATGGGTTTTGACCCTAGGATTATGGCTTGGGCCTGAGGTTCTCAATAATTTGGGCGTTTACCCAATATGTATCGAAATTTTCTGGGCTAATTTTTTTATTAAAGAAAAGATATTTTCCGTCTGGCGTTACGCCTCCTCCGCCGTCCTCAGCATTTGTGTGAATCTTCTAAACCGCTGGTCCAAGACTTCCTTACGCACCCTGTAATCCGGGTCGTGGGTTCGGTTCCGGAGGAGCGGAGCGGCAAGTTCTTCGTTCCGTCCATGTTCAACCACAAAAAAGACAGAGAATCTTCGCACCCACGGAGCCGGATGGTGGTTAGCCGCCCATGCAAGCAACTCGATCGTTTCATGGTCCTGCCCCGGCATCCAAGCCAAAGTGTACGGAATTTTATTCGTTGTTCCTTCTTCAGCGGACGCAATCACTGCTTCAAAAAGCGCGTTTTGAATGTCGGGAAGGTGTTCCTCTACGTCTACCCAAAACTGGCGTCTTTTTTCTGGGAAGCCACTCTCTTCATCATGAGTAAACTTACTATTCACAGAGGCAAAAGCCCACGCAATTTTCACCCGTTGTGCTTTCTGAGGATGGGCAAACAATTGCAGAAGCTCGTCGAGCAACGTGCCATCCATAATCACTTTAAACACCAACGCTTCTTCTTTGGAGAAATCCGTTTCTTTGGAGAAATTCGTCGTCATTTTCACAGAGTCAGAACTGTCAACCTGTCCGCCGTCTGTTTCAGGTTCCTTCGGTGGGGACGACGGATCTGAATGGTTCTCAGCTACGTACCGTTCGACAAACGCTGGCGGGGCGGCGAAAACCACTGGACGCGCACTCAATCCAGCCAATGCATGGACGAGAAAAACGACGACGACCATTGCGACAACGGCCGTTGCAATGATTAAATATTTAAATGTAAAACTGATGTTCATAACTTTGTCCTTATGTGAGGCTAACAGGAGCCTGCAATAGGGTTATGGCTTGGGCCTGAGGTTCTCAATAATCTGCGCATCGACCCACATTCTATCAAAAGGTGGGCTACAACGGGGACAATAGGAAAGATATTTTCCGTCTGGCGTTACGTATCCTCCACCGTCCTCGCCATCTGTGTTTATCTTATCCCCGAAGTTAATAGCGGCACCCCATGAGCCGTCTTGCTGCCGAAAACTAATATACATATCACTATCACCATATCCGCCGTCTCTTTCACTATCCCAAATAATGTAAGACTCATCTGGAGCAATGAAGGGGTGAGCGGTCCATTTGCCCGTGTTAATCACTTTATCAAGTGGCTTAGGGGATTCTCTCTTGCCGTCTACCAGTCGTGAATAGCGAAGAACACCATTTCCATCACTCGTTCTCTCGTCAAAAACCAAGGTTCCTTTGGCTGAAGCCGTAAGGCGCATGATGCGGATGTCTTCGAAAGGTGCACCAAGGCTTTTTATCTCTGACCAACCAGAGCCGGTTCGTTCTATATATTTATCTTTCGAGTACATAGTATTACCACCCGTAGAATAAAAATTGTATTTTTTCCAGACACGGTTTTCCTTACGGAAGCTGACAACGAGAGGGCGAAAGGGTGCGTCAAGAGAGGAGGTCAAGTAAAACTCATTCATGTCTGGAGCGTGCACGCCCCCTAGCTCCCAGCCTTTTTGGGACATGATACCAGGTGCATACGGTTCCGCTACCATGCCTGGAGGCTTTAGCCCAAAATAAAGGCCCTCAGGGACTGAAAATTCATTCTGGCTATTGCTAGGGCTACAGCCACTCATCACCAGTGAAGAGAACGCTGCAATCATTGATGGTATAATATATTTCATAATTTCTTCCTTATTTAAGATAAATAATAGCCTGCAATAGGGTTATGGCTTGGGCCTGAGGTCTTCAATAATCTGGGCATCAACCCAGAAAATATCCACATTCGGAAGCGTGTCCTCATTTCCTGGGCTTATCGTTCTATGAAAGAGAATATATTTTCCGTCTGGCGTCACGCTCGCTGCAGCGTCCCAGGCCTCTGTGTTTATCTTGTCGCCCAAATTAATGGCTTCGCCCCATGAGCCACTTTGTTGTCGAAAACTAATATAGATGTCCGAATCACCAAATCCGCCGTCTCTTTTAGCATCCCATATCAAATAGGATTCATCAGGAGCAATAAAAGGGTGGTTCAGTTGTGTCCCTGTATTAATTTCCTTGCTCAATACGCGCGGTTTTTCATATTTTCCATCTATCAATCGTGAATAACGAATAGGAAAGTCTTCTTTCTGTTCATCGTAGGTATCAAAATAATAGGTGCCTTTAGAGGAAGCCGTAAGACGCATGATGGGGATGTCTTCGAAAGGTGCTCCAAGGCTTTTTCTCTCCGACCATCCATCCTCGGTGCGCTCCTTATATCGCTTGCCCAAATGCATAGTCTTACCATCGGGCGAGATAAAGGGCTGGCCAATCCTCGGTCCCAGGACAGTCTCGCGCCACTGATTATTTATATTTTGAAAAACAACAAATTCTTGTTTTTTATTTTCCGCATCGCCTTTGATAAAATAGAACTCTTTCATGTCGGGCGTGAAGACACCGCCATATTCATAACCCTTTGTCGTAACAATACCGGGAGCGAAAACTTCAGGGGTTGAACCTGGAGGCTTTTGGCCGAGATAGGGGCCTTTGATGTCAGGCGATTCACCTTGGGCATAACTTCCGCAACTCACAACCAAAAAAGTGAGCAGCAGAGGAATAGACACTGAAAAAAGCTTCATTACATTATCTTTTTGTAAGCGCGGCAAAGTACTCGTTTTTTAGCAACGATGACCATTTTATGATGCGCGTTGAACCTAATGGTAATGTTATTTTCAATTTCTTACAAATTAAGTTATAGTAATTAAAATATACCCGGCTCACTGAATAAGCGTATGTTTTTCGTTGGTTATGAGCCTAAAAGTATCTGTAACGGTGTCTCGGAATGTTTGCCCTCAACAATAACCTCATCAGCGGGCAATTCCGTTCTTCTTATGGCGGTGCAAAACGGCTCTAAGCTCACGGCGTTCGCCAGAAGATAAAGAAAAAGACAGGCTCATACAAAGATTTAGAATCAATCCAAGCAAAAAGAGCAGGCAAAAATAGATTATTCAAGATTTTAGGTATATAATATCTTGATTATATACGTATATTTCGCACCACAAAAACCTAACCCGGACAGTAATACCCAATAGCAGAACAAACACCTGAATTTAGCTACCGATAATTTTCCTGTAAAACAGTCTTTCACCCGGCGCGCGCTTGAGGTACAAAGCTAAAAGTTTCCCGTCCCTTGTAAAATCCGGTGGATTTGATGAAAAAAACCATTCTCATAACTTTGGCGCTGGCTTTGTTGGTTACTTCAGGCTGTGCCGGACGTAATAAAGCCAAAAAACTGGCATATAAAGAAGAACCAGCTGAAAGTCTCTATCTGAGTGGATATGACCGTTTGGCCCGCCGGGACTGGACCAAAGCAATTTTGTTTTTTGACGAAGTGGAACGCCAGCACCCATATTCAGAATGGGCTAGGCGCTCGATGTTGATGGCGGCTTATGCCAATTACGAATCCAATAAATATGACGAAGCGGTAAATTCGGCGCGACGCTTTGTGGCGTTGCACCCCGGTTCGCGTTCTGCGCCATATGCATATTATTTGATTGCCATTTGCCAGTTTGAGCAAATTGTTGATGTGGGCCGCGATCAGGGCAAAACCAAAGAAGCCTTGGCTGCATTGCGCCAAGTTGTCCGCCGGTTTCCCAATAGCGAATATGCACGCGATGCCCGCCTGAAAATTGATCTTACCCGCGATCAGTTGGCCGGCAAAGATATGAGTGTAGGCCGGTTTTATTTGCGCAATGGCAATACCTTGGCTGCTATCAACCGGTTTCGTCATGTGATCACAGATTACGATACCACCACCCATGCACCAGAAGCCCTGCATAGATTAGTTGAATCCTATGTTCGGATGGGCATAACGACTGAGGCCGTGCAAGTTGCTGCTGTTTTGGGTCATAATTATCCGGGCAGTGATTGGTATGAAGACAGCTATGCATTGTTGGCAAAAACCGGTGGTCCCAACGCGGTTGCGCCATTGGATGAAACCCATGTCGGAAAGCGCGAAGGATTTTTCCGGCGCGCTTGGAGCCGTTTGTTTTAAGTCTGCCATGCTGGTTGAACTGTCCATTTCTGATGTAGTGCTGATTGATCAACTTGATCTTTCTCTGGGTTCTGGCCTTACAGCCATGACCGGCGAGACCGGGGCCGGTAAGTCAATTGTATTGGACGCATTGGGCCTTGCTTTGGGAAAACGGGCCGACCGGGCCTTGGTTCGGGCCGGGGCCACGCAAGCCAAAGTCACTGCGATTTTTGCCATCGAAGCGGATCACCCAGCACAAAGCCTGCTGGCCGAGCAGGAAATGCAGATGGATGCGGACGAGGATTTGATCCTGCGTCGCACCGTGACAATTGATGGAAAATCAAGAGCTTTCATCAATGACATTCCGGTATCGGCTGCCTTATTGCGCCAGTTGGGCGATGTATTGGTTGAAGTGCATGGCCAACATGATGGTCGGGGGTTGATGGATGCGGGCACCCATATCAACTGCTTGGATGATTTTGGCAATTTAGGCACAAAGATCGCATCGTGCCGCCACGCTTGGAAGAGCTGGCGCGAAGCACAAAAAATGCAAGCCGATTTGTTAGCGCAAGCCAATATGGATGCCTCCGAACAAGAATACTTGCAAGAGGCCAATGCCGAAATTGACCGGCTCGATCCTCAACCCGGCGAGGAGCAATCATTGGCTGCCATGCGCGGCTTGATGATGCAGACCGAAAAATTGCAGGACGATATCCGAAGTGCCACCACCGCACTGGAAGCTGGCCCTGCAATGGATGGCCAATTGGGTTCCGCGATCCGGTTTGTTGAGCAGGCCTTGCGCCGGTTTGAACCGCAAACCGATGGCTCATTAGCGCAAACCGCATTGGCGCAAAGCCTAAGCGCACTGGAACAAACCATGTTAGCGCTGGAAGAAGCCGGTACTGCATTGGACAGAGCTTCACGCGAAATGGTGCTGGAACCGGCACAGCTTGAACAGGCCGAAGAACGGTTGTTTGCTTTGCGGGCATTGGCCAGAAAACATCAGGTGCAAGTAGAACAATTGGGCGATGTCCAGCGTGATTTAACCCAGCGGCTTACGGCGTTGGAAAACCTCGAACAGGCGCAAGCGCAAGCCAAAGCCAAGGTCGAAACCACCAAAGCCAAATATCTGCAACTAGCACAAAACTTGTCAAAGGCCCGCGCAAAAACCGCCAAAAAATTGGATACTGCCATCTTGGCCGAATTGGCACCTTTGCGGTTGGAAAAGGCGATTTTCAAAACTCAGATTAGCCTATTGGCGCTCGATGATGGACAGGCCAATGGCATGGATCAGGTTCGATTTGAAATATCGGCCAATCCCGGCACGCCGCTAGGACCACTGGCCAGTATTGCATCTGGCGGCGAATTGTCCCGTATCTCATTGGCTATTAAAGCTGCTTTGGCCGGGCAGGGTGGTTCGGCTGTGCTGGTATTTGATGAAATTGATCAAGGGGTTGGCGGCGCTGTGGCCGATGCTGTGGGCAGACGCTTGGCCGCTTTGTCCAAAACTTCGCAAGTTTGGGTCATCACCCATAGCCCGCAAGTTGCCGCACGAGCCGATAGCCAGTTTCGCATCGAAAAATCAGACCAGAACGATGTTTCCCGAACCGACGTGGTATTGCTAAACCCGGCAGAGCGCGAAGAAGAAATTGCCCGGATGCTGGCCGGTGCCAAAATCACCGAGCAAGCCAGAGAAGCCGCGCGCGCACTTTTGGGCTAGACCACACCCGCACCTTGACCAGATTGCTTTCATCGCTCAAACAGGGCCATGTTATTTTTGTTTAATGATGTTATTTTTGAAATTGGCCAACCGGCAGATGCCATCCGTTCGGGAGAACTGCCGGTATCTGCGGCTGAGTTCTCTAAACTACAAACTTCCGAAGTTACCTTGTTGGCCTGTGAAGCGGTGTTTGCTGACCTGCAGTTCCCGCATACCCAACCGGAAAAAGCCGCGCATATGTCGGTTTTGCTTGCCGCCAAAACTGGTGCAAATTCCATTTTGATTGGTGCGCCGCCGCAAGGTGCGCGTGAGCCGGCTGAGATGGGTGTTCGCATGGCCGAAGTTTCGATGTTCACCATCTCACATTTATACCAGTTACAATTAGGCGGCACCTTGCAATCGGTTCATGTGCATCAGGCGGTGTGGCAAAATCTAACCGGGTAAAAAATTTGCCTTGTTAGGCTGTGTAGGTTAAGCGGTTCCGTACATTATTTTGGGCAGGCTATGAGCGAACTTCCATATCAGGACGAAGCCAGACGGCGACGCACCTTTGCCATTATTTCGCACCCCGATGCGGGCAAAACCACCTTGACCGAAAACTTGCTCTATGCGGCGGGCGCTTTGCATTTGGCCGGGCAGGTGGCTGCGCGGGGCCAGAACCGGCGTACTTCATCCGATTGGATGAAAATTGAGCGCGAGCGCGGCATTTCGGTATCGTCCTCGGTGATGACATTTGCTTATCGGGACTGCATGATTAACCTGCTGGACACCCCCGGCCACGAAGATTTTTCCGAAGACACCTATCGCACTTTAACTGCCGCTGATTCGGCGGTGATGGTACTTGATGCAGCCAAAGGCATTGAGCCGCAAACCTTAAAACTATTTGAGGTGTGCAGATTGCGCGATATTCCAATTTTGACTTTCATCAACAAGATGGACCGCGAAGCCCGCGACCCGCTGGAAATCCTCGAAGAAATTGCAGAAAAACTGGCGCTGGACGTGGTGCCAATGCAATGGCCCGCTGGTTCGGGCGCTAGGTTTAGCGGCGTGCAAGACCTGCGCAAACCCCGGTTCCTGCCATTTAGCAAAGGCCAAACCGAAGCCTTGGCCCCGATGGCGCTGGATGACCCGACGCTGGAAAAATGGTTGTTCGGGGCAGAGCGCGAGGAGTTGGAAGAAGCGGTGGAACTGGCCGATGGCGGCTTTGCGCCATTTGAGCTGTCCAGTTATTTAGAGGGGCATTTAACCCCGGTTTATTTTGGCTCGGCTTTGCGTAAATTTGGGGTGCTAGAATTGCTCGATGCTTTGGTTGATTTAGCCCCGCCTCCGGCCAAAAAACAAGCCTTGCGCGACGGTGCCGATATTTGGCAGCAACCCGGTGCCGAAGAGGTTTCCGGTTTTGTCTTTAAGGTGCAAGCCAATATGGACCCCAATCACCGCGACCGCATCGCTTTTACCCGGCTAAGCTCTGGTCAGTTCAAACGCGGCATGAAACTTAAAACCACAGCTGGTAAAACCATGACGGTTTCCTCGCCATTGATGTTTTTTGCCCAAGATCGCGAAATTGCCGATATTGCTTATGCCGGTGATGTCATTGGCGTGCCCAATCATGGGGTATTGCGGGTCGGTGATAGTTTAAGCGAAAGCGGCAAATTGCAATATCCGGGCCTGCCCAATTTTGCCCCAGAAATGTTACGCCGCGCCAGACCCAAAGATCCGATGAAAGCCAAACATTTACGCAAAGCGCTGGAAAGTCTGGCAGAAGAAGGGGTGACCCAATTGTTCAAACCGATGATCGGTGCCGAGATGATTTTGGGCGCAGTGGGCCAATTGCAAATCGAAGTCACTGCCGAACGCATCGCCACGGAATACAAACTAGATGTCCTGTTCGAGCCATGCCCCTATTCCATCGCCCGCTGGATTGTCGCCAAAGACGATGCCGCACTAGAAAACTTTGCCGATCGCCACAAAATGCAAATTGCCGAAGACGTAGACGGCGCACAAGTATTTCTGGCCAAAAACGCTTGGGAAATAAACTACGCCCAAGAAAAATTCCCCGACATCAAATTTACTGCCACCAAAGAACGATAACACGGCCTTGGCTCATCGCAAACCTTCGCCGGACGGGGTTTGTAACTCCGTTCGGCGCTCTGGGGCAGGTTTTTCAGGTGCGCTCGTGATGTTACAACTGGTTTTTTGGACGCGTAGCTCGGTAATCCAGTACGGCGTATATCAGTATCAGCAATGTGGCTCCCGGTAAAATCACTGCAACGCTTGGCGCTAAAACCAGCAAGGCTGCAAATGTTAAATGAAAGGCAATAGCGATCCAAAGTTGGCGTTTTTGTGCACTTTTTTTGGTAAAGGCAAATTGCAAGAACTGCAAGGCAAACATAAATCCGAACACCCCAAAACCGGATAGCAGTTTATAGTCCAGCAAGGTCAGTTCCGGCACCACCGCAAAGCGGATCATCGCCGCGATTCCGCCCAACCCGGCATAGATCAACAAGTGTGAATAAATAATTCGGTGACCGTGACCCAATTCTTTTCCGGTGATTTGCTTGTCTAGTTTATCGAAATAAATCACCCATAACCCGCATGCCATGACAAAACCACTGGCGGCCATGAGTATGGAAAACAAGGACCAAGATAGTATATCAAAACTGTTGGCCAAGCTCAGAATTGACTCGCCCAGCAAAATGATCGTCAGCAAGCCAAAACGCTCTGGCAAATGGTGGGCATGAACCGGTACGGTGCGTAAGCGTTTTTTGGCCAAAAGCGGCATCAGCATGTCAAACCCGATACCGGCATATAAAATAACATAACGCAACACACCATCAAACAACAAAGAGGACAGGCTAATCAATGCACCTGCGCCAAAGGCTAGTGCCAGATAATTTGACACATGCCGGGTCTTTGGCATTTTGGTGCTGGCCCGAACATACATGGCAATGGTAAGAAGTCGGATCGCCAGATAGGAAAACAAAAATCCTTCATAATAGCTGTCAAAATCTGTGTTGATATGTGCCGCCAGAATAATAACACAAAACATCTGGGCAAAGCTGAGCAGGCGCTGCACCAGATCATCGCCAGCAAACCGGTTGGCATACAGCGTCGCTCCGACCCAAGCCCACCAGACGGGGATCAGGATCAACAGATATTTTAAATAGGTAATCGCGCTAATCTGACCATTGTGCTGATATTGCAGCACATGGGCAGCTTTGGCGATAGCCACGACAAAAATCAGATCAAAAAACAACTCAAGCCAGGTCGCATGACGATCTTGTATTACTTTGCTCATACGATTTGCATTTCGGCAATTTTGTGAATTTCTATACGTGTTTTGTCTTTGACCTTAAATTCGTCACTGATGAAAAACATGCTTCCCCCTGATCTTTTATCTGCGCATGGATATTGCAGTTTCCGGTTCAATGTGAACCAGCTTGCAGCTAAAATCTATATCAGTTTGATATTTACCTGTTATTGCAACTGAATGGCCTGAACCGTTTGTGCGCCCAGCATTTTGATGGCCGCTTGCAAATTCACATCTGTCAAGTCGCCTGTGGTGCTAAATACTTGCATCGCATTGCCAACAGCCCGGATGTTCGGATGCACAAACACCCGCATATTCATCAGCAATTCGCGCAATTGATAGAGACCGCGCAACCCGCCCAAAGCACCAGGAGCCGCGGCCATGATCGAAGCGGTTTTACCGGCAAATGCCAGCAAACCTGGTTCATTTTCTGTCGATGGACGAGAAACCCAGTCAATGGCATTTTTCAGCACAGCGGAATATCCGCTATTGTATTCAGGTGACGCGATTAAAAATCCGTGATGCGCACACATCAACTCTTTTAGTCGCAATGCTGCTTCCGGCAAGCCTGTGGCAGCTTCTAGGTCACCATCGTATAATGGCATGGCAAAGTCGCGCAGATCAATCACGGTTACATCTGCTTTGGCCTCACGAGCGCCATCAGCGGCAATTTTGAGCAATTTTTTGTTGCAAGACGCTTCGCGGGTACTACCCGCAAAGGCGAGAATGCGTATTTTTTGGTTTGACATGTTTGTCTCCTTATTGCGGTAAATCAAATAGCAGAATTTCTGTCTGTGTCTGTGATTGGATCATGATTTTGTCTTCATCTGCAATGGCAAATCCGTCACCAGCTCTGGCTGATATGCCATTAACCTCGGCAATGCCTTGGGCAATTTGTACCCAGTATTTGCGTTGTTTATCTGCATTAAAAACAGTTTTTGCATCTGCATCAAATTTCCCAGTGAACATACGTGCATCTTGTTGGATGATCAGCGAGTCATCTTCGCCATTTGGTGAAACCACCAGCCGAAACGCATTTTTCATTTCCGAAGCGGCAAAGGTTTTTTGTTGGTATCCGGGCTTGGTATTTTGCACGTTCGGCATAATCCAAATTTGCAGGAAATGCACTTCCTTTTCATCGGAGGCATTAAATTCGCTGTGGGTTACACCGGTTCCGGCGCTCATTAATTGAATCTCATTTGGCTGGATCGTCGAGCCATTGCCCATATCATCCTTGTGCGCCAGTTTACCGCCTAGCACATAGGAAATGATTTCCATATTGGCATGTGGGTGGGTGCCAAACCCGGCACCGGGAATAACATGGTCTTCATTGATCACCCGCAATGGGCCAAATCCCATATGATTGGGGTCATGATAGTGCCCAAAAGAGAAACTATGCATGCTTTTCAACCAACCTGCATCGGTTGGGCCTCGTTGGTTTCTGTGCCGTTTCATAATCATTTTCATTCTCCTGTTTTGATAAAATTTACTTGTATTTTCAAGATAGATAGTTTTAATAAAAATGATAATAAGCATTTTAACTCATTTACTGGTCGAATTATTAGAATAATGGATAAACTGGCAAACATGCAGGCTTTTGCGGAGGTTGGGCAAACCGGTAGTTTTGCTGAAGCGGCTAGGCGGTTGGGTCTGGCCAGATCAGTGGTTAGCAAACGGGTAAAGGATCTGGAGGCGTATTTACAAACGCAATTGCTGGTGCGGACCACTCGAAAAGTTCGCCTCACTGATAATGGCTATGGTTATCTTGAGTATGTCCGAAAATTTCTGGATGAACTGGAAGAGGTTGAGCTGGCGTTGCGTCAACACAGGGAAAACCCGGTTGGAACCATAAAACTGAGTGCGCCATTGAGCTTTGGCATGCAATATCTGGGCGAGGCATTGTCTAGCTATCTGGAGAAATATCCGGATGTTACAATCAACACTTATTTGTCGGATCGGCAGGTCAGCCTGATAGATGAGGGTTATGATCTGTCCATTCGCATGGGACCGCTGAAAAGTTCAAGTTTGATTGCCAAAAAGCTGGTCAATTGCCGTCGCGTGGTTTGTGCCAGCCCGGCTTATTTTGAGAAATATGAAAAACCCGAAACACCAAATGCTTTAAAGGGGCATAATTGTCTGGGCTATCTCAATCTGGCCGAAGGCAAGGCATGGCCGTTTTTGATTGATGGCAAACGGACATGGCAAGCTGTCTCTGGCCGGTTTGCCGTGGATAATGGGGATTTGTTGCACCAAGCAGCTTTGGAGGGTTGTGGAATTACCTTGTTGCCAAGTTTTATTGTCGGGAACTCGATCCGCGACGGCAAACTGCAACCAGTATTGCAAGCCTATGAAGAAACGGATTTTAACGTCTATGCTATCTATCAACACACCCGCCATCTTTCGACAAAAGTCAGAACCCTGATCGACCATCTTTGCCTTTGCTTTGGCAAAGAAACCCTCTAACCTTACGGTCACGCACATTTTGGGGGAACCTTCGCCGAACGGGGCTTGTAACTCCGTTCGCATGTTTGATTTGCTTCAGATACCACAGGTTACGATGTTTGAAAACGTTTCAGACGCGGTTCAAACCCCGTCCGGCTGGGGTAGCCTCTAAAATAATTAAGTGCATTTAGTAAACTGTCACCGTAATATAGTAAACTGTCACCGTAATACCTGGGGTAGCCTCTAAAATAATTAAGTGCATTTAGTAAACTGTCACCGTAATTCACCGTAATTCCACCGTAATTCTACCGTAATTCAAATTTGAAAACATTTGAAGCTATGGAGGGCTAATTAGTTTTACTCACTCTTTTTTGCGACCACGAATGTTTCTGTTTTGCTGATAGTGATTTTTGTGCCCTCAGGTAAGTCAATAACGCCGCCATCCGGATTGATGACTTCAACAATCACAGGCGTATGCTCTGCTTTGGATTTAGGAAAATAAAAACCCCAAGACGTTGTGTAATCAACCACTGTGCGGATGAGCAGCACCATCAGAACAATTAGTGACATGCCAAATGGATTGGCTGCAAAATTTTCTTTGTAGGGTAGCAAAAGAAAAATAAGAACAGCAACGCAACATAGGTTGATAATAACCCATTTTGTTACGGCGGAAAGTGACTTTTTGCCGCTAAAGACTATGGTCGCTATGATGCCCCACACACTATCAAGCAGTAAAAGAGCGGCGACAACCCATGTTAACGTATAAATATTACCAATTATGCCTGCCATCATGACGAAAAAACAGCCTTCAATGAAGAACAAAACAAAGTCTGCCAAGAGGGCACCGTTTTTAATATTTGAAGTGCTGGCATCTTCGATATAGGTCGCAAATAAATGCCTTACAGCGCCATGATAAAAGGGAATGATGAGAACGAGAAAAATGCCGAGTTGGGGCAAGTGCTCGAAACTTACGGGCAGTAATGACGTGGCCTGTGCATCTAGGGTGTTATACATAGCCAATGAAAGAGCGACCCCGATGACCACATTGTACAGTTCAGAGAGTTGCTGTACGGACGTTTTTTGAGGGTTGTTCATAATGACGTGTTCCTGAACTTCTTACTTCGCCGGACGGGGTTTGTAACTCCGTTCGCATGTTTCATGTACTTCAGATAC
>UOEE01000085.1_pt1 | contig 17538 bp, 16 predicted proteins | sample 1990011 | NCBI WGS metagenome assembly UOEE01 (sample SAMEA4728526, study PRJEB27164) | hydrothermal vent metagenome | biome: marine basaltic hydrothermal vent biome; feature: marine hydrothermal vent; material: mineral | place: Pacific Ocean | collected 2011-06-14/2011-07-23 | depth 1741 m | reverse complement strand
CCCATGAAAATTACAACCGCCAACATCAAGACTTGCGCACTGAAAACGACATCAAATTTGGTGATGTGATTGATGGCATTGACTTTGATTATGCCCGCAAATTAACCGCCTTAAATGTCGTAAGCTTGGCTGAAATGGCCGATGCGCCGCCATTTCCTGCGCATGTAAAACTAAAAGGCGCGGTGCAACCGTCCACGCATATCAGTTGGGAAATGGCCCATGGCGATGCAGCCAAAAATCTGGCTGGCTATCGGGTATATTGGCGCTTTACCGACCAACCAAAATGGCAGTTTTCGCGGTTTGTCGGCAAGGTGGATGAATATGTTTTGGAAAACATCGTCATCGACAACTATTATTTTGGCGTGGCCTCGGTCGCCAAAAATGGCGCACAAAGCCCGGTGGTCTTTCCCGGTGCTGCTGGTTCATTTGGAGAATGAGCCGTTTAGGTTTTGCGTAAACACAAAATATCAATACGCCCAATTTGTTAGAGAACAAAAGCTTCAACAGGACTTTGTTTTGGGTCACTGTTGTTAAAACGCCACTCACATTCCTTCAAAAATAGTCCGAAGTGCTGGTAATGGCTTGTTCCACCATTTTAGGGGTGAGAATTTGTGGCAAAATATCCGGCTCGCTCTGGCCCGGTTTATAGACCAGATACAAAGGCACCCCGGCGCGGCCATGGCGGGCCAGCTCGGCGGCGATGGCATCATCGCGTTTGGTCCAATCGGCAACCAGAAACGCAGCGCCCTCTTTGGCAAAGGCTTGGGCCACACGCTTGGTGGACAGCGAGGTTTTTTTGTTAAACTGGCAGGTGACACACCAATCTGCGGTAAAATCAACAAACACCACTTTGCCCTCGGCGCGTAATTCAGCCACCCGTTCCACCGACCAAGGTTCGGGTTGTAATTTGGAAACATCGGGGCTGCTTAACCCGTTCCACAAGGTAAACAGCGCCAATACGCCAGCAATCACCGCCGTAGATTTACCCAGCCATTTGCCCTTGGCCGCCCAAAAGGCAAAGCCGATGAGCAAAAATGCAATCAGCATCGCGGTAATTGCATTGCTGCCGGACAAACCGCCCAATACCCAGACCAGCCAGATGGCGGCGCCGAACATCGGAAACGCCATCAATTGATGAAAGCGTTCCATCCATGCGCCGGGTTTGGGCAGAAATTTTAACAATCCGGGACGCAGGCTAAGCAAGGTAAATGGCGCAGCAAAACCAAGGCCGAGCGCGGCAAATACCAAAAGCGACACCGGCGCACTTTGGGTTAAGGTATAACCCAAAGCCCAACCCATAGCCGGGGCGGTACAAGGCGATGCCACTACCACGGCCAGCACACCGGTAAAAAATGCGCCGGCATTTCCATTGCCCTTTTCTTCGGTGAGCGAGCTACCCACGCCCATCAAACGACCGCCAATTTGAAACACGCCCAGCAAGTTCAAACCCAGCACAAAAAACAATATCGCCACGGCAGCAACAAATATCGGCGATTGCAATTGAAAGCCCCAACCGACTTGCTGGCCACCAGCTTTTAACGCCAATAACAACCCGCCCAAAAACAAGAAAGATAACAATACCCCAATGAGGAATAAAATCCCATGTCGGCGGATTTTGGCAGCTTCTGCATGGGCGGCAGAAACAAAGCTCATCACTTTCATCGAAAGCACCGGGAATACGCACGGCATTAAGTTGAGCAATACCCCACCCAAAAACGCAAACAGTAATGCGGTTAACAACCCGCCACTGACAGATTTTTGCGCCGGTATTGCGGACGGCTCGGTTGTCGCGCCAGAGCCAGCTGGAACCAGTCCAGATTTGGCCGAAACGCTCCATGCTTTAGCCGATTTGCCTTTGCCGATCACCAATACCCCGTCAAAAACATCTACTTGGCCGCGTTTGGCCCGAAAGCCGGGTTTGGTCCACAAGGTAAAGCCATTTTCACCAAAACTGGCCGTTTGTGGGGCGCTGTGTTTGACTGCGCCTGAATCTGTGGGAAAGAACCGAAGCTGTTTGCTTTTAAGTTTTAATCCTTGCAATAACGGTCCGGCAAAATGAAACTGTATGCTTTTGGCATCACTGGAAAATCCGGCTTGCAATTGCTGCGCCGAAACCGGTTTTGGCAAAGCCTGTACCGCAGCAGCAATGCGCGCCGCATCCGTCTTGTTCTCACCAGCACCGGTATTTAGGCGCAGGCTCAAATTAGCTTGGTCGGGAACACAAATATCTTCGCAGACCAGCCACGTAGCAAAGGCTTTGATCTGCACTGGGCCATTAGCAATAAAATCCGGGCCAGCCGTAAACGGCACCGGATAAAGGGTTTTGCCTTCATAACCATAATTTACCAATACGCCCAACGGAATGGCTTTGGGGGTTGGCCACTCAATATCACCGGCGGTTAATCCGGGCGGCAGATCCCATTGTATGGCGGTGGCCAAACCGGCATCACCGGGATTGATCCAATATGAATGCCAGTGTTCGCGCAGCTCTAACTCTAGGCCGAGATAAAACGTATCTCCGGCTTTGATCTGTTGCTGATTGCTTAACAAATCAGCGGTGGAGTATTCGGTTTTTACCGGGGCCGCAGCAACGGAACCGGCCCACAAGAGCAGCAACAAAGTTGTTAATAACGAACGCATGGTTTTCTCCAATTTGGCATTTTGGGTTTTAAGCCGCAGCTTATGTGACATATTCTGTTGCGCCGGGCCAGAACCCCTCGCGCAACTGTGATAAAATTTCAAGGCCTCACCAATTGCCCGTCCAAGGCTTGTTGGATCAGCTTGATGGTCTGTTCTTTACCATAAATGGCGACAAATGAACCAAATCGCGGCCCGGTTTTCTGGCCGAGCAAAACCTCGTACAGTGCGCAAAACCAGTCACGCAGATTTTCAAATTCTGCGGCTTTGCCTGCGGCAAAAACTTCCGTTTGCAAAATTTGGCTATCGCGCTCGTTTTGCGGCAGGTTTTGCAATCGCGCAATCAGGTCCAGCATGGCAGCTTTTTCGCGAGCATCGGCCAGACGAAAAGATTTTTCCGGCAAAACAAAATCGTGAAAATAGGTAATGGCAAACCCGACCAAATCATCCAGAAGCGGATGGGTTTTGGCGTTGGCACCTTCCACATATTGCGAGATAAACCCCCACATCTGCTGTTTGGTTTCAGCCGAGGCAGCGGATGCTAAATTCAGCAATAATGAAAACGAGATCGGCGAGGTTTCCGTTGGAGGCTTGCCCTCATGAATATGCCAAACCGGATTGCCCAATTTAGCCTTATCGTCTTGTTCAGCAAAGGCGGCCAGATGTTGCAAATACTCATCAGTATTTTTTGGAATCACATCAAAAAACAGTTTTTTTGCAGTTTTGGGTTTTTGAAACATGAAATGTGACAGGCTTTGCGGCAGGCCATAACTTAGCCATTGCTCCACGCTAAGGCCATTGCCTTTGGATTTTGAAATTTTTTCTGAATTTTCATCCAAAAACAATTCATAATTAAATCCGTCCGGCGGCGTTCCGCCCAATGCCCGACAGATTTTGGAGGATTGGCGCACCGATTCGATCAAATCCTTGCCCGACATTTCATAATCCACCGCCAAAGCGCGCCAGCGCAAGGCCCAATCTGGTTTCCATTGCACCTTGACCCGCCCGCCGGTTACGGGCGTTTGTTTTATTTTGCCATCCACGTCTTCAAACGAGATGGTTCCCGCCGCCACATCGCGTTCAATGACCGGCACTTGCAAGACCTGTCCTGAAACCGGACTAATCGGCAAAAATGGCGAATAGGTGGCTTGGCGTTCGGCCCCCAATGTTGGCAACATAATTGCCATCACCGCGTCAAAGCGTTCCAACATGGTGCGCAATGTCGGATCGAATGCGCCAGAAGTATACATTTGCGTGGACGAGATAAATTCATAAGAAAACCCGAACTGATCCAAAAACGCACAAAGCCGGGCATTGTTATGGGCAGAAAAACTTTCATGCTTGCCAAACGGATCTGGTACTTTTGACAGCGGCAAGCCTAGATGTTGATGCAGCATTTTTTGTTGCGGCAAATTAGGCGGTACTTTTCTAAACCCGTCCATATCATCGGAAAATGCAATTAACCGCGTAGTGTATGCGCCTTGGGTCATCACCTCAAACGCATGGCGCACCATATTGGTGCGGGCGACCTCGCCAAAGGTGCCGATATGCGGCAGGCCAGACGGGCCGTATCCGGTTTGAAAGATCACCTCGCCATCGGTTCTGCCTTGGCGGGCTAAACGCTTGGTTAGCAAGCGGGCTTGTTCAAATGGCCACGCTTTGGCGCTTTGGGCCAATTGGGAAATGTCACTCATGATTGTTGTCTTTTCGTAAAATACCAGCAGTTCGGTTACCCAAAGCAAGGCCCAAGGTCAAGAAAACCCGCTAGTAATATCTGTGTTTATTGATCTGACAGCCTAAAAGTTAACGCCTTGGAAACCATGATCAGGTGATTTTGGCAACTTGATGTTCACTTTTCATCGGAATTTTCCATGGGCCGCGCTACCGGATTTATGATACTTTGCATTTACGCCCTGTTGGCGGTGGTGTCGGCACTGGCATTGGTTCGGTTGATGGATGTGTCCGCAGCTTATTCCTCGATCATGGGATTGGTGATCTTTTTGTGTGCGGCGCAAGCCCATGCGTATGCGGCACGAAAAATCGAAGCCACTGACATGCAAAACAGCATTGCCGCTTTGCGCGAAAACGCGAGCCTATTGGCAACAGAGCTGCAAAGCGCACGACAACAACTGGCCGGGCTTTCGCAATCGGTAGAAGAAGAAAGCATCCACCGTAACCAAGCCATTGTTTCTGAAGTGCAGGTGATCGAAGAATTGATCGAAAAAATGGGTGATGATTTTTCATCACGATTGGCGGAAACTGCGCGGGTAGGCGCGGTACAGGTTGATCAAAAACAAGGCACGGACGACCGCCACTTGATGTTGACCTTGGTACGCGAAGCCCTAGAGGCTGGCCGGGTGGAGTTACACTTGCAGCCAATTGTCTCGCTGCCGCAACGCAAAACTTATTATTATGAAAGTTTCACCCGTCTGCGCGACCATGAAAACAACGTGATCATGCCGAGTGATTTTTTGCGAGTTGCGGAACCTGCTGGTTTGGTTTCGGTGGTAGATAATTTACTGTTGTTTCGCTGTGTGCAAATTGTGCGCAAATTAACCCAAAAAGATCGCCGCATTGGGATTGTTTGTAATATCTCGCCAGACTCGTTGGGCGATGATGAGTTTTTCCCGCAGTTCTTGGACTTTATGCGCCAAAATGTCGATCTGGCTGGCTCGCTGGTATTTGAGTTGGGGCAAAAGGATTTTGTCAAGCGCACGGTAACCGAGGCGCGCAATATGTCCCGGCTGGCTGATTTTGGTTTTCAGTTTTCCATCGACAAGGTGGAAACCATGGACTTTGATCTGGCCGATATGCAACGCGCCGGGGTGAAGTTCCTAAAAATTGATAGCCAGCTATTGCTCACCGCTTTGCATTCCGCCAAAGGCGGCGCTTTGCCTCTGGCTCCGGATATCCGGGTTGAGGACATTGTGCCATATCTGGCCCGGTTTGGCATTGAACTGATCGGCGAAAAAGTCGAAGACGAAGCCGCTGTGCTAGAATTATTAGAGATAAACGCCGGATACGCCCAAGGCCATTTGTTCGGCACACCGCGCCCAATTCGCGAAGAGTTTTTGGCCGAAACCGACGAACCCCTAAAAATGACCGGGTAAACCCCGAGCCTCTGTTGCAAAGATTGAAGGCAGCGAGCGGCAGCTTGACGTTGTGAAGTTAATCGCTTTGGCACCAGCGCTGGAAATTGAGGGTTAGACCCACCCGCCGTAAATGTGAACCCTCCGGTCAAGCCGGAGGGATACAGATGTGGGTGCCGGAGGAATACAAATGTGGGTGCCGGAGGAATACAAATGGAGGTGCCGGAGGGATGCAGATGGGGGCGCTGGAGGAATACAAATGAGGGTGGATTTGTCCGTTCCCAATGCAGAGCCTTAATGCTTCTCAAAGCAACGCTTTTTTCCAAAACCTTTTATTTTGTATCCCTTCGGCTTGACCGGAGGGTCTATTATAGGTTCCGGGCCTTAGCGTTCTCGAAAGATACGTTCAAAACGGTATTGTGCGGGGGCTTGGTTTAGTTTTGTTGTCTTAATCTGATCAGTTGTTCTTTTAGGCGAAGTTTTTGTCGTTTTAGCTCGGTGATATGCATTGGGTCGTGCGCGGGATGTTTTAATTCGTTATTGATGGCGGTTTGTAAGGTGGCATGTTTGTGATCGAGTTGTTTAATCCGCGCCTGCATAGTCATGAGCATCTCCCAAATGTTGTAAGATTGCCAGTATGACAGATTTTGGTGGTTTCGTCACATCAAAAATCAAGTTAAGGTTACAAAATGAAAAATCCATCCGATAATTTGCCGATCATAATTGGTGTTTCCGGGGCTTCGGGCAGTGTTTTTGCTATCCGTCTGCTGGAAATTTTGCGCGAATTGGGTGTTCCCACCCATTTGGTGATGAGCAAAGCCGCCGAGTTGGCTTTGTCGCTGGAAACCAATTACAGCGCTAAACAGGTAAAAGCGCTGGCCGATCATGTGTACAAAGTACATGATGTTGGTGCCGCCATTGCCTCTGGTTCCTTTTTGGTGCGCGGCATGATCATTGCGCCTTGTTCGGTGCGTACTTGGTCGGAGATCGCCACCGGGGTTACCTCGTCTTTACTCACCCGCGCTGCCGATGTGACCTTAAAAGAAAACCGGCGTTTGGTTTTGATGGTGCGTGAAAGCCCGTTGCATTTGGGGCATTTACGCTCGCTCACCCAATTGGCAGAAATGGGCGCAGTCATTGCCCCGCCAGTGCCAGCATTTTACCTGAAACCAGAAAATTTAACAGAAATGGTGGATCAAACACTAGATCGTGTGCTAGACCAGTTTGGCTTGGCTAGAAATACGGTCAAACGCTGGGAACCTTGAGTACGCAAAATATGAATACACATAAGGAGTCGCCAATTGAATTTTCTCGATGACCTTGACGGATCACATGGCCGCCTTGCCCGGATGAACGAAGAACATCGCGATCTGGACAGTGCCATTTGCGCCTTGTCGGAAACCGGCGCTCCCGATCAATTAAAACTGGCGCGGCTAAAAAAACGAAAACTGGCACTCAAAGACCAAATAACCAAATTGCGTAACCAAGTTACACCGGACATTATTGCCTGATTAGCGGTTTTTCCCAGCGCTTCTATCTCGCCCGGCCAGCAGGCGCAAACGCAAAGCGGTGAGTTCGATAAAGCCGTCGGCATCTTTTTGATCATAAACCACATCGTCTTCAAACGTCACATGTTCCAGTGAATATAGCGAGTTGGGCGAGCTACGACCGATCACCGAAACCGAGCCTTTATAAAGTTTCAGGCGCACTTCGCCATTGACCATGTTTTGCGAAATATCAATGGCAGCTTGCAACATTTCACGCTCTGGCGAGAACCAAAACCCGTTATAAATCAGCTCGGCATACCGTGGCATCAGTTCGTCTTTTAGGTGCATGGCCCCGCCATCTAAGGTGATTTCCTCAATGCCGCGATGCGCTGCCAGCAAAATCGTGCCGCCAGGGGTTTCATAAATCCCTCTTGATTTCATGCCGATAAAGCGGTTTTCCAGCAAGTCCAATCGGCCAATGCCGTGTTTGCCGCCCAGTTCGTTTAACCGGGTGAGTAAATTGGCCGGGGACAGCGCTTTGCCATCAATGCTAACCGGATCGCCTTGGGCAAAACCAATGCGAATGACCTGCGGTTTGTCGGGGGCATTTTCGGGGTTTACCGTGCGTTGATAGACAAATTCCGGGGCTTCTTGGTTCGGGTCTTCCAGCGCTTTTCCTTCGGATGAAGTGTGCAGCAAATTGGCATCCACCGAAAACGGCGCTTCGCCGCGTTTGTCTTCGGGAACCGGAATGCCTTGTTGTTCGGCATAGGCCAGCAGGTCGGTGCGCGAGCCAAAATCCCATTGCCGCCACGGCGCAACAATTTTAATTTCCGGGTCCAGTGCCAGATAGGCCAGTTCAAACCGGATCTGGTCATTGCCTTTGCCGGTGGCGCCATGACAAACCGCATCGGCACCAGTGAGCCGGGCAATTTCAATCTGGCGCTTGGCGATCAAAGGCCGGGCAATGGCGGTGCCGAGCAAATAGCGGCCCTCATACACCGTATTGGCCCGAAACATCGGAAACACATAATCGCGGACAAATTCTTCGCGCAAATCCTCAACAAAAATTTCCCGAACCCCGAGTTCAACGGCTTTTTGCCGGGCTGGCTCTAACTCTTCGCCTTGGCCTAGATCTGCGGTAAAGGCCACCACTTCGGCACCCAATTCGCTTTGCAACCATTTTAAGATGATCGAGGTATCTAGGCCGCCAGAATATGCCAGAACTATTTTTTTTGGTGCGTCGGCCATTTGGCCCTCCTTGAGATCGCAAGTTCAGTTTTACTGGAAAACCTGTAACCGGGCAAATTGTCAATGGGATTGTTCGTTGTTTTGCATATAGAGGTCGGTTTGGCCGTCTACCCTTCTGATTTTCGGATCTTTACTTTGGTGATCTGATTGCGTTTACGTTCCAATATCTCAAAGCGAAAACCGTGAATGGAAAAAATTTGCCCCGCCTCAGGGATGGCTTGCGCATGGTGGATGATAAGGCCAGCCACGGTCACCGCGTCTTCGTCGGATATATTCCATTCTTGTTCGCGGTTCAGATCACGAATGGAAAGATCGCCTGCCACCAATATGCCAGATTTTATCCGGCGCGGCGCGGCAGTTGGTTTGTCATATTCATCTTCAATTTCGCCGATGATTTCCTCGATAATATCTTCCAGTGTTACCAGCCCCATCAAGGCACCATATTCATCCACCACCAATGCAAAATGTTCACGGCGCGAGCGAAAAGCATTTAATTGTTCAGGTACCGTGGTGGTTTCGGGGGTGAACCATGGTGGCCTAAGGATTTTTTCCACCTCAACCTTGTCATAATCACCGCCAACCCGGTGCAGTTCACCCAGCAGATCGCGCACATGTAAAATCCCGGTGATATTATCTTTGCTGCCATCAAACAAAGGCAAGCGGGTAAACTGGCTTTGTAAAACTTGGCCGACCACATCAGCAGCTTTTTGCGAAGCATCAACCATGGTGATGTTTTTGCGATGCACCATGATCTCTTCGACGGACAGTTCTTGTAAATCCAATACACCACCGATCATGTCGCGGTCATGTTTAATCACCTCGCCTTGTTGTGATAGATATTCCACCGCGCCGCGCAATTCGTCATGGGCTGACAATACCGGGCCTTCGGCTTTAATGCCAAATAAGCTAAACATACCCTTGATGATGATCTCCACCGTCATCACAACCGGAGCGAATAATATCTTGATGACTTTGATCGGGCCAGAAACCAAAATCGCTGTGCGATCAGGATTGGAAATGGCGTATGTTTTAGGGGCCACTTCGGCAAACACCAATACCAATACCGTCATCACAACCGTGGCCATCAACACCCCCACCGGACCAAATAACTTCAAAAACAGCGTCGTGGTTAATGCCGAGGCCAAGATATTGACCAAATTATTGCCCAGCAAGATGGAGCCGATTAGGCTTTCTCTGTCGGCGATCAATTGATTAACCCTTTTGGCCCCGCGCACCCCGTCATGTTCCATTTTGTGCAACCGCGCTTTGGAGGCAGCGGTCAAGGCGGTTTCCGAGCCGGAAAAAAACGCGGAGAGCAATAATAACAAAAACACACTGCCGCCAAAAATCATGATCTCCATATCTGGTAAGCTCATCGCAAATTAGCTTTCATAAATTGCAAAATCTTTTGTTCTTCAATCTCTGCTGTTACAAATGCCGTGCCGATATTGCGGCACAACACCAGATGAATAAGCCCTTGGCGATTTTTTTTGTCCTGTTTCATTCGTGCCAACAGTGCAGCGGCGCAAAACGGTCCGCCGGGTGCTTCGGCCAAACTGGCAGGCAGGCCCATTTGCCGCAAATGCGCCAAAACCAGATCGCACGCACTGGCCGAGCATAGACCCAATTGGGCAGAAAACGAAAATGCTGCCGCCAAACCAGCAGCTACTGCTTCGCCGTGTAAAATTTTTCCCGGGGCTTCTGCTTCTAACGCATGGGCAAATGTATGGCCTAAATTCAGCAAAGCCCGCACCCCTTGTTCCCGCTCGTCTTTGGCAACAATATCGGCTTTGCCTTGCACCGCGCGGCCAATGGTTTTGGCCAGTAGTTCTGTTTTGCCAGTGGCCAGTTCCGGGCCATTTTGTTGCAGTTGGTGAAAAAATGCTGCGTCCGCCAAACAAGCCATTTTCAAAATTTCTGCATAGCCAGCCCGCCATTGCCGGGCATCCAGAGTGCGCAGAAAATCCAGATCCGCGACCACCAGTTTTGGCTGATGAAATACCCCGATCATGTTTTTGCCAGCTTTTGCATTGATCGCAGTTTTACCACCAACCGAGCTGTCTACTTGTGCCAGCAATGTGGTGGGGATCTGAATGCAACCAGTGCCGCGTTTGAGCAAAGCGCTGGCCAATCCGGCCAGATCACCGACAACCCCGCCGCCAAAGGCCGCTAGGCAATCGCTGCGTTCCATTTCTTGTTCCAGCAGGAAATTACAAACCGTCTCCAGTTGCGCAAAACTTTTGTTAGCCTCGCCGGGTGGCAAGATCAACGCGCGGGTTTCCACCCCAACGGCGGCCAATGCGTTTTCCAATTTGTCCAGATGAAGGCTGGCCACAGTTTCATCGGTAATTACCGGCAAAATTTTGCGCGGGCAAAACGTGGCGATTTTTTGCGCACAATGGACAAGCGCACCGGCACCCACCATCACATCATAATTGCGGCTTTGCGGGGTAAGAGAAATATGAATTTTTTCCATCTTTATCACTCCGCCAGTTGGTGTTTGGCTAAGGCCTGTAAGATCGCATTGACCGTATTGGCATGCGGGCCGGCATCACTGTCAATGACGAGATCTGCTTTGGCATAAACCGGATGGCGTTCTTTGATCAACCGTTGCAAGATCTGTTCAGGATTGCCTTGACGTAACAAAGGACGGGTATCACGGCGTGCTGTGCGGTGTACCAATTCATCCAAACCGGCGCGTAACCAAACGGACGTGCCGTGTTTGCGAATGGCAGCTCTGGTTTTTGGGTTCATATAGGCACCGCCTCCGGTGGCCAAAATGCACGGCTGGCCTTGTAATAGACGTAAAATCACTTTGTATTCCCCATCCCGAAAGGCTTGTTCACCAAAATCGTCAAAAATATCAGTGACGCTGCGCCCGGCGGATTTTTCTATTTCTTCATCCGCATCAGCAAACGGGCGCTCCATCACTTGCGCCAGTCGTCGCCCGACGGTAGTTTTGCCCACGCCCATCAACCCGATCAGTACAATCGGTCGATTTTGCATTTCGCTTGCTTGTGGGTTAAGAACGGGTTTCATAATCAATCAACCGATCTATACTGTATCTTGGCCGCTACAGGCAATTGGCATTTCAGCAAGAAAGGACAAAAAATGCGAAAAGGACTTATCGGCATCGGCATTGCTTTGGCCGTAATCATTGGCGTTTTGGTGTTTTTGGAACAAAAAGCGGTTAACGCTAACCCGCCCGGCAAAGAAGTTGTGATTGAAATCAAAAATGTACTGGATCAATAAATCCATTCTCATATCCGGGTTTTGGCTTGTGGCTTTTGGCGCAATGGCACAATCACGCACCGGCGTGGAGGTCGGTCAACTTTCAGAAATCGAACCTTTTTCCATCAGCGTGATAGACAAACCCCAAAAAAAATTACCCCCGGATCAATGGCAAAATTCAACGGCAAACATCATAGAAGAGTTATTGGAAGAGCTAGCCGTTAATGGCGGCTCTGCCATGCTCAACGATTTGCTCGGCCAAGTTCTTCTTAGCGGCGGCACCCCGCCGCCGGGGGGCAATGACCTAGCCAGTTTGCGCCGTTTACGCTTGCAATCGGCGTTGGCATTGGGCCGGTTTTCGGCAGTTTCCGAAATACTTTCTCGCTCGCCCGGTGCTTATAAAGACCCGGAATTAACCGCTATTGCGGTAAACGCACTATTGGCCCAAGGCAATACCGTAACCGCTTGCGCGTTAAGCCAGCAATTAAGCCAAGCGCGCGGCGCATCGTTTTGGTTGCAAATGCGGGCATTTTGCTTGGCTATCCAAGGCAATACCGCTGGCGCTGAATTGACCGCAGAACTGGCCATTACCGCAGCCGATGGAAACCCAAATTTTTTGAACTGGATCAACCGGCTGACCACACCTGCTGAAACAAAAAAAACCGTGGACGTGCAATCTTATCTGGAATTGGCAATGGCCGAAGCGGCCAATACATTTGCCTCCAATCAAAACCTGCCATCTGGCTTGCGAGTCGCCTTGGCCCGTTGGCCAGACGAGCAAAGCCTGCCGGTATTGATGCAGGTTTTTGCTGATGGGCTGGTGCCGGTGAATGTTGTGGCCGAGCGGCTTTTTGCCCACGCTAAAACCTTGGCCAAACCAGAACCAGAAACCCCAACAGAACAAACCGGAGAGCAGGTAACACCGCTAACCGTGCTAGAGTTGGAACTGGCTACACTCAACCAAATAAAAACCGATACAGGCATAGACCTGATTGCCAGTTTATTTGCACTGGGCCACAATGCGCAAAGCCAAGCGGTCCGAGCCGAAGCATTGGCTTTGTTATTGCAAATTGAACAACCGTTCAAATCTTGGGCGGCCATGCACCGGCTGGTAGCAGAAGAAATTAAAACCATTGCCCCAGAGCCAGTTTTGGCCCGATATGCGCCTGCATTTGCCAAGGCAGCCTTGGTTACAGGCAATGTATCATCGGCTAAAAAATGGCTGCAATTGCTGCCGCCAGAAGAGCGCGCTGCGTTGTCTTTGCAACAAGTTTTGTTTGCCATTGGCGGACCTGCCCTGCCCGCACAACAAACACCAGACGATATTTTGGTAACGGATGTTTTTTCCACCATTGCGCTCGGTAGAAAACTGAGCCCAAAATTGCGCCATTGGTTGTCGAGCAAAAATGCAGGCAATACCAAAAATTGCCCGATAGGAAAACAAACCGCACTTATCTCCAGCGCCCGGCAACACGCTTTGGCCGAAACCGTATTTCGGGCTGCGGATATATTGCGCAATGACAGCTTTGCCTCTTTGCCGCCTTTGTGCGCCATGTCGGTTATCGAGGCTTTACGAACCGTTGGACTGAAACAACAAGCGCGCCTTGGCGCCTTGGAATGGATGTTCGAGCAACGGGCGGCAAAATGAGCGCCTTTGCGGTAGATGCTTTTTTAGAAATGATGAGCGCTGAACGCGGCGCGGCACAAAATACCTTGGCCGCCTATCGCCGAGATTTAGAGGATTTACAATCGCATTTGCATACAGGCTCCCGTGAGTTTTTTGCAGCCAGACCAGAAGATATTGAAAGTTGGGTGCGGGCTTTGCATGCGCGCGGGCTGGCCGCATCCACCGCTGCCAGACGGTTAAGTTCCAGCCGCCGGTTTTTTCGCTTTTGCCAGTCCGAAGGCTGGATCAAAGACAATCCGGTGCGTCATATTTCATCGCCAAAAACCGCCAAACCGCTACCGCGAATTTTAAGCATTGTACAAGTGGATCAATTGATGAAAACCGCCGCAACCGATACCAGCCCGGCGGGCTTGCGGATGTTAGCTTTGCTGGAGATCACCTATGCTTCGGGTTTGCGGGTTTCCGAATTATTGGCGCTTGGTGCTTTTACTGGCAAGCGCTCTGAAACCATGATTTTGGTGATCGGCAAAGGCGCAAAAGAACGACTGGTACCGCTTACAGGACCAGCACTTGCCGCCATTGCCAATTGGCGAGAGGTACGCTCTGACTTTATCCCCAAAGGGCCATTGGCGACAAAAGCTAGCAAGTTTTTGTTTCCATCCCGCGCTAGATCCGGGCATTTGAGCCGTGAACGGTTTTTTGCCATGTTAAAAGCCTTGGCTGCCAAGGCCGGGTTGGACCCAAAACAGGTTTCGCCGCATGTATTGCGCCATGCCTTTGCTTCGCATTTATTGGCCGGTGGCGCTGATTTGCGCGCGGTGCAAACCTTGCTCGGACATGCGGATATTTCCACTACCCAAATATATACACACTTGTTGGATGAGCGCTTAAAACAATTGGTTGAAAGCGCGCACCCACTGTCGAAAGCAAAATGAACGCTTGAAGCCGCCTTGCCAGAGAAGTATGGTGCCCGCCGCAACTGCAACAGGATTTCTCATCGTGCAAGCTGATTGTTAGCTTGCGCCCGACATTTTTGACAAGTGAGTTTTTATGTCTGATCCGCAACGTACCTATCTTGATTTTGAACGCCCCATTGCCGAGCTTGATAACAAGATCGAAGAGTTGGAAAATTTAAGCAATGGCGAAAGCGGCGTTGATGTCGCCGCAGAGATCACAACGCTTCGTGCCAAGTCGAGCAAGTTGCTGAGCGAAACCTATGCAAACTTGGACCCGTGGCGCAAAACCCAAGTGGCCCGACATCCAAACCGTCCGCATTTTCGTGATTTTCGCACTGCCTGTATCAGTGATTTTGCCGAACTGCGTGGTGATCGGTGTTTTGGCGATGATCGGGCAATTATTGGCGGAACCGGGGTGTTTCGCGGTCGCCCGGTCATGATATTGGGCCACGAAAAGGGCCATGATACCAAAAGCCGGTTGCTGCACAATTTTGGCATGGCCCGGCCCGAAGGCTATCGTAAAGCTGTGCGAATTATGAAAATGGCTGACCGGTTCAATTTACCGGTATTAAGTTTTGTCGATACGGCAGGTGCCTATCCGGGGATCGGGGCTGAAGAGCGCGGCCAAGCCGAAGCCATTGCTCGTTCCACTGAGTGTTGCTTAACATTGGGCGTGCCGCTTGTTACGCTGATCATTGGTGAAGGTGGCTCTGGCGGCGCGGTAGCATTGGCAGCGGCATCGCATTTGATGATGTTGGAACATTCGGTTTATTCGGTGATCTCCCCCGAAGGCTGTGCCTCTATCCTGTGGTCCGATGCGGCCAAAGCTAAAGAAGCCGCCACAGCCATGAAGGTGACCGCAACCGATCTAAAAGCACTAAAAATCATTGATGAGATTATCCCCGAACCCATTGGCGGTGCCCATCGTGATCCGGTGCAAGTCATCCAAAAAGCCGGGGATGCCATCGAGCGGGCGCTGGATCTATTTACCGGGTTAAGCGGTGATGAAATACGGGCCAGACGCAAAGCTAGATTTTACGCCATTGGCCGCTCTGGGATTTAGCTGTTGGTTTGTTGCAACAGGTTTTGCATCTGTTCAAGATAGCCGATCCAAGCGCTTCGCCCTGCCTTGGACAGCTCGATTGTGGTAAGCGGTTTGCGGTTGGAAAAGCGTTTTTTCACCTGCACATATCCGGCCTGTTCCAGTTTGCGCAAATGGGTGGACAAATTGCCGTCGCTTGTTTGGAGTTTGGTTTTGATCTCGCCAAAGCTAGCGGTGCTGACCGAAGCCAGATATGCCATCATACCCAAACGTACGCGGCCATGGATTAACGGATCTAATTGTTTGCTGTTAAACATTGCCATCATCACACCTGCGCTCAAACAAGTTCTGACGGTTCAGCGCGTAACTGCATAAAACCCGGAACTACGGTGACCAAAACCACAAAAATTGCGGCGACCAGATAGGATATTGGCTGATGGATCAAGGCACCCATTATAATGGCAGCTAAAAAGCACAACGCCCCGATCACGCGCAGTGTATGATTGCCCGAAAGATTGCCGCTGGTGAAATAACAAACGCCATAAATCGCAAACGCTGCGATCATGATGCTATCAAACAATCCGGCACCGCCTTTGCCGATCACAACTCCAGCCGTAATCGCCAACCAATATACAAAAATAGCAAAACCACCCGCCGACCAGACGGCGCTCTCTGCCCGGTTGCCAAATGAGCCGATACCGGGTTTGTTTCGTAACGAGCGTCCCAAAACAACAGAGCCAAGCGCCCCCACGACCATCATGGTAATCCACACAACACCCAAAGCTTGCGGTTTCAAACCAGCCAACCCACTTAATATCAGCCATTGCGCAAGCAAGGCAATGGCGACCAAAACGCCCCACATCACCGCAAACCTGCCACCCAAAAGTGGCGCATTGCGCCCCTCTTCTGCCAAAGCGCGTAAATATCCAAGATCATTTGCCACTTCACTGGCAGTGTTTTGTTCCGTCATTTTTATCTCCATTAAAAGAACTTTGTTTTTCAAAGTATCATGAAAATCGAAGCTGTCAAGTCTGTGTGTGCGTGAGTGGGGGGAGCGAGGTGCATTGGGCCTGTATCAAGATCAACAATTATGAGAGCAAAGAGCATGAAAATCCGAGCGGGGGTCTGGCGGCCAATGTTTGCAAGAATTCAAATTTTGGGTGTCGTATTCAGTAATTCCCACAAAGCGATCACTCCCGGCAATGACAAAATTATGACGAATAGCGCCACACCCCCAACCGTCACGCCGGGCACCGACCCGGTGTCTATCCACCTATTTGCCAGTTACAACTGCATGGATGGATTGCGGCATTCGCCACAAAGACGGGGGCATTGGGGTTGGTACATTCATCTAAATACCAGCAACACCACAAACCGCCACACCACCCCATGCCGGCTTCATATCCTGTCCGGCAATGGGTTGCTTTCGCCTTAATTCCCCGTATTCATAACTCATTCGGGAACGATCCGGGATATTAAGGTCATATATCTTTCCACCTTTCGCCGGACGGGGTTTGAACCCCGTCTGCAATCCAGTGCAACGACAGCAAATCACTCCAACCCAGCGACCTCGCCCGGGGCTTCTGGTGCTGGAAAATCGGTGCGAATCTCAATTGAAGAGCCGCCGCGCAAGATGCCGCCTTGGTCCCGAAACTCCATGAACAGGCGGTTATTGCCCGGATCAAATGGGATATTGCCTGTGGCGGAAACAAATGCGGCAAAGGTGCGGGTTTCTCCGTTTACCGAATTAATGGTTACCGATTGCGCCGGTGTGGCTAGGCATTGAGAATCTAGCGGATTGGTTTCACAAACAGAAGAAACAAATGGCAAACCAGCCCCACCATCATTTACCGAAAATGTCAGGGTGTCATTGGCTCCAATGGCAGCGCTGGCAATGACAACAAAGCCATTGTCAGACGCATTTTGCATTTGATTAACCCCGCCAGCTACCGGTGACAATGCAATGGTTAGCATATCAGCAGGTGCGATGGAGGCAGATGAAAGCGTAAATGTATTTACTCCGTTGGTAACCAATGAGGACGTGCCTTCGGCGCATTTGGCTACGGGTTTTAGCACTTCTTCGGAAAATGTGGTGGAGGGGGTAACAGCAAAAACAAAACCTTGCGCGCCATTAGCCGCAATGCCGGTTTTTATGTCTGGCGTACCGGTTGCAACATTAAACGCATCCACGGTTTGATAAGAAAAGCCACCGACAAAA
>UOEE01000122.1_pt1 | contig 17573 bp, 13 predicted proteins | sample 1990011 | NCBI WGS metagenome assembly UOEE01 (sample SAMEA4728526, study PRJEB27164) | hydrothermal vent metagenome | biome: marine basaltic hydrothermal vent biome; feature: marine hydrothermal vent; material: mineral | place: Pacific Ocean | collected 2011-06-14/2011-07-23 | depth 1741 m | reverse complement strand
GGAATATCACCAACGGTAAACTCAGCACCCAGATCTTCACCCGACCAAACCACCGATTTCATCGCTACCAGATCAATATGGCCCTGATAATCAGATTCAGCACCGATGGGTATTTGAATGACCAAGGCGTTGCCGCCCAAACGCTTTTCAATCATATCCACCGACATGAAAAAATCCGCACCGATTTTGTCCATCTTGTTGACAAAAATCATCCGAGGCACGTTATATTTATCAGCTTGCCGCCAAACGGTTTCGGTTTGTGGCTCGACACCAGCATTGGCATCTAGCAGCGCAATCGCTCCATCCAATACCCGTAAAGAACGCTCTACCTCAATGGTAAAATCAACGTGTCCCGGTGTGTCAATAATGTTCAGACGTTTGTCATTCCAAAATGTGGTTGTGGCAGCAGAGGTAATGGTAATACCACGTTCCCGCTCTTGCTCCATCCAGTCCATTGTGGCTGCGCCATCATGCACTTCACCAATTTTGTGCGACTTGCCCGAATAATACAAAATTCGTTCAGTCGTAGTGGTTTTACCAGCGTCAATATGGGCCATAATGCCAAAATTGCGGTAATCTTCGATTTTATGAGTACGGGCCATCGTCTTGCTCTAATTTCTTGCTTTACCAGCGATAATGAGAGAACGCGCGGTTGGCTTCGGCCATCCGGTGCGTATCTTCACGCTTTTTAACTGCGGAACCGCGATTGCTCGACGCATCCAATAATTCACCGGCCAGACGCTCGCGCATGGTATGCTCGTTGCGTTTGCGCGCTGCACCAACCAGCCAACGAATAGCCAAAGCTTTGCGGCGCTCAGGGCGCACTTCCACCGGAACCTGATAGGTAGCACCACCCACCCGACGAGAACGAACCTCGACGGTTGGCATGACGTTTTCCAAGGCTTCGTGGAACAATGGCAATGGCTCGCGCCGAGACTTGTCCTCGACAATTTCCAATGCCCCATAAACAATAGTTTCGGCCAAAGATTTTTTGCCGTCTTTCATGACATAATTCATGAAGCGAGTGAGAACAATATCGCCGAATTTTGGATCCGGGTGGACATCTCTTTTTTCGGCGCGGTGGCGACGTGACATCTTGATATACCTTCTTACTTAGGACGCTTAGCGCCGTATTTGGAACGACGTTGTTTACGGTCTTTGACACCTTGGGTATCCAAAACACCGCGCAAAATATGATAACGGACACCCGGCAAATCTTTTACCCGACCGCCACGGATCAAGACCACGGAGTGTTCTTGCAAATTGTGACCTTCACCCGGAATATAGCTCACTACCTCATGCCCGGAAGTCAGCCGTACTTTAGCGACTTTACGCAAAGCCGAGTTCGGCTTTTTTGGGGTAGTGGTATAAACCCGCGTACAAACGCCACGTCGCTGTGGACAAGCCATCAGCGCCGGAACGGTGTTCCGCTTTAATTTCGGTTTCCGGGGTTTCCGGATCAGTTGGTTGATTGTTGGCATGAAAGGCCTCAATCCTATTCTAAACGTGAGAAAACTCACAAAAAAATCCAAAACCAAACGCAAAAAAGCTCGCCTCTGGCAAAACAAAATCCGCTAGATCAGCAGACCAGCGGTAAAACTTGGGGGATATCCCCGATTTCTGGTGCTTCGGATAGCGTTTGACGTTGTGAGCCACGGCCAACCTTTGAAGCGGAGGCGGAACCTAGTCCCCGATTTCAATTCGGTCAAGGCCTCAAAAAACACTATTTACTGTTTTCTTCACTAACCCCTGCCCCGGACAATGCGCCGCAGGGTAATTTAATTGCCCTGCCCCCCGAATCCGGCGCATAAACACTATATAAACTATAGATTAATACCGATAGCGGAAAAAAGCCAACATGCCCAAAACAAAACCCATATCATCTGCACGCCAAGACAAAATCAACCAACGCCGCCAGTATAAAGGGCCGGTTTTTTTCTCCCAAGGCTTTCGCCCATTGTTTTTAGGTGCAGCTTTGTGGGCGATTCTTGCGATTGTCCTGTGGCTAGCAAGTTGGCTCGGCTCGCCGTTGTTTGGCCTTGCCGTTGATGCCAACTGGCATATTCACGAAATGCTGTTCGGATTTGCCCCGGCTGCGGTTTGCGGATTTTTGCTGACTGCCATTCCCAATTGGACCGGGCGGTTGCCGGTGCGTGGGGTCTTGTTAATGCTGCTTAGCGCTTTTTGGCTGGCGGGACGCATCGCAATGTTGATGCAGCCCATTTTGGGGCAAACGGTTTCGGCGGGCATTGATGTGGTTTTTTTGCTGGCTTTATCACTGGCAGTTTTTCGTGAGATCATTGCCGGGCGCAATTGGAAAAATTTGAAAATCGCCTTCATCCTTGCAGGATTAACCTTGGCCAATATCTGGTTTCACCTAGAAACTGCCGGGATTGTCTATGCCAACGAGTATGGCGTGCGGGCAGCGGTTTCTTTGCTGGTATTGTTGATTGCGTTAATCGGCGGGCGGATCATTCCCAGCTTCACCCGAAACACCCTAAAAAAACGCGGCGCAACCGCCCTGCCCGCGCCGTTTAGCAATAGCGATCGTTTTACCTTGGTTGCTACCTTGATCACCGGGATTAGTTTTACCTTTATCCCGAATAGCCTGCTGACGGCAGCTTTGGCTTTGGTTTGTTCGATATTACATTTTGAACGCTTAACCCGGTGGCGTGGCTTGCATGTTTTGTTCGAGCCGATGTTATGGGTATTACATCTGGCCTATTTATGGATCGGCATTGGTTTTGCCTTGATGGCCTCTAGTTTGTTTTTGCAAGCCCCAACCATGAGCGCCGCCATTCATGCCTTTACCACCGGCGCATTTGCCTCAATGATTTTGGCGGTAATGACCCGCGCCAGCCGTGGCCATACCGGGCGCGCTTTGGTGGCCAATTTATGGACCACAGCGATTTATATCAGTATCTCACTGGCCGCAATTTTACGGGTTCTTGGCTCGATCTTTGCCGGCTCGCTCTATCACCAGATGGCCAGCGTGTTCTGGGTTGCGGCGTTCGGAATTTTTGTGATAGCCTATTGGCCGGTGCTGGTTGGCAAGAATTTGCGGGTTTCCGGCAAATAAAAATCATAAGTTTTGTATGAAAAATCTTATCCATGATATAGTCGCCAAGGCTTGGCCAACCGCCTACCGCCGCAACGCGCTATTCCTGCATCCGCTTGTTCGAGAATTTTATCAGCTGTTGGAAGAAGATAACAAATCAAATGCACTTGAATTATTCAATTCCCTAGAGCCGTCGTCCCAGTGTCTGCTTGTTGAAGCGCTAAGCGAACTCATTCCTGATGATACTTTTTTTGATGCCTTTTTTGATAATGGGAATGGTCCAAGCATGGCGTGTCTGTTACGCGGGTCTTTGTTGTTAAAACGGGCGTGGGTATATCGTGGTCGCGGATGCGGTCGCGAGATTAGCTCAACAAATTATGACAACATGCAAACTGCACTTATAAAAGCCTACCAGTCTTTTGATTTTATTTTGGAAGACCCTAGTTTGGGGCAGGAAGCGTGCGCCCGCAGTATCCGGGTTTTAATGGGGCTTTCAGATGGCACACGGAAAGAAATTCATGCTGTTCATGCGCAAATGCGCACAACTCCCAGGCCACATTTGTTGGGAGAAATCAATTATCATTTAGCTTGTTGCGAAAAATGGGGCGGAAGCCATGAAGAAATGTTCCTCCACGCAAGAAAAACATCCAGAAATTCCGATACTGACCCACAGATGGGAGCCTTGATGGCAGCTGCCTATTGGGAAAAACATATGTTTATTGAACGATTTGACGAAGATGAAGAACAAGCTGCAGCCTATCGTTCAAACCAAGCTATGATCTATGAAGTACAAACCCTTAGTGAAAAATTACTTGTAGTCGAGCCGCCCGAACAAGATATGTATATCGTTGCGCACAATGTATTTGCCGCCTTTTTTTGTGAAGTATCTAGGTTCGATCTGGCTCGTCCTCATTTTCAACTCCTAAACCAGCGGCTAATCCGGTATCCATGGGAATTCTTTTTCGCCGAAGATCTGCAATATATGTATAACAGGTCAATGTTAAGCGGTTAAAGCTCTGAACCCTTTCCGGTTGGTTTTCCCCACTTACTTGCTGCAACGGTAAGCGGCAGCTGGAAATTTTGGACCGCAGATAGCCACCACCATTACCCCTACCCCAAAACATCACTCCGTCTTTTGTGTTCAACAATAAAAAAGCCGCCAGGTTTCCCAAGCGGCTTTTTATATTCATGTTTGACCGATCAATCTTTAGCGTCGGCAATTTCGTCTGGCAATGGTTCCAGCACTTCTGCTTTGGCAGTTTCTCTGGCAGCCAGTTCAACTGCATCGCGTTCATCGGCAACCTGTTGCATCAACCGGTGCGCTGCACCGGTGCCTGCCGGGATCAAACGACCGACGATGACGTTTTCTTTCAAGCCTTCCAGATAGTCTGATTTACCTTCAACCGCCGCTTGGGTCAGAACCCGGGTGGTTTCTTGGAAACTAGCCGCAGAAATAAACGAATTGGTCTGTAACGAGGCTTTGGTAATGCCGAGCAACACCGCTTTGGCGGTAGCTGGTTTGCATTTGTCTGCTTCGGCTTTTTCCTGAATGCGTTCAAATTCCAAACGGTCCAGTTGTTCGCCTTTTAACAGATCGGTTTCGCCACCGTCGATGACTTCGACTTTTTGCAACATCTGGCGAACGATCACTTCGATATGTTTATCATTGATCGGCACGCCTTGCAGACGATAGACGTCTTGAATTTCTGTTACCAGATATTTGGCCAAGGCTTCCACGCCCATGATCTGCAAAATATCGTGTGGCGCAGGATTACCATCCAACAGGGCTTCGCCCTTTTTGATCATATCACCATCTTGCACATTCATGTGCTTGCCTTTGGGCACCAGAAACTCGGATCGTGGCATGTTTTCATCTTCGGGAATAATGAAAATTTTGCGTTTGTTTTTGTAGTCCCGGTTAAATTCAACCTTGCCGTCAATATCAGCCAAAATGGCATGATCTTTGGGCTTGCGGGCTTCAAACAGTTCAGCAACTCGAGGCAGACCCCCGGTAATATCCCGGTTTTTAGCGCCTTCCGTAGCAATCCGGGCGATCACCGCACCTGGTTCGACTTGATCGCCATCTTCGACGGACAGAATGGAACCTACCGCCAATACATAATTAGCGATTTTACCACCGTCCATTTTTACCGGCTCGCCATCCTTGTCAAGAATTGCGATTTTCGGCTGCAAAGTGGCACCGCGTGTGCTGGCACGCCAGTCAACAATGACTCTCGACGAGATACCGGTGGCTTCATCAGTTTCTTCTTTTACCGAAAGGCCATCCACCACATCAATCAATTTCACTATACCACCAGCTTCGGTGATGATTGGCAAACTATACGGATCCCATTCACAAATGCGTTGGCCGGGTTTGACTTTGGTTTTTTCGTCAAACAGCAATTTAGAACCGTAAGGCAGTTTGTATGACTCGCGTTCCTTCTTCTTGCTGTCCAAAACCGCGACTTTCATCGAACGGCTAAGCACAATCATATTGCCATCAGCATCAGTTACCGTGGAACGACCTTCAAACGAAAGCGTACCTTTGTGGGCCACCTCGATAAACGATTGCTCGGAAACCTGTGCCGCACCCCCGATGTGGAAGGTCCGCATGGTCAATTGTGTGCCCGGCTCGCCAATCGATTGGGCCGCAACTACGCCAACCGCTTCGCCAATGCTTACCGGGATACCCCGGGCCAGATCGCGACCATAACAAGTGGCGCAAACCCCCAGTTTGGTTTCGCAAGTCAACGCAGAACGAACCTTGATCGACAATACTTCCGCCGCATCAATTTCCGCCACCAGATTTTCTTCCAAATAGGTATCTTGCGCTGCAATTACCTCATTGGTGTCAGGATGCAAAATGTCCTCGGCACAAACCCGGCCCAGCACACGTTCGCCGATGGAAACCACAACTTCACCGGCGTTGACCACCGGTACAATTTCAATACCCATATCGGTACCGCAATCCTTGGAGCGGATAATACTGTCTTGGGCCACATCAACCAGACGGCGGGTTAGATAGCCGGAATTGGCAGTTTTTAGCGCCGTATCGGCCAAGCCTTTACGCGCACCGTGGGTGGAGGAGAAGTATTCCGAAACCGACAGGCCTTCCTTAAAGTTCGAGATAATCGGTGTTTCAATAATCTCACCCGATGGTTTGGCCATCAGACCGCGCATACCAGCCAATTGTTTCATTTGGTTCTTGGAACCCCGGGCACCAGAATGGGCCATCATGAACACGGAGTTGATGCCTTCAACGGCGCTTACGCCTTTTTTGCGTTTTTGCATGGTGTCCATCATCGCATCGGCAACTTTGTCGGTACATTTTGACCAAGCATCAACAACTTTGTTGTATTTTTCGCCTCGGGTAATCAAACCGGCTGAATACTGCTTTTCATAATCAGCAACTAAAGCCCGGGTTTCATCAACCAAAATCCGTTTGGCATCGGGGATAACCATATCATCCTTGCCAAACGAAATGCCAGCTCTGGCCGCTTCGCGAAAGCCAAGCCCCATCAGCCGGTCACAGAAAATCACCGTGGCTTTCTGGCCGCAATGGCGATAGACCAGATCAATCATTTCACTGACCATTTTTTTGGTCATGACCTCATTGGTCATGGAAAACGGTATTTTGTGGTGACGCGGCATAATGTCTGCGACCATATAACGACCGGGTGTGGTATCATAGATTTTGGTTACCGGATTGCCGTCTTCGTCTTTGCTGGTATAGCGGGCCTTAATTTTGGCATGCAGGTGCAAATGACCTTCTTGCATCGCGGCTTCAATTTCAGCCAAATCGCCAAACACCATGCCCTCGCCCTGCTGTTTATCCATCTCCAAAGAGAGGAAATACAGGCCCAGAATAATATCCTGTGACGGCACAATAATTGGCTTACCATTGGAGGGTGACAAGATGTTGTTGGTCGACATCATCAATACCCGCGCTTCAAGTTGCGCTTCCATCGAAAGCGGTACGTGAACCGCCATTTGGTCACCATCAAAATCGGCATTAAACGCAGTACAAACCAGCGGGTGCAATTGAATGGCTTTGCCTTCAATTAGTTTTGGTTCAAACGCCTGAATGCCCAAACGGTGCAAAGTTGGCGCCCGGTTTAGCAAAATTGGGTGTTCGCGGATGACTTCATCCAGAATGTCCCAAACTTCGGGACGTTCTTTTTCCACCATTTTTTTGGAGGCCTTTACCGTGCCTGACAAGCCTTTGGCATCAAGGCGGGCATAGATAAACGGCTTGAACAATTCCAGCGCCATTTTTTTCGGCAAACCACATTCGTGCAGTTTTAGTTCTGGTCCGACAACAATTACCGAACGGCCCGAATAATCGACCCGTTTGCCCAACAGATTCTGCCGGAAACGACCTTGTTTGCCTTTTAGCATATCGGCCAGTGATTTCAGCGGGCGCTTATTGGCCCCGGTAATCACCCGGCCCCGACGACCATTATCAAACAGCGCATCAACAGATTCTTGCAACATGCGTTTTTCGTTACGGATAATAATATCCGGCGCACCCAGTTCCATCAGTCGTTTCAAACGGTTATTACGGTTAATCACCCGGCGGTACAAATCGTTCAGATCAGAGGTAGCAAACCGACCTCCATCCAGTGGCACCAAGGGGCGCAATTCTGGTGGAATGATCGGCACAACCGACAAAATCATCCATTCAGGACGATTTTTCGACTCAATAAATGCGTTGACCAATTTTAAGCGTTTGACAAATTTCACCAATTTGAGCTGGCTACCAGTTTCGGCAATATCAATGCGCAATTGCTCTGCTTCTTTGGGCAGATCGATATTCATCAAAATTTCGCGAATCGCCTCGGCACCAATGCTGGCGGTAAAGCTGTCTTCACCAAAATCAGCTTGCGCTTCTAGGTATTCTTCTTCGGTCAGCAATTGCCGGTCTTCGAGCGTGGTTAGGCCCGGCTCCAATACGATGTATTTTTCAAAATACAGCACCCGCTCAATGTCTTTCAGCGGCATGTCAATGATCAGGCCGATGCGGCTTGGCAGTGATTTCAAGAACCAGATATGCGCCACAGGAGCAGCCAGATCGATATGGCCCATCCGCTCGCGACGAACCCGTTGCAAGGTAACTTCGACACCGCATTTTTCGCAGATAATGCCTTTGTATTTCATGCGTTTGTATTTGCCGCACAGACATTCATAATCCTTGGTTGGGCCAAAGATCCGGGCACAAAACAGGCCATCGCGTTCCGGCTTAAACGTCCGATAATTGATGGTCTCTGGTTTTTTAATCTCACCGTGCGACCAAGAGAGAATTTTCTCAGGGCTAGCCAAAGAGATGCGAATCCGGTCGAAGCTAGGCGCTTCTTGGGCCGGATTATATACATTCATCAGGTCTTTGTTTGGATTATGGTTCATCGGGCGGGTCTCCATTCATCGGAGGTTTTGCAAGCCGGAAAAAAACCCCGGCCTGCCTAAAAAGGTTTCTATTTGCTGGTCAGTTCAACGTTTAGACCCAACGAGCGCATTTCTTTGACCAGCACATTGAAGCTTTCTGGAATTCCAGCTTCAAAGGCATCGTCACCGCGCACAATGGATTCGTAAACCTTAGTTCGACCCGCAACATCATCTGATTTAACCGTCAGCATTTCTTTTAGGGTATAAGCAGCGCCATAGGCCTCAAGTGCCCACACTTCCATTTCCCCAAATCGCTGGCCGCCAAATTGCGCTTTACCACCCAAAGGCTGCTGGGTAACCAGCGAGTATGGGCCAATAGAGCGCGCATGGATTTTATCATCCACCAAATGGTGCAGTTTCAATAGATATTTAATCCCAACAGTAACAGGGCGATGGAATTTCTCACCGGTGCGACCATCCCACAGCCAAGATTGGCCCGAGGTGGCAAAACCGGCTTTGGTCAGCATTTCATTGATCTCTTCTTCCGAAGCGCCATCAAATACCGGCGTTGCCATCGGCACGCCATTGGTCAAATTACTGGCCAGTTCTGCAAGTTCCTCGTTTTTACGGGGCAGTTTGTATTTCTCGCCATAGACATCGGCCAGTTTTTCACGCAACGGCTTTATATCTTGGGTTTTCTGGAAAGCCTCATAGGCTTCACCAATTTGTTGACCCAGACCTGCCGATGCCCAACCCAAATGGGTTTCTAGGATCTGCCCGACATTCATCCGACTTGGCACGCCAAGCGGGTTCAGCACGATGTCCACCGGACGACCGTCCTCAAGATGCGGCATGTCTTCAATCGGGTTGATTTTTGAAATCACCCCTTTGTTGCCGTGACGACCAGCCATTTTATCGCCCGGTTGCAGCTTGCGCTTTACCGCCACGAATACTTTGACCATTTTCATCACGCCCGGCATCAGATCATCGCCGGCTTGCAATTTATCAACTTTGTCATCAAAGCGGGCATCAAGTCGGGATTTGGCATCGTCATATTGCTTGCGCAATGCTTCGACCTCGGCCATGGCCTTTTCGTTATCCAGCGCGATTTTCCACCAGTCTTGGCGTGAAACCGTGCTGGCCAAAGCCTCTTCATCAATCTTGCCTTGGGCAAAACCTTTCGGGCCGGAAACCGCTTTTTTGTCAATCAGCAAACCATGCAGACGACCAAAAACACTGCGTTCCAAAATCAGCAATTCATCATCGCGGTCAAGACCAAGACGCTCGATCTCGTCGCGCTCAATGGTGAGCGCCCGTTGATCTTTTTCAACGCCGTGACGATTAAACACCCGTACTTCAACCACAGTTCCGGCAACACCGGGGGGCAAACGCAATGATGTATCGCGCACATCGGAGGCTTTTTCACCAAAAATGGCCCGCAGCAATTTTTCTTCCGGAGTCATTGGGCTTTCGCCTTTTGGCGTTACCTTGCCGACCAGAATATCGCGTGGTTCAACCCGGGCACCGATAGCGACAATGCCGCTTTCATCCAGATTGCGTAAGGCTTCTTCGCCGACATTTGGAATGTCGCGGGTGATTTCTTCCGGCCCCAATTTGGTATCGCGAGCCGCCACATCAAATTCGTCAATATGTATGGAAGTAAATACATCATCGCGAACAATACGCTCGGAAATAAGGATACTATCCTCAAAGTTATATCCGCTCCACGGCATAAACGCCACGGTTACGTTTTTGCCCAAAGCCAGCTCACCCAGATCGGTGGAAGGACCATCGGCAATAATATCATCAGCCTCGACCAGATCGCCAACTTTAACCAGCGGACGCTGGTTGATGCAGGTATCTTGGTTGGAACGCTGGAATTTTACCAGATTATAAATATCAACACCGGATTTGGACATATCGCTTTCACCGGTCACCCGGACCACGATCCGTTGGGCATCAACTTGTTCGATCACGCCTTTGCGTTTGGCAATCACGGTGGCGCGGCTATCGCGTGCGACCACGGCTTCCATACCGGTGCCGACCAATGGCGCTTCGGCTTTGACCAATGGAACCGCTTGGCGTTGCATGTTCGAGCCCATCAGCGCCCGGTTGGCATCATCATGTTCCAAAAATGGAATGAGCGCTGCAGCAACCGAAACAACTTGTTTCGGTGACACATCAATATAATCAATTTTATCGTGGGTCATTTGGATCACATCGCCAGAGGTCCGACACGTCACCAGATCATGGGCAAAGCGGCCATTTTCGATGGTGGTATTGGCTTGGGCAATGGTATATTTGGCTTCTTCGATTGCCGATAGATACACCACTTTGTCCAGCAATTTGCCGTCTTTAACTTTGCGATACGGGCTTTCGATAAAGCCGTATTTGTTAATCCGGGCAAAGGTAGCCAACGAGTTGATCAGGCCGATATTTGGGCCTTCCGGGGTTTCAATCGGACAAATCCGGCCATAATGAGTTGGATGCACATCGCGCACTTCAAACCCGGCTCGTTCGCGGGTCAAACCGCCCGGCCCAAGCGCCGAAACCCGGCGTTTATGGGTAATTTCGGACAGTGGATTGTTTTGATCCATAAACTGTGAAAGTTGCGAGGAGCCAAAAAACTCACGCACCGCAGCGGCTGCCGGTTTGGCATTGATCAGATCGTGCGGCATCACCGTGTCAATATCGACACTGCCCATGCGTTCCTTGATCGCCCGTTCCATACGCAACAAGCCAATCCGGTATTGATTTTCCATCAACTCACCAACCGAGCGCACCCGCCGATTGGCCAGATTATCAATATCATCAACCAGACCACGACCATCACGCAGATCAACCATGGTTTTTAATACTGCCAGAATGTCCTCATTGCGCAAAATCCGCACATCATCCGGGCAGTCTAGCTCCATCCGCATATTCATTTTTACCCGGCCCACAGCCGACAGATCATAACGTTCAGGGTCAAAGAACAAACCGTTAAACAGGTTTTCAGCGGTTTCCGGGGTTGGTGGCTCGCCCGGACGCATCACCCGGTAAATATCAATCAACGCTTCTTCGCGGTTCATGTTTTTATCAACCACTAGCGTATTGCGGATATATGGCCCAACCGTGCTGCTATCAATATCCAGTAGCGACAGAGATTTCACGCCGAACTCATTGATGGCTTCAATGTTTTCTTCGGTAATTTCTTCGCCAGCTTCCACCAGAATTTCACCGGTTTCCATATTGACTACATCTTCGCCAAAATAACGACCAATCAAATCCGCATCACCCAAAAGCAGTTTTTTTAAACCATCTTCCGCCAGCTTGTTAGCAGCCCGCGCAGAGATTTTACGGCCCGCCGGGGCAACGGTTTTACCGGTAGTGGCATTGATTAGATCCCGCGCCGGTTTTACGCCGCGAAAGCGCTCTGCCTGAAACGGAATCGCCCAGCCTTTTTTGGAGTGCGTGGCGGTAATGGTGTTGTAAAATGTCGAAAGGATTTCTTCGCGGTCCAGCCCCAATGCATAGAGCAAAGTGGTGACTGGCAATTTGCGTCTGCGGTCAATGCGTACAAAGATAACGTCTTTGGCATCAAACTCAAAGTCGATCCAAGAACCGCGATACGGAATAATCCGAGCGGTAAACAGAAACTTGCCAGAGGTCGAGGACTTGCCTTTGTCGTGGTCAAACAATACGCCAGGTGAGCGGTGCATTTGGCTAACAATTACCCGCTCGGTACCGTTGATCACAAACGTACCTTTGTTGGTCATTAGCGGAATATCGCCCATGAATACATCTTGTTCCTTGATGTCTTTGACCGAACGCGCACCGGTTTCCTCGTCTGTATCAAATACGATCAACCGCAATTTGACTTTTAGCGGCGCAGAATAGGTAATGTCGCGTTGCTGACATTCTTCCACATCGAATTTGGGCTTCTCAAATTCGTAGGAGACATATTCAAGCTGTGCGGTTTCGGCAAAATCCCGAATTGGATACACAGACTTAAAAACCGCCTGTATGCCGCGTTCAATCCGCTCATCAACCGACACTTCTCTTTGCAAGAACTGTTCATACGAGCTTTTTTGAACTTCAATCAGGTTGGGCATTTGCACGGTTTCGGCAATGCGACCAAAGGATTTGCGAATTCGCTTTTTGTCCGTGAATGACAACGACATAGTATTTCCTTTCGCGAGGGAAGCCCTCACAGCCATCAGGTTTCAAGATGGAAACCGATCAAAATTTTCTGTCCCCAACCCGGCCAGAACCGGTTCATGCATTCGGCTTTTACGGGGGAACTGCGTAAAAGCTGAAAAACCACCTGACGGGCTACCCCCAAAGGAGCAGCCCGCCAAATGGAATAACAAGCAAAAAGCTTATTTGATTTCCACTGTTGCACCAGTGGCTTCGATCTTGGTTTTGATTTCCTCGGCTTCATCCTTGGAAACGCCTTCCTTGACCGCTTTTGGTGCAGCTTCAACCAAATCTTTGGCTTCTTTGAGGCCCAGGCCAGTAATGGCACGGACTTCTTTGATTACGCCAATTTTCTTGTCGCCGAATGAAGTCAACATAACCGTAAATTCGGTTTGCTCTTCAACCGGAGCAGCGTCGCCGCCGCCTGCGCCACCAGCTGCAACAGCAACAGGTGCAGCAGCAGAAACGCCCCATTTATCTTCTAAAAGCGTAGCCAATTCGGCAGCTTCTAAAACAGTCAATGCAGAAAGTTCATCTGCAATTTTTTCTAGTTTAGACATTTTTGTCTTCCTTACGTTGGTTTGTTATCGGTTCGATGCGGAGAATGACAATCAGGCTTGCTTATCAGCAAAGGCCTTCAATACACGTGCCAACTGACCAGCCGGAGCTTGAACCACGCCAGCAATTTTGGTTGCTGGTGCTTGGATCAGTCCGATCAACTTGCCGCGCAATTGGTCCAGCGACGGCAGGCTAGCCAGAGATTTAACACTTGCATCATCAAGCAGGGTTGCCCCCATCCAGCCACCAAGCAAAACGAGTTTGTCGTTTTTCTTGGCGAAATCCACCGCAGCTTTTGGGGCTGCAACTGGATCATCTGAATACGCGATCCCAATGGGACCGGTAAACATCTCGGTTGCCGCCTCGCCATCCTTGCCAACAAGGGCAAGTTTGACCAGACGGTTCTTGACGACTTTGAACTGTGCGCCAACTTCACGAAGTTGGGTACGCAGCGTTGTCATTTCCGCAACAGTAAGGCCGGAATAATGGGTAACAACCACTACTCCCGCATTGTCGAACAAGCCTTCCAGCTGTCCAACCATTTCGCTCTTTTGAGCCTTGTCCATTGCGGTCTCCCGTTCGGGCGAAATGCCCGATTTTGGATGCATCCCGGACACATCAGGAGAATTCCCGATGCACCTGACAAATGCGTCAAAATCCTGCCCAAAGCCTGAACCGAAACCGAAGCAGTTGCCTGCCTCAAAATCTGTCTTGCTCTGTCTGCGCCGGGTAAAGGTTTAAGCCCTCTTGTAAAACAAGAAAGCCCCTGCGGTCTGGGACAGGCGACTGGCAAAGTTTACGCGCCAGTCATGGTATTTTCAGGAATTTGCATTCCTAAAAAATTTGGCTTGTTATGATGTGCTTGCCTCGGCAATGTCGATCACAACACCCGGACCCATAGTTGAGGTCAGGGTAATTTTTTTCAAGTATCCGCCTTTGGCACCCGATGGCTTGGCTTTTAATACCGCGCTCAAAAATGCTCGAACATTGGCGTTAATCGCTGCTTCGTCGAAACTAGCTTTGCCAATTCCGGCGTGCAGGATACCGGCTTTTTCAACACGAAATTCCACCGCACCGCCTTTGGCATCGGTAATGGCTTGTGTCACATTCATGGTGACCGTGCCTACTTTCGGGTTTGGCATCATGCCACGCGGCCCAAGGATTTTACCCAAGCGCCCAACAATCGGCATCATGTCCGGCGTGGCAATCACCCGGTCAAAATTGATCTCGCCTTTTTGCACCTGTTCCATCAAGTCCTCAGCCCCGACAATATCGGCACCGGCCTTTTTGGCCTCATCAGCCTTGGCATCACGGGCAAACACCGCAACCCGAGCCGAACGACCCGAACCAGAAGGCAGCGTAACCACACCCCGGACCATTTGGTCCGCATGGCGCGGGTCAACACCCAAATTCATGCAAATTTCGATGGTTTCATCAAACTTGGCAGTGGCATTGGATTTCACCAGAGCCACAGCTTCATCAACTGAATAGTGTTTTTTGCGATCGACGCTTGCACGGGCTTTCGCTGTACGTTTTCCTCTAAAAGCCATGATTTACTCCGTAACCTCAAAACCCATGGAACGGGCAGAACCCGCAATAATCTTTTGCGCTTGATCCAGATCAATCGCATTCAGATCCACCATTTTCGCCTCAGCGATTTCCCGGCATTGCGCCATGGTTACCGTTGCAGCAACCGCTCTACCCGGCTCGGTTCCGCCTTTGGCCAAACCAGCCGCTTTTTTCAAGTAAAAGCTAGCAGGTGGGGTTTTGGTTTCAAATGTGAAAGACTTATCCGAAAAAACGGTGATCACCGTCGGGATCGGCATGTTTTTTTCCATACCGTCCGTCTTGGCATTAAACGCCTTACAAAATTCCATGATATTAACCCCGCGTTGTCCCAGGGCCGGGCCGATTGGGGGCGACGGATTGGCCGCTCCAGCCGGTACTTGCAGCTTGATATAGCCGTCTATTTTCTTCGCCATTTTAGCACTCCATTGGGCAAATGCCCAGTTCATATAAGTGTTCGCGGTACGGCTTCCCTATGGACTTAACTAGGAAAAACCTCCCGCAAGGTTACAACAAATCAATCCGCCTTTACAGCTTTTCGACCTGCTCATACTTCAGTTCGACCGGCGTTGCACGTCCAAAAATGGACACTGTAACTTTCAGTCTCGCCAATTCTTCATCAACATCCTCAACCAGCCCTTCAAACGATTGAAACGGCCCGTCCAGAACTTTGACCTTTTCGCCCACATCAAACATGATGGTTGGGCGAGGTCGCTCAATGCCTTCTTGTACCTGACCAACAATTTTTGCCACTTCAGCTTCGGAAACCGGAAGTGGTTTGTTGCCCTGACCCAAAAAGCCACTGACCTTTGGTGTATTTTTCACCAGATGATAGGTATCATCGGTCATCACCATTTTTACCAGTACATAACCGGGAAAAAACTTGCGCTCAGAGGTGATCTTGCGACCCCGCTTCATTTGCACAATTTCCTCGGTTGGCACCAGAATTTCTTCAAAATAATCGGAAAGCTCTTTGTTTCCGGCTTCGTATTTGATCGCTTCCGCCACCTTTTTCTCAAAGTTGGAATAGGCGTTCACGATATACCATTTAGCTTGCGGATCTGCTTCAGACATCAGCTTGCCCCCCAAGCGACAATACAAATTTTACCAATGCGGAAAACCCCATATCAACCAGAAAGAAAAAAGTCGAGGCAATCGCCACCATGATAAATACCATGATCGAGGTCACAAGGGTTTCATTCCAAGTGGTCCAAGTCACTTTACGGCCTTCCTGACGCACTTCACGAGTGAAGGCGATCGGGTTGGTGCCTTTTTTTTCTTTGGCGTTTGCCATGTTACTCTCCGGTGCGAGGAAAATACCTCGCGGATCATATTTTAAGTCCAGCGACTGGCAGGGGCGGAGGGGCTCGAACCCCCGACCCTCGGTTTTGGAGACCGATGCTCTACCAGCTGAGCTACACCCCTAAAGTCGCTATTTTGTCTGCATTACTCTACAATTTTGCTAACCACACCAGCACCAACGGTGCGGCCACCTTCGCGGATGGCAAACCGAAGTTTGTCTTCCATTGCGATCGGTTGGATAAGCTCAACATTGATATTCACATTATCACCCGGCATCACCATTTCCGTGCCGCTTGGCAAGGTAACAACGCCGGTTACATCCGTGGTACGGAAGTAAAACTGTGGGCGATAATTATTAAAGAACGGCGTGTGACGACCACCTTCATCCTTGGTCAAGATATAGGCTTCACCAATAAATTTGGTATGCGGGGTGATCGAGCCGGGCGCAACCAGCACTTGGCCACGTTCCACACCTTCACGGCCAATACCACGCAGCAATGCGCCGATATTATCGCCCGCTTCTCCACGGTCCAGCAATTTGCGGAACATCTCAACACCAGTACATGTGGTTTTTGAAGTATCCCGGATACCAACGATTTCAATCTCGTCACCAACATTGATCACACCGCGTTCAACCCGGCCCGTTACCACAGTACCACGGCCAGAGATCGAAAACACATCCTCAATCGGCATCAAGAAAGGTTGGTCAATTGCACGTTCCGGCGTTGGGATATATTCATCAACCGCAGCCATCAATTTCCTGATGCTTTCTTCGCCGATCTCAGGGTCACGACCCTCAAGCGCTGCCAAAGCAGAACCAGCAATGATCGGAATATCATCACCCGGATAATCATAAGAAGACAGCAATTCGCGAATTTCCATCTCGACCAGTTCCAACAACTCTTCGTCGTCAACTTGGTCAACCTTGTTCATGTAAACAACCAAAGCCGGCACACCAACTTGGCGGGCCAACAAGATGTGTTCGCGGGTTTGCGGCATCGGGCCATCAGCCGCGTTTACCACCAAAATACCGCCATCCATTTGCGCCGCGCCGGTGATCATGTTTTTCACATAATCGGCGTGACCCGGACAATCCACATGGGCGTAGTGACGGGCATCCGTCTCATATTCCACGTGCGCCGTTGAAATGGTAATGCCGCGTTCTTTTTCTTCGGGCGCTGCATCGATATCAGCATAATCCTTGAAATCACCAAAATACTTGGTAATCGCCGCCGTCAACGTGGTCTTGCCATGGTCAACATGACCAATGGTGCCAACGTTCACATGCGGCTTGTTACGTTCAAACTTTTCTTTTGCCATTTTCTTTTCTCCAAAAAAATACCAGTGACGCTTACCCGTCGTTCTTGGTAATTATTTCCTCTGCTACAGCCTTAGGAACAGGCTGATAATGATCAAATTCCATTGAATACTGTGCCCGGCCCTGACTCATCGAGCGCAAATTGTTCACATAACCAAACATATTGGCCAAGGGAACCATCGCATTGATGACGTTGGCAGTGCCCCGAAC
>UOEE01000278.1_pt1 | contig 17683 bp, 14 predicted proteins | sample 1990011 | NCBI WGS metagenome assembly UOEE01 (sample SAMEA4728526, study PRJEB27164) | hydrothermal vent metagenome | biome: marine basaltic hydrothermal vent biome; feature: marine hydrothermal vent; material: mineral | place: Pacific Ocean | collected 2011-06-14/2011-07-23 | depth 1741 m | reverse complement strand
CGACTGCCCCAAGCATAGGTCAAATATGGCTCGTTTATATTGCGTCGCCGAAAACTATGTTCAATCGGATCAATTGTATGACAGCCTATTTTTATCTTTTCCAGAAGAGCAAAGCGCCCGCCAAGCCTATGTGCGAAATTTGATGAAACGAGGGTTATACGAAAAAGCACTACTGCACATTCGCTGGTTTTTGGAGTTTGATCTAGACTTTTCTGGCTTGGATCAATTTGAGGAGCATTGTACATTACTACTTGATTTGTGTGAGCAAAAACCAGCCATTCTTCCCGAAGGGATATTGCCGTGGTTATTACAAAATAGTCCGGTAGCAAGTCGGCAAGATCGAGATGGTTCGATATTAATGGTTGTTAGCTCCTTACGTGCCGGGGGCGCAGAGCGACAGGTCTTGAACACATTAAAAGTATTAAAAGCACAAGTAGATGACCCGGTAAATATCCAACTATTAGTTGGTAGTTTGGATCCAAAAAAATCCGCAAACTTCTATTTGAATGACATACTTCAAACTGGTGTTGATGTCTGTGAATTTGAAAATGGAGATAAAACGGCTACATGCTCTGCTTATGAAATGACCCCTGAACAAACGGCTATTGCAAATATCTTTGCTGCAATGCCTGCCGATGTTCGTCGGTTTGCATTGCCCGTTTATCATGAATGCTGTGCGAACCGTCCTTCTGTTATCCATTTGTGGCAAGACCGATTGGGGGTTTGTGGTGCAATGGCAGCCATTGCTGCTGGCGTGCCACGCATTGTTATCGGTGCCCGAAGCACCCGACCGGATGCACGGCGAAGACATAGACGATATTTGAAACCTATTTACCAAACTTTGCTTAAAGCACGGCCCAAGCAAATTTGTTTGCTGAATAACTCTCATGCCGGAGCTGATGATTATGCAAAATGGTTACAATTGTCTGCTAACCAAATTCAAGTAATTCATAATGGGTTTGATCTGGAGGCTTTAGGTCGCCGTGGCAGTGTAAAAGCCGGGAAAAATAGCAGAGAAACAATCAATATACCAAAGTCAGCTTTTGTATTTGGTAGTGTCGGGCGCTTTACCATGGAAAAACGACCAGAATTATGGGTGGATACCGCCATGATTTTGGCAAAACACTTGGATACAGCGCATTTTCTGCTGGTCGGAGATGGCCCATTACTGGAAGCACAAGCTAAACGAGCCAAGGCAAGCCCATATAGCGATCGGTTTCATTTTGTTGGAATAAAACGCCCCGTTGAACCTTGGATGTCGGCGATGGATTTGCTGATGTTAACTTCCAAGCGCGAAGGCTTGCCAAATGTCTTGGTCGAGGCGCAAGCATTGGAAATTGCCGTTGCAACGACCAATGCAGGTGGCGCAAAAGAAGCCGTGGCTGCAAATGGTGCAGGCTTGGTATTTTCCTCGGATCAACCTGATGCAATGGCCCAACAGGTGATGGAATTTATTCAAGATGCAGATGAATTTGCCGCTGCGAGGCAACGGGCCAAAGTTTGGGTGAATAATGCTTTTACGTTAAAAGATATGGCAAAAAAAGTTCTTTCTTGTTATTCATGAGTGAACATGAAATAAAGCCTGCTTCTTGGTATTCTTAGATACAAAATGGAGAGTTATATGACTGATGCAATTGAAAACACAACCAGTGGAAAAAAAGTTTCTGTAAAAATAAAAAATGGTCAAGGATATGACATTTTTTCATGCCCAACAAACGACTATCAAGGATTGGTTCAGGTAACTGTAGCATCAAATTCTGCATCTTCAGCACAGGTTTCTGTGTACCAGAATGCGTATGGTGAAAATCAGTCTGGCGCTCATATAGAGTTGGCTGCTGGCACGACGACAGTGGTTCTTGGTTCGAGAGTTATTCTTAATGTTGCCTCAGGCAGCAAGACTGCCATTATGAAGGCTGAAATTGAACTACTTGGCATTTATCCTAAGATGTAACTCCGGTTAGTATAACTCAGCATCCATCAAAAATAAGTCGTTCGAGGCCACATAACAGGGTTGGCCTTGGGTCAAATTTGTGAATCCGCTCAATCGTACATTAAAGCCGTCTGGCTGAATAACGATTGAGGTGAAGGTGCTGTTTACAGCCGAAGTATAAAATCCGCCAAAGCGCATTATTGGATTCGGATTTGCTAATGTAACATTAGGTTTTACGCGCATTTTCTGGCCAAAGGAATGGTGCAGAAAAACTTGGCTCGAAGAGTCTGCAAATCCGCCAACCCCGCGCGACAATGGACGAAAGAAGATCTGGCACTGTGCTAATTCGTCTTGATATAATCTATGGCGAGGGGTGCTGGCAAACGGGCCTGGTTCCAGTCGAACTTGGGCAAGTTCAAATACAGGGTCTTGGATACCATCTGCAATGGAAAACGCTATAGTAAGCGATGAGTCTATACCGATTGTCTGCCCCGAAATATCGGGTATCAACATGCTCACACTTGCGCGCTGCCACCCGGTTTGCACAGAAATGGAGGCGGTTCCGGCCAACTGGTCTGGACTACCACCGGCTCCGAAATCTTGTATCAAAGATATGTCCAGTGAAGTCAAATTACTTGATCTTATGTAAAAACTGATCGTGACTTCCAAACCAGCCATGGTGGAAACATGGTCAATTTTTTGACCAAACTGGCTAAACTGCCCCGTTACACCGGTCCCTTGGGCTTGATATTGCAAATATGAAATTGGAGACCCCGGAACTTGCGATTGTCCACTGACAAAGTTCTTGCGTGCCATACTATGTGTCCTGCCACCATCTGCCAAGGCGATCCACCGGTCCGGGCCATAGTTAAAGGCAGACAATGGAGAAAACACATTACCCCGCTGCCAAATTTGGAAACTACCATTGATCAGGTAATTTCTATTCTCACCATTGCTAACGCCATTTAAGGAAGCAGTGGATATACCGGCTGGGAATGTTGCCAGACCCGATTGGTTGTCAAATTTAACGCCGTCAAAAAATGTTTGGCCATCTGGGCTAACTCGTACTGTAAAATGATCATTCCCAACCAAGCCAAGTTCAGCCCTTGCTGACCAATTGGATTGGAATAAAAGGGATAAGATATTGGCCTGACTTTCTTTGTTCAAAGTATATCTAAGATCGCCCGTGCCCCCGTTTGCTATCTCCAGCGCAGTCCACAAGGCTTTGTTTAACTTGGCTGAGAATGGATTGGCTGTATCGGCATTTGTGCCAAGACCTAATACTGTCAGGTTTTGCAACTCGGTTGGAGTTGAGGTGGAAACTCCCCATGTTTGGCCATCAAATACGAGAAACTCACCAGTTGCCTGATTAAAACTTAACCATCCAGTCTGTGGGTTATGGAATATCCAAGCACCGTCTTGAAAACTGGCGATCTGTTGTTCTTTTCCCAGCCAAGAACCCGTTGCATTATTGGCAATGACATAGCGGTCTCCTTCGGCAGCAGAGGTCGGGGGCGCATTGATATCATCGGCCAAAACGCTCAATTGGATAATGCCATCAATCGCAGAAATGGTTTCATTGACGGTAACATGTTTTTGTGCCTGATCTGGCATCAAGTAAGGTAATGAAAGATGAAGGCTTCGGTCTGTCATGGCTATGTCTCCAGATTAGCAGTTGTGAAATATAGCTGATTGGTAATTACTATTGGGGTGATTTGGATTATCCCCGGTTCTGTCGACATCTGTGCGATTGGCCTGTAAGAACAAAACAGACAAGCTAGGGAAAAGGAAAAACCGGTTATATGGGTATTGATGACAAAAATCTGGAGATCAACATCCAAGCTTTACAGCAAACCATCCGGGCAAAGAATATTGAGATTTTGCGGCTACGTGGTAGTATTCGATACCAACTAGGTGAAGCTCTTGTCCAAGCATTCAGATCGCCAGCACTCTTTGTTCGGTTGCCAGCGAGACTGTGGCGGATTGCCAAGCGCGCTACCGCAACCCGTACTTTTTTCAAAGTTAGTGGTGCATTAGAGTGCGGTTTATCCGCAGCATTACCGGCTCATGAGGCAGCATATAAATACACCGACAGGGCATTTGCGCGTGATCTAGCAAGGGAGGTCGTAGATTTTGCCGGGCAGGGGAGTGAGCAACGTATACGTTGCTTGCAAACCTCTGATCCTGATTTGCAAGCCTATCATGAGCGCGCACTAGAAATGGCTACACTGGTTGATAAGGGCGTTGCTCTTGTTGAAGCTAGCCTAAAATGCCCTTTTATACCGCGTCCAAAAACAGTGTTATATGCACTGCATAGCTCTTTGCCCACATCTGTAAACGGCTACTCCATTCGTTCTCACTCTATTATCAAGGGGGTAAGCGATCATGGTTGGCGTGTGATTCCGACGGTTCAAGAAAAAACAATTATCGGGGTTACGAAAAATTCAAATGGGAATTTTTTGGTTGATGGTGTCTCGTATCTTGGTCTTGAAGATTTTAAGCTCCCGCTATCAATTGAGAAAACCATTTTTGCCTATGCCGATGCAATTGAAAGCGCTGCTATATCTACAAGGCCCGCCATTTTGCATGCTGCCTCGAATTGGACGACTGGCCTTGCAACCTTAATTGCGGCTCGCAGACTGGCTTTGCCATTTGTCTATGAAGTGCGCGGATTTTGGGAAATAACACGCACGTCTATTGAACCTGATTATGCAAATAGTATTGGGTATGCTCTGCAAAAAAAGCTGGAAACCCAAGTTTGCTGTGCGGCAGATCATCTATTCACCATCAGTAGCTCTATGCGTGATGAACTCATTCACCGGGGTATAGAGCGGGATAAAATTACGCTGGTACCGAATGGAATATCAACAAAATCGGATCGTCCCAAAAAAGGCTCCGGCATGCCAAACCCGATGATCAATGGCTCTGGCCCGGTTATTGGATTTGTGGGCTCTATTACCCCTTATGAAGGTTTGGACAAGATGATCCAGGCGGTATACCAACTTGGCAAAGCCAATATCAAAGCTCGCTTGCTTATCGTTGGCGATGGCCCGGCACTGGCTGAATTACAAACACTAACAAAACAATTGGCACTTTCGGAAGCTGTGGTTTTCACCGGTAAAGTTACTCCAGAACAAGCTCGTTCAGCGTATGATTATATTGATATTGCCGCTTTTATTCGACCAGATACCAAAATTGCTCAAATCGTTGAACCGCTAAAACCACTTGAAGCCATGGCCAGCGGGACATCTGTTTTGCTTAGCCCGGTTGCACCGTTACTCTCTTTAGCCGCAGGGGGAGACCGAGCTGTTATTGTTGCGGATCATTCAATGAAAAGTTTAGTCGCATCACTCAAGCAAATGATTGAAAACCCAGACATGCGAGATCAGTTAGGAAAATCAGCAAGGATCTGGGTATGCAAAAACCGCAATTGGTCTTTTATTACCCAACCGGTACCGATGATTTATTCCGCCTTGATCGGGGAAACTTCGGATTGATAAAACGCAATCGTTTTTTCGATCATGGTGGCGGTAGAAAACTTTTCTTGGGCAAATTTTTGGGCAATTATTCCCATCTCTTTTATCCGATCTTCGTCGGCTAGCAGAGCATTGATCGCATTGGCGATTGCTTCAGGCGAACCAGCATGTTGATCAGCCAATAAGATACCACTCTTTTCCGGTAAAAAGGCCTCGGCAGATCCGCCTGCCGGGCTTGCAATGACGGGTATGCCGGTGAGTTGCGCTTCAATTACCGCGTTGGGTACGCCTTCAACGGCTGATAATAAGACAAAACATTGCATCTGTTGTAACCAGAAACGAACATCACTGGTTTGCTCTAAAAACAGAATTTTGTTTTGCATATTATATGCTTTGGCCTGGGTTTTAGTTTGTTCGAGCAACGGACCGGAACCAATCATTAAAAATTTTGCTTCAGGCCTTTTTTGTAAAACCAGTTTGGCTGTTTCCAGCCATAATGCGGGACGCTTATTCTCATCAAACCGCATAATGACCCCCATAGCAGCTTGTTCTTTTTGTTTTAGAAACGAACGGGCAATAGATGTTGTTTGAGAAGCGGGTTGATGATCCGGCAGCACGGTTCCGTTTAGGATAACATGAAAGCGGTTTGGCAGAATATCCAGCCACTGACTATATCGTTTTCTGCCAGCTTGTGAATTGGTTGATATCACCACACCTGGCGCGTCAATCAAAGCCCGCATCAAAGGTCGAAAATACGGTCGATCCTTTCCCTTATCGGGCGGTGGTTGTGATCGATAGCCAAGGGCAATAATAGGAATATCTGCAATCAAGGCACCCAATGCGGCGGCGGCGATCGAACCATCTTGCCAAATATGCACGATCCCTGGATTTGCTTGCCGTAGTGCATCGGTGATTTTTAAGGTGGGTTCCAATATCTGCCGAGGTAGAAAATCCACCAGTTCAGAATAAGCAGCCAAAGTGCGGCTGTTTTTTGCATTCATCGCACCGACAAAATCGCCATATTGTCGCACGATTACCCCGGCTTGGCGTAATTCTTCTAGGAAAAAATCGCCAGAACGTCGAGCAATGAGGGATCGACACCAAACCTCTAAGGGGCCGGGCAACTCCCCTGTTTGAATTTGTTTTTGCAATCCGATGGCTGTGTTGACAAATTGCCTTTCTGCGCCACCTGGACCTAAACTTGAATTGATCAAGATAATTTTTCCGGGAATTTTTGTAAGTTTTTGCTGGTTTTTCCTATTTTGTATGACGTCTTTTACCAATTGCTGAATCACATGACCCTGAGCATATAAGCGTTCGCCTTGTTGCTCGTCATCCGATTTTAAGTGCAAAATACGGCCAAGGTGTTGCAGGCGCTGCCCTAGAATTAAGCGATTGGGTTGCAAACGCTGGGCTCGTTTGAATACCTCATACGCATCAAACAAATAACCTCTTTTTTCGAGGCTTGAACCCATCATAAACAAAAGTCGAGGATCATTTTCATCCAGTTGCAGTGCAAGATCCCAAGCCATATCAGCGGCATCCGGATCGTGCAGGTCTTCCAAGCACTGGGCACGGGTGATCTGTGTATCAATCTGCTGACTATGAACTGGCAGTTTTTGGTCAAGATTTTTACGCGCTTGTTTTGGCCCATGATCCCTGATCATCGCTCTATTGACCAATAGAAATGCTTCTCGACTATTTGGAAATCTTTGCAGGATTTTTTGCCATACAGGCGTTGCTTGGTCCGGTGAATATAGTTTTTGAAAAAAACGAGCCGCTAGGATTTGCAATCTTTGTTCTTCGGGCCAATAGTGAATAAACGGCAATAAGGCGATGATACCGGCCTTAAATCGCTCGGTTTCCATAGCTTCATTAACCGCAGGATATAAGCCTTTTTTACAAAACTTGATCCATGCAGGTTTATTGTTTGGTTGATTTGACAGTGCCTGCGTCACCGGATCTACTGGGTCAAGTTTGGTGTTTTTGTAGTAGAATGACGAAAGTGATAAAAACACCCGCGCCGCTATTTTATGCAGAAATGGATGCCCATACAGCCATCGCCATACCTTGCCAGAGGAAGATGATGTTTTTTTTGTCATAAAATTTCGTATAGCCCTTTGATACCGTACCCCGCAATGTTTCGCTGTTAAGGATATACAAACCGATAGCAGGCGCATGGACGCAAGGAAAGTAGGTATAAATCAATTCTCATAGGTATGGGCTTAGAGCAGAAACGACACGGTCGGCTGCTTTACCATCCCATAATGGAATTGATGTTGCTGTTGGCCAATTTCCTGATATTGCCTTTTCCAGCATCATGCCCAAATTTGCGAGAGAAACCAGCCTGTTGGTGCCTAATTCCACTGTGATGGGTCGTTCTGTGTTCGGGCGCAAAGTCAAACAAGGAACATTCAGGATAGAAGATTCTTCCTGAATACCACCAGAATCCGTCACAATCGCCAAGGCATATTTTTGCAACGCCAAGAAATCAAGATACCCCATAGGGGGAAGAAACCGGATGTTTTCCCACGTTCTTGAAGCACTCAACTGAGCCGATGTGCGTGGGTGTACCGGCATAATAACCTGATAATTGCGGCTAGAAAGATTGATTTTGTCCAAAACAGCCTCCAAATCTGCAATTTCAGCAACATTGGACGGGCGATGTAGTGTGACAAGAATATAGTTTTTGGGTTTCAAATCGAGCGCACCCAAGGTCTTGTTTTTGTCGATTTTACCAAGATTTTCCAAAACACTATCAATCATCACATTGCCAACAAATGCGATCTTGTCGTTGTTATGCCCCTCGTTTTGCAAATTAGTGACCGCGCATTCAGACGTGGTCAACAACAAATCTGATATTGAATCGACAACAATACGGTTTATTTCTTCAGGCATTTCCTGATCGCGAGAACGTAAACCAGCTTCCAAATGTACCAGTTTTCCGCCACATTTCTTAACCACCAAAGCCGCAGCAAGTGTTGAGTTTACATCACCCACCACCATCACCCAAGCAGGCCGCTCTTGCCGGAATATAGGTTCGTAAGCCATCATGATTTTTGCGGTCTGCTGTGCATGGCTTCCACCATGAATGCCAAGATTATAGTCGGGTTCAGGTAAACCAAGTTCTTTGAAAAAAACTGCAGACATTTTTTGTTCAAAGTGCTGGCCCGTGTGTATCAGTCGCACTGATACTTGGCTAAGTCGCGCAAACGCTGCCAGTACAGGTGCCACTTTGACAAAGTTAGGCCTAGCGCCAACCACAATATGGATCATTGTTTTGTTCGTCACAGTTCACCACCTAGGAATGATAAGCGTATTTTAGCAAATATGTACTGGTGTTTTAAGAAATTTGCAATTCAACATATTGCTCGATTTTTATTTAATGCTGATAGACAAACCGGTGAAAAGAATGTTGGAGTTTTCCCAAAGTAAATAAACACACAAAGCTATTTTTTGCTTTACCTGATGTTGACAAGCGCATATAAGGCAGTCCGCGTGTATATGGATCAGGGGACACTGGCTTTATCCCGATACATTATAGCCAAAATATGGAGTTTGCGCCGTTAATTAAGACCCGGTGAGAAGAGAGTTTGTACATGCATATTCCATTCATTGATTTGCAAGCGCAGCGAAAGCGGATTTCTAAAGAAATTGACGCGGCTATTGCCGGAGTTTTAAGCGATGGCCGATTTGTTGGCGGCCCGCAAGTGGCGACTTTTGAACAAGAATTAGCAAAGTTTGGTCAAGCCAAACATGCGGTTGCTTGTGCCAATGGTTCTGATGCACTTTTGTTGGCCATGCAGGCGATGGGTGTGGGTGTTGGTGATGCTGTATTTTGCCCCGGATTTACTTTTGCAGCTTCGGCAGAAATGGTGCCGTGGTTAGGTGCTACACCGGTATTCGTAGATATTTTACCAGACACATACAATCTGGACCCGGAGCATTTGGAAGCCAGTATCAAAATGGTGCTGGAACAAGGCGATCTGACTCCAAAAGTGGTGATACCGGTCGATTTGTTCGGTTTGCCGGCTGATTATGATAGTATTGCTATAGTGGCTCGTAAATATGATATGAGAATTATTGCAGACTCAGCGCAAAGTTTCGGTGGTAGCATTGATGGTGATCAACCATTACGCTGGGCAGATATTACCACGACCAGCTTTTTCCCGGCCAAGCCTTTGGGTTGTTATGGCGATGGCGGTGCGATTTTGACCAATGATGACAGGATCGCAGAATTTATTCTGTCAGCTCGTGATCATGGAAAAGGTGAAGAACGGTACGAACATGTACGAATTGGCTGGAATTCAAGACTGGATTCTATGCAGGCGGTGATTTTATCCGAAAAATTAAAAATCTTCCCGGATGAAATTAAAATGCGGAACCGGATCGCGCAGCGATATAGTGATGAATTGCAAGAATATGTGGACCGTACTCCCCAAATCGCACCCGGATTTTTATCTGTTTGGGCACAATACACTATTGAGTGTCCAGATCGGACAGGTTTGGCAGCTCATTTGGCCACCAAAGAGGTGCCAACTGCCATTCATTACCCGAAGCCATTACATCACCAATTGGCATATCAAAACTATCCTACCGGGCCGGGGAAACTGGCCGTAACAGTAAACAAGGCTGCAAATGTAATTTCGCTGCCAATGCACCCATATCTTGATGAAGCGGTGCAGTCATATATCATTGATGCCATCAAAGGCTATAACCGACTATCAGGGCTATAATAAGCAAAAGGAACACACAAATGAGCGGTCACCAAAACAAGCAAACTCCATTTGAGGAGTTATCTAAAGCTTTTATTAGAAGCGTTAAGTCTAGGGAATTACGGATCGGGATTGTCGGATTGGGTTATGTGGGTTTGCCATTGGCTGAAGCCTTCATCCGCAAAGGGTTTTCCGTTGTCGGGTTTGATATTGATGCCACTAAAATCACCCAATTAGAGGCTAGAAAATCATATATCAAACATATTGATTCTGACCGAGTTACCGCAATGATGGACAGTGGAAAATTTTCTGTAACTACCAATTTTGCTGGTATGCAACAGGTGGATGCCATCCTTATTTGTGTTCCAACACCATTGACCAAACATCGGGATCCGGACCTTTCTTATGTCGTGGCAACGACTGAGGTAATTGCACAGCATCTGCAACGGGGGCAATTGATCATTCTTGAATCAACAACTTACCCTGGGACATCCGATGAGGTCTTGCAGGTAATTCTGGAACGGCGTGGCATGAAGGCCGGACGAGATTTCGGTATTGCCTATTCGCCAGAACGCGAAGATCCCGGCAATCCAGATTTTGATACGGCCTCTATTCCCAAAGTAGTAGGTGCCTCTACCGCTATGGAGCGTGATATGGCATGCGCCATGTATGAAGGCATCGTGCCCCATGTTGTGCCGGTTAGCAATTTACGAACAGCTGAAGCTGTTAAATTAACCGAGAACATTTTTAGGGCGGTCAATATCGCTTTGGTCAATGAATTAAAAATTGTGTTTAGCGCCATGGACATTGATGTTTGGGAAGTTATTGATGCCGCAGCCACCAAGCCTTTTGGTTTTATGCCATTTTATCCAGGTCCGGGCTTGGGGGGGCACTGCATTCCGATTGATCCATTTTATTTGACTTGGAAAGCGCGTGCCTATGGCTTGAATACAAGATTTATTGAGCTTGCCGGAGAAATAAACACCAAAATGCCGGAATACGTGATCTCACAAGTGGGACTGGCACTGAATGATCATCTCGGCAAAGCTATGCGTGGTTCAAAAATCTTAATCGTAGGGTTAGCCTATAAGAAAAATGTTGATGATTTGCGCGAAAGCCCTTCACTTGAATTGCTGGAACAATTGCGCGATCGTGGTGTCGAGGTTGAGTATTTTGACCCCTATATTCCGGTTGCCCCTTCCATACGTGAGCATCCAGAGGTGGCTGGGATGAAATCTGTCGAGTGGACTAGCAAGTCTCTATCAAGGTTCGATGCGGCATTAATCGCAACCGATCATGATGATGTAGATTATGATTTGTTAATCCAGTCGGTTGATGTGGTGATCGATACCAGAAATGCGATCAAGGAAAAACATCCAACGGTATTTAAGGCTTGATTTAACGGCTGGTACTCTAGCCGGATACCCAAAATGGTGACCTCGGCAGGATTCGAACCTGCGACCGTCGGATTAGAAGTCCGGTGCTCTATCCAGCTGAGCTACGAGGCCATTTTGTGTGGATCAATGAGTCCAGCTTTGTCTTTTGTCAGCCGAGAAGTTATCGGAATAGCTTTTTGATTGCCGAACCGGCTTAGTTTTTTCGATTAGTTTGTAAGAAATGCCGTGGCGGGTGGCGTAGCGTTCAGCATCTTGGGCGCTTTCAAAGCGCATTTTTACTTGCGACAGCATATCATTTGAACCGGTCCAACCGGTAAGCGGATCGATCTTGCGTGCAGTTTGCCGATCAAATTCCAAAATCCAAATTTTGGTTTTGGCTTTGCCCGACTGCATGGCGTTGCGGTCTGGTTGGTAGATCAAGGCAGACATGTGCAGACTCACCTCTGGTTTTGTTATCGCCGCGTCCTGGATTTCGTCAAAGACGAAACGCGAGCTAAAAATGGTCGGGGAGACAGGATTTGAACCTGCGACCCTCTGGTCCCAAACCAGATGCGCTACCAGGCTGCGCCACTCCCCGAGACAGAAACGTGTTTGTATGCGATTTGCGCCGGGTTGCAAGTCAAATTTTCATCCAAAATGCAAACATTCGATAAAATAACACTTAACTGTTCGGTTAATCGGTACTTTCGGCAGGTTTTTCTGGGATTTTGCTGGCAGCAGGTAAATTGTGGAACATTGGGTGTTGTACAATATCACCGCGTTTTAACTCCCATTTTCTCGACAATCCGGCGTTTATCTCCAAAACAGCCATCACCGGCACATAAGAAGATATGCGGGGCAAGGCATTTTGTTGTGCCAGTGTCAGGTCTTGGCCGCCGGGTTTTGCATTACGGGAAATGGTAATTATTTTACCGTGTTCATCCAAAAACAGCATGTCCAATGCGATCAATGTATTGTTCATCCACATATTGACCACTCTTTTGCTCTCAAAATCGAACAACATGCCACTGTCATCGGCCATTTTGGTGCGAAACATCAACCCCCGTTCGCGTTCATCCGGCTCATCAGCAAACTCTATATCAAGCGTTATGACTGTATCACCATGTTTGATCTGCAAAGGCTGGAGCGGACCAAGGTTCACAACGGGTATTTCATAAGGAACATCTGCCTTGGCACAGGCGGCACCAGACAAAATCAGCAAAATGGGTATCAGGATATTTTTCATACCCCTGCCATAACGCTAAAGAGTAGCGGCGACAAGATGCCAAGCCTGTAATGGTTTATTTTGTTGATGGTAACCTGATTTTGGTGACATTGTAGCCTTTTGGGCCTTTGGCAGTTTGCACCAATACGGTTTGATCAATAACAAGATCAGTAAGTCCAGCAAGAGCCAGAACTTCGGCATGAATGAACATGTCTTTTTGGTTTTCTCCCGGATTGACAAAACCATAACCTTTGATCCGGTTGAACCATTTGACGGTTGCTTTTTGGTAGTCGCTTTCGTCCTCACCTTCGTCAAACGGAATTGGCTCTGGCTCGGTATGCAGAAAATCGAGAATTTCCAGCGCGTGTAAGCCCTTGGCTCCGCGTATGGCAGTACAGGTAACCCGATCACCTTCATTGGGCGAGGCTGGGCCAAAGTCTCGTAGTGTGGAAATGTGCAACATCACGTCTTCGCCATCGGCATCCGGGGAGATAAATCCGTAACCTTTTCCAACATCAAACCACTTGATATGGCCTTCTATTTCAATTTTCTCTTCACTTGCCAAACTTCATGTCTCCCCCAAGACGATTACTAGGTAACATATCTGCGACCTCGACCACATACCACATTTTACGGGCAATGGGGAGAAAACCCGCGAAATAAGGTAATTTTTTTCCAAACAGTAGCAAAATCAGCCGTATTGCCTGTTTTTTTGGTGAAATTTATCGTAATTTTAGCTCATCGAGACAAAATCATTGGCCAGACGGTTCATCTTGAACAGGATCAGGGTGTTAAAAATAATGTCCATCATCACCACCACCGCAGCTATGCCCAGACCAAAACTCTGAAACAGTGTCAACGGTATTTCTCCAACCAGTTTTAATACCACAATAATGACCAAAGTGATCAACGGCACCAGTGACAAGAACAAATCCACCACAGGCCCATCTTGGCCGACCCGGGCAAATGCTGCCATTCCCATTTGCATGATTAGATAGGCCAGACAAAACATTGTCACCACAAACATGCCAACATAATTTTCCGGGATCGCCAAAAATGGAGCCATGTCAACCAGCAGGAATTGCAATGAAAATACAACGATTGCCAACGAGAAGATAAACGGCGAACCTTCGCGAAATAAAAATCTGATAATGCCCATGATTTTCCTCTTTGCTTGCTGCTTAGCCCCGGTTGATAGAGTTGAGAAACGCCGAGAATGCTATTCCTAACATTCTACAACAAAATAGACCGTTGGCGCAAGAAAGATGCCATGGTAATTGGTATGTATTCCACAACAAGCGAACATTTTTCAATTATCAGATAAACTAGGTAATGATATTTTTCCCCTGCCATCACACGGCTTGTCCGGGTGATCCAGTGGAGCAAAACTGACAATTCTAACATTTGGGCAAAAACTTTGACCCGGAATTTGTTTAGTTCACGCCTTAAAGACTAAGGCAATTTGTGCTATAAAATCATTGCTAAGGGAGAGCGTATTTCATGACAACAAAATCCGATGATCTTGAGGCGCGGGCTTTGGCTTTGTTTGATATGGCATTGCAGCAAAAATCTGAATTGCGTGAAAACTGGATACGTGAACAGGCCGGGGCCGACACAGCACTGCGGGATCGGGCTTTGTCCTTGCTACGCCAAGACCAAGAAACCGGCAGTGCCATGCACACCGGACACGCTATTTTGGATACCTTGGATGATACCGCCATGCCCAACCAAGTTGGTGTCTACCGGATTATCAAGCTCATCGGCCAAGGCGGAATGGGGGCGGTCTATCTGGGAGAACGGGCTCATGGTGATTTTGATCATCAAGCTGCAATCAAGGTTATTCGGCGCGGTGTATTGTCAGAAAAGCTGATCGCCAGATTTGAGTTGGAACGCCAGACTTTGGCCGGTCTGTCCCATCCATATATCGCTCGCTTGTTTGATGGTGGTACAACCGAAAAAGGCGCGCCCTATATCATCATGGAATATGTTGATGGAGCGCCGATTACCAAATGGGTCGCCGCACAGAAATTGTCCAAAACAAAGCGCTTGGCTTTGTTTATGCATGCTTGCGAGGCTGTTCAGTATCTGCACCAAAACCTGATTGTTCACCGGGATATTACCCCGTCCAATGTATTGGTGACCAAGGCCGGAGAGGTAAAGCTGATTGATTTTGGGATTGCCAAACCGTATGATGAAATGGAGGAAAACACGGATATTGGCCATTCGTTAGCCAGTCTTAGTTTCACACCAGGGTTTGCCGCGCCAGAGCGCTCCAAAGGGGCGGTGGCCAACACGCTTTCGGATATATATTCGCTAGGCAAACTGCTGGATGATTTGTTGCAAGATACGTCCGATGCAGAACTTCGAGCGATTATACAAAAAGCAACTGCCACCGAGCCAGAACAACGCTACGCAACGGCAAAAGCGCTGATGGATGACATCAACAACGCTTTGTCCGGCTACCCAGTTCAGGCCAGCACTGGCGGTGCGGGTTACAAGTTTTCTAAATTCATCAATCGTAACAAACTTGCCACAGCGCTAAGCGCAACGGTATTGGTCGTTTTAATCGGCGGATTGGTGGTAACCAGCCTGTTATATCGCCGCGCAGAAACCGCCCGGATTGAAGCGGATACCCGGTTCTCGGAAGTTCGCGAATTGTCCAATTTTATGTTATTTGATTTATACGATCAACTCGAACCCATTGCTGGCACGACCAAAGCCTTGGCAAATATGGCCGACACGTCCGGTGAATATTTGAACCGGCTGGCCGCATTACCGGCAAGCTCGGCCAATTTGCGGCGGGAGGTGGCCGAAGGGTATTTGCGCTTGTCCGATGTTTCGGGAAATCCACGGTTTGCCAATTTGGGTCGCCGGGAGGCGGCAAAATCATTGATCCAGAAAGCTTACGAAGAACTGTCTGCACTGCACGAACTGGACCCGGATAATGCGGACATCGTCCGCGCGTTGGCACAGACCAACATTTCGTACATCGCGATCAAATTTATCATTGATGATGAGATAGACGCTACCATCCAACATGCGCAACAGGCTTTGGATCTGTATGATGATCTGATCCAGAAAAACCAAGCCACGCTAGAAGATCGGGTCAACCGAATTACGGCTTTGTCTTATCTGGGCATACCTTATGTTTGGGATGATCAGGGCGATAAAGCGGTTAGCATCATGGAACATGCTTTACGCGAAGCCAACAAATTGGAAGCAGAATTTCCACAAGAAACCTCGGTCATTTATATCAGCGCCGTCACCCAAAAAGACATGGGTGAAACCATGATGCGCAATTTTGATGTTGTGGGTGGGGATTTTAACCTGACCATCCCGTATTATGACAAAGCCATCAAAAAACTAACGCAATTAACGGCAACCGATACGAACAAAAAATACAAAAGCGCATTGCTTCGCAGTTACTATCTAAAAGCTTTATCGCTCATCGGTGTAGAAGATTTTGAAGGCACGTTGCGCAGCTTGACCAAAGCACAAGCCATTGCCGAGATTTTGTTGGCCAATGACCCTGATGATACAGGGGTGCAAAGACAAATTCGCAGTATGCGGGCGCAAAGAGCCAATACTTTGGCTGTTTTGGGTAGATATGACCAAGCCATTGAATTGGGCAAAACAAATCTTGAGCAAATGAAAAATGCCTATTTGGCTGACCCGAATAATTCAGGGCGATATCGGGAATATATTATGGGCCAATATGTTCATGCCGAGAGTTTTCTGGTGGCCGCTCGGCAAACCGAGGCTTGTAAAATATATGAGGAAATACAGCGTAACTGGGCTGATATGGATGCGCAATTTGGCATAGCTGCCTATGATAAATCCGAAATGGTTGAACCCTTACAAGAAATTATCAAAGCCTGCAAAACCGGCGAAACTATCAAAATAAACACCAGCCAATAGACCCTAGCGCAACCAATTTGGGATTTGATACGGCAAATCTAAATCACGCGCCACGGCAGGATGAGTAATCTCGCCATTTGCCACGTTTAGGCCCAAAGCAAAACCGGGGTCGGCGTTCAACGCTTGTTGTACGCCCATATCAACCAAACGGCGCAAATAGGGCAGGGTGGATTTAACCAATGCAAAGGTAGATGTACGCGCCACTGCGCCCGGCATATTGGCGACGCAATAATGCACCACCCCGTCCACTTCAAATGTTGGCTCATCATGGGTGGTGGCGTGCGAGGTCTCGAAACAACCGCCTTGGTCAATGGCAATATCAACCAAAACCGCGCCCGGTTTCATGGTTTTGACCATTTCACGGGTTACCAGTTTCGGGGCTGCTGCACCGGGTACCAGAACTGCACCAATGATTAGGTCAGCCTCCATACAGGCGTTGGCCACGGCGCGTTTGGTCGAGTATTCGGTTTTCAAACGTCCGCCATATACCATGTCCAACTCGTTTAACCGGTCATCTGAAATATCAAAAATAGTTACGTCCGCCCGCAAACCCATGGCCATTTGCGCCGCATGGGTGCCGGAAACGCCGCCGCCCAAAATCACCACTTTGCCCGGTGCCACGCCGGGCACACCGCCCAGCAAAACGCCTCTGCCGCCTTTGGAGCGCTCCAGACAATTGGCCCCCACATGTACCGACATGCGCCCGGCCACTTCGGACATTGGTTGCAATAGTGGCAAACCGCCTTTGGGGCCGACAATGGTTTCATAGGCGATGGCCGTGCAACCGCTTTTGCGCAAACCCTCGGCTTGGGCTTTGTCGGCGGCCAAGTGCAAATAGGTGAATAAGGTTTGCTCGGGGCGCAACATTTCATATTCAATTTTTTGCGGCTCTTTTACTTTTACAATCAGCTCAGCGCCGTCAAATACCTGCTTAGCAGTGGCGGCGATTTTGCAGCCCACGGCCCGATAGTCATCATCATCAAAACCAACACCGCCACCAGCCTTGGTTTCGACCAAAACTTGGTGCCCGGCCTCGGTTAAAT
>UOEE01000053.1_pt1 | contig 18493 bp, 11 predicted proteins | sample 1990011 | NCBI WGS metagenome assembly UOEE01 (sample SAMEA4728526, study PRJEB27164) | hydrothermal vent metagenome | biome: marine basaltic hydrothermal vent biome; feature: marine hydrothermal vent; material: mineral | place: Pacific Ocean | collected 2011-06-14/2011-07-23 | depth 1741 m | reverse complement strand
GCGGCAGCTTTTATGGCTGTTTGGGTTTCTTCGGCCCCCATTTTGGGAACATGGGCAATCACTTTTCCAGTGGCAGGGTTGGTAATTGCAAGGGTATCAAGCGAGGCTGCATCGCACCAGACACCAGCAATATACGCCTGTTCTTGTAATAAATTAGGTTCTGACATGGCTCAAACCCGCAATGCTGTTTCAAGCATGTCCAAACCTTCGGCCAGTGTTGCATCATTAATGGTCAAGGGATAAAGCAGCCGTATTGTCTCGCCCGATACACCGCAGCTGAGCAGGATCAGTCCATTTTCGAAGGCCTTTTTTGTAACCGCTTTTGCCGCATCCCCATCTGGTTTTTTGTCGCCGCGTTTGCTGACCAGATCAAATGCCACCATAGAGCCCAGCCCACGCACGGCATCCATCGGGCGCAGGTTAGGATTTTGCGCAAAGCTGGCAAGGCGTTTTTTTACCCGATTGCCCAGTTCAATTGAGCGTGCCAGCAGGTTTTCTTCTTCGATGACATCCAACACAGCCAGTGCCGCCGCACAGGCAATGGGTGCGCCCGAATAGGTACCACCTAGAGCGCCCGGGCCAACGCTGTCCATCACCTCGGCACGACCAATAACGGCGGACAGGGCAAAGCCTCCGGCCAGTGATTTGGCTGCAGTGATCATGTCGGGTGCTACATCACTATGTTCAACAGCAAATATTTTTCCGGTTCGACCAAAGCCGGTTTGCACTTCATCGGCAATCAACATAATACCATGTGTATCGCATAACTGGCGCAAAGCCTGCATCAGCTCTGGCGGTGCCGGATGAAAACCGCCTTCGCCTTGTACCGGCTCGATGATGATCGCCGCCACCCGTTCGGGGGCAATATCTGCGCGAAACAAATGTGCCAAAGCGTTTAAGCTGGCTGCAACATCAATACCATAACGCGCAATCGGAAATGGTATGTGATAGACCTCGGCAGGCATTGGGCCAAATGCGCCCTTATAGGGAACCACTTTGCCGGTTAAGGCCATGGTCATCATGGTGCGCCCGTGAAACCCACCGCTAAAGGCGATAACGCCCGTGCGCCCCGTGGCAGCACGAGCAATTTTGACCGCATTTTCCACCGCTTCAGCGCCGGTTGAGAATAAGATCGTTTTGGCCTTGCCTTTGATCGGGGCCAAAGCATTTAAGCGCTCGCACAGGGCCACATACGGCTCGTAAGCGGCAACCTGAAAGGCGCTATGGGTCAGGCGCTGCATCTGTTCTTGGGCAGCAGCAATTATTTTGGGGTGGCAATGGCCGGTGTTCAGCACCGCAATGCCGCCAGCAAAATCCACGTAAGCATTGCCCTCTACATCCCACAGGGTTGAATTTTCTGCGCGCTCCACATAAATTGGCACGGCAGTAGCAATGCCTTTGGGCACAGCCAAGGCGCGACGCTTGATCAGCGATTGATTATTTTTCATTGTATACATCCATTATTTTTGTAGTTTTTCTTGTCGGCTGATCCGGTCAAGATGATGCGCCGGGAACAACATTAAAAATCCTGATAGAGCAAGACCAATCAGCGCCAGATTGATCAGCGAGCCAAAACCAAGCCCTGCATCCAGCACCCGGCCAGCGATCATCGGCCCCGAGGCCAAACCAAGTTTGGAAATAAACCCGCCCAGCGCCGAAGTGCGCCCAGATTTATCAAACTCAGCGGTCATGCCAAACAAATACGCGATGGCCATGCCCCACGTAATGCCGGTGCCGCAATTGGCCAACAGATACGCCCAAGGCGAGGCACTAAGGTGAAAAATTGCTGTGCCCACCAGCGTCAGAACAATGCCAATGGCCAGTGGCCAAAAACGCCCGTATCGTACACCAATTACCATCACAACCAGCGGCCCGATCAATGCAATCCATGTGGCCAATCCCAGCGCCATGCTGACAAAATTGGTCTCCAGCCCATAGCCTCGCCCAAGACGGATGATGAACGCCAAAAGTGCCATATTGGCCATTTGAAAAAGGAAAATCGCGACCAGCGTTTGTATGAGTGGCAGGGTACGGATTTTATCGCTGCTGGCCAGAGGGCGCGCGACCCTGTCCGTGTCATACCGATCCAGAAATGGTACCATTAGGAGAGTGGCCAAGCTAAAAGCAGCCAGTGCCAGAAACAGCGCTTGCGTACCAAAAACCGGCACGAGGCGAGGCAGGAACATTACCCCCAAACCGCCAAGACCAAATTGCACAAACAATAACATGCCAAAGGTGCGATCCGGCGATTGGGTGCGGGCAATCACCGAAAAAGCGGTCCCCACTAAAAAGCCGCCAACGAGGCCATGGACAAAGCGCATGGGCAGCAATACTTCCGCCGAGCGAATGGGAATCGAAGCCATATCCAACACGATCAAACCGATCAATGCGACCACAGCCATGGGCCGCCATGGCAGGCGTTTGACCACAAAAAACGCGCCCAACGCCCCTAACGCCGCGCCATAGATATTGGCCGAACCGATATTGCCTGCCGCACCTTCACTTATCCCCATGCCGGAGACCAACCCGTCAACAATAGCCGCTAGGATATTAACATAGAATAGCCCTGCCGTGGCTAAAAAGGCTAGAAGAAAGGCGGCCAATAAACCATCAGGTGGCGCTTTGGGAAAATGCGGTTTTGATGTGCTCATTGCGATGGCCCCTTGGGAAACGGCCGATAAGCATTGGCGGCAATCACCGCTTTGGCCCACGCATATTCATTATTGTCGCTGACATAATAATAGACAATATTATTGGGCAGCAGCACTACCGATATGCCGCCAAACCCGGACATAAAAGCAACCCAGACCGGGTGGTTTTGTTTCAATACAGAGCCTGCATCCCAAGCCCAAAACCCGTTATTATACCGAAAGTCCTTGCCGGGGGCAAAAAGGCCGGGATCGGCGGCATCCATTTGCAAAGCGGCGCGCAAAGCATGGGTATCTATTGTATCTGTGCCATTGATCTGACCATGGTCGAGCGCAATGAATTGCGTGATTTTGGCCAAATCATCCGGCAAAAAAGACAAACCCCAACCAACATAAGGCTGGTTGAGCGCATCACGGGTGCGCCTTGTTTTATAACTCACCGGCGAAAGGTTGAGCTTTTTCCAGATCGGATCAACCAACAAGTCGCGATAAATATCCGCTTCTGCTCCCATGCGTTGGCGCAAAAACCCCTGCATGGCAGTGCCCAAAATATAATGATCCGTGGTGTGATACACCCATTTGGTTCCGGGTTTGCTGTTTTGCGGATATAATGAACAGGCACGGTTGATTTTTTTCTGGTGCGTCGAGACAATAAAAAATCCGTCCTGAACGGCTGCATTTTCATCGGCTTCGCTTTTGGTCGATGTATAGCGCCCGGTGGTCATATCTAGCGCATTGCCAAAGCTTACATTTTTCCAGCCCTGCCGCGCACACTCAGGCACATAGGTTTCGATCAATGCGGTTTCGGCTTCGGGATAAAGCTTTTGTAAGCGCATCATGCCGAGCCCGGCAAAAATCGATTTGGCCAGCGAATACGAGGGAATGATTAAATTCTCACAAAACGGATACCGGCCATACCTAGTTTCGCAACCGCCGCGATAATGCACACCATCAATGAGCACGCCAAACGTGGTCATGGCTTCGGGAGAAACATCGGCTGGCGAGCCAAAAGCGCTTGCATCAAGGCCCGGATGATCCGTGGCCAAAGCGCTGATCGGGCGAGTGGGCAGTTTGTTTTGCTGCTCTTGGCTAAACGCCAAACTTAGCTGATCGGCGTTTTTTATAGCACCGGGACTATAGGTGATATTGCCGGTGCCCCACATATCATATTGAAAATAAATGCAGGTTTCCGAAACGATTTGATAAGCAGCGCGACTGGTTTGCCCATCGGGTTTAACCAGAAAACTTAGCACCCCATTATGGGTGCAATTTGCATTTCGTTCCTGCAAGGTAAAAGGGATGGCCGCACGGTTAAAGCCCATATCGCCGTCTTCGCGCCAGATGCGGCCCGGCTCGATCATGATATCCCAAGCCTCGTTATCGGTACGGATCAAGCCGCGCTTCGTTGGTATAATCCGTTCGCCAACTTGCACAAAACCAATATCAAAGTCCGGCGGCGTGCCCAAGCCTTTCACCGGATTATCGGTAAACCCAAAGCGGTCGCGTAATACTTTCATCTGCGCCGTTTTGGCGGGAACATGAAAAGACAACCGGCCTTTAATTTTTACCGTCGGCGGATGTGCATTATCTGGGGTGGCATAGACGTGCATCGGCAAGGGCAGCAGCAGATCATCTGTGCCGGTTAAAAAGGCAGCAGACAGCTGCGCGCGGCTGGCCGGTTCTGCGATCGCATCAATGCTAATGTTATCGGCCCAGCAGGTGTCGTCTTTATTGTTGCCAGATACCCGCAACCGGATAAGCAAAGGCGGCCCGCCTTTTACCTTGGTTGCTAAAATAGCCGCACCTTTATGCAGGGTGAGCCCATCATCCGCGCCATCTTCTAGCCGCAATATCTCTGTCCAATTTGTGCCACTATCCGCCGAAGCCTCGGCGATACAAAAATCGTTTTTCTCCAAATTCATCGCGGCAAAGGTGGCAGATATGCGAACTTGGCTTGGCCCTTCTATCCGTAGCCCGATCAGGGCGCTGGCAGACCTTGTTAGGCGCATGGATACATTGTCTGCATAGGTGGTTAGACGAATATCGCCTTTGCCCGCAGACTGCCAACCATCGGCATTGCCGTCCTGAAAGTCCTCGTTAAATAACATCTGCGCGTGTGCAGAACTTGCAAGCAACAACACTGCGATACAAACAAATACCATAAAGATTATGCGCATGACACACCCCCATTTTCTAGAATTTTGCGTAGTGGTTGCAGTGCCTGTTGATGATGTTGCCACAGATCGCGGGCGCTGCGATATATCGGCTGGCGTACCTGTGTGGCGCTGGCCGTGGCTGTCGGGGCGGCATTGCGGTGAAAATCCAGACAGTCAGCCTCCCATGGCAAACCGCAATGATCAAGTAAAGCGCGGCTAATGCTTGTCTGATCATCAACCAAATTTTCGTATTGAAGCTCAAAAATCCGCCCGGCAAAGAGGCTGCGCCAGTGTTGCATCAAACCATGATAGGCCAAATAATAGTGGCCAATATCTTCTAGGTCATAAGAAAACGGATAGCCCATGCGAAACAAGGTTTTGAACATGGCATAACCAGAGGCCAGTGGATGGCGGCGCACGTGAATAATTCGTGCCTTGGGCAGCGCTTTGGCAATTAGGCCAAGATAGAGATAATTGGCCGGGGTTTTATCAATCAGATATGGACCCGTTTCGCCATAACCTCGCAAAGCCGACCAGTATTGCGCTCCGAGACTTTGCATGTCCGCTTTGGCCGTGCGCTCAATCAGCTCAAATTTGTTTTTGGCCGGAAACCCGGCGCGGACCACACCATAGGCAAAATCATTGACCTCACCCAAACTAGAAACTTCACTATGGGCAGAAAGGATGCGGTCGACCAAAGTCGTGCCGCTACGTGGTAGGCCCATGATGAAAATCGGACTGGCATCCTCATCGCCATTTGCGGTGGTTTTCCACCAATTATCACCAAATGTTTGGATGATGTGGTTTGCGGCGGCGACCTCATCGCTCACCTGATAGCTCAAGCGGGTTTTGCGTGCTGCGGCCCCTGCGGCAAATTGTGCAAAAGCTTGATCTTGCCTGCCAGTATCTTCCAACTCCTTGCCCAACGCATAACATAATGGCGAATAACTAGCGGCAGTATTTGGGGTTTTGCCCAAGCGCTCGCGGATCTGGTTGAGATGATTGCGCTTAATTGTTTGTTTGCGTAACCCGGCCCGATTATAATATATGTCGCCTTGTTCTGGCGCGGCTTTGACAATGCGGTCCAGCAGAATTTCCGCCTCATCAATTTGCCCAACTGCAATGGCAGCGCTGGCCAGCAAATAAAGATGATTTACCTCGGTTGGCGCCAGCGCCACAACCCGTTGCGCGCAGCTATAGGCCGCCTGATGGCGACCAAGCTGTGTATAAAGCGCGCAAAGCTGCCGGGTAATTACCAGATCGGCTTTTGCATCGGATTGAATGCGGTCTAGCGCTTCTATGGCCTGTGCAATGCATCCCATATAGATAAAACTTTCCGCATAAACAACCCGCACATCCAACCGCTCTGGTGCCAAAGAAACCGCGCGTTTTGCATGGACGGCGGCTGCCGAAAAATCGCTATTTTTTTGGGCAATGCGGGTGCGGAACACACACGGATCCGGGGCCAATGGTGCGGTTTTTTCCATCTTTCGACAGACCTGCTCAGCTTGCTCGAAATGGCCTTTTTGGATGTGTCCATTTGCCAGTTTTCCCAGCCGTATAAGATCGGTTTGCTGCGTGGTATTTGACTTTGTTGACATGACCCGTTCCGTAAAAAAGCGGCGGTCAGAAGAATGACCAGCGCCCCAGTTTAAAAGTTTACATTTAAGGCCAAACCAAAGGTTCTGGGAAGGGTAATGAACTGGCGCGCATTACTACCAAAAAACTCGGCAGATGGATTTGGACCAAATGCAGCCGGGGTGAACGAGCCTGTTGTACCGGCGGTATTGCCCACATTTTTAATAAACAAAGACGCATTCCATTTTTCAGCCGCAACGGTAAGGGTCAGATCGACAATGGTAAATCCATTAAAGCTAGCTGCCTGAAATACGTTTTGATCCAGCACGTTTTGGGTTGAAGATTGATAAAACCCATCAAATCGACTGATAAAGTTCATCCCGTTGGGCATAGGAATAGTATAATCTGCCGCCACATTAATCGAATGTTTGGCAACACCGGGCAATGGCGATCCCTTGCTTGCAACTTGGGTTCCGGTGGTAAGACCAAAACCTGGCGGGGCAATAAAATCCTTGGTCAAAATGGCATCAACAAAAGCATAGCCGATCGAATAGTTAAAGCGATCATCGGCACTGCCACCACTGATCTGTGCCTCAATCCCTTGCGAACGCGCTTTGTCCGCATTGGCAACAGCAAAGAAAAAACCGTTGGGTGTTGAGGTGTTAAACTGTGGATCATTCCAGTCGATATAAAATGCATTCAAGTCATACCGAAGACTGCCGGCAGTGCCTTTTACCCCAACCTCATAATTTAAGGCGGTATCAGATTTGAATGTCAGCCAAGCTGGATTATTGGCAAATTGACCAATGGTCGGCACGCCATTACTGCCGCCGCGACGATAACCTTCGGAAATGGTGGCATAGAGCAGATCATCATCGCTAAATTCATAAGCTGCATTGGCGCGGAACAACACCTTGCTGTCATCGGCTGTAAAGGTTGTATCAGCTTCGCCGTTGAAAAACGTATAAAGCCCAGCACGAACAAACGTATTGGTGGTTGATTTATTATCAAAATAACGAAGGCCACCGGTTACCTTAAAGCGGTCAGACAAATTGGCGGTTAGTTCGCCAAAAACGGCAATTTCACTATAGTCTTCCTTGCGCGAGAAGGTGAAAACATTATCGGTAAAAACAAAATCTGCAAGGAAAAACGCATCGGCCCAAGCTTCAAAACCAACAAGGTCGCTGGTTTGCGTGGCACCGCGTTTCTGATCTTGGTAAAAAGCCCCCACTACATAATCAAACATATTGTCACCGCTGGAAACCAGACGAAGTTCTTGCACAAAAGATTGATCAGAAAAAGTTCGTTTGGCTGTGTATAATGGCCGGGGGAAAACAGAATAAGTCGAGTAATAAAACTGGGCCAAATTATTGGCAAAAAAGCCAGTATTATCAGTCTCACTGCTGCCATCATTTTCATAATATGAAGTAGCCGATGTAAGTGTGGCAAAACCCAAATCAATATTGGACTCTAGTGTGCCCATATTCAAATTGCGATCTGCTGGCTCTTCTATGACGGCACCGTTTTCGTATTTTTGATACGGCACGCCAAAGCCATCATTGCCTTGGCTGGGTTGACGACGACCACCGCTATCATCGGCCTGATAAAAATAACTGGCAATAATATCAACCCTATCGGTTGGCGCCCAACGAGCGCTGATGCGTGCATACAGGCTTTGATAATCATCGGCATCTTTTTTGGTGCGGTATTCGGCGGAATCCGCGCCACCATCAAAAATACCATTGGGCTGTGTGGGCACACCATTATTATCTAAGACATACAGGTTTTTATAATCGGTAATGCCCGGATAATCCTGCCATAATACATTAACACGAACCGCAAATGTATCGCTGAGCGGCGCATTAAAAACCCCGCCAGCAGAATAGCCAATACTGCTGGAACCTTGTGCCGCAGATGTTGTGCCCATAAAACTGCCGCTTACCTCGTCAAATTGTGGCTTGCGGGTGAAATATTTGACCGTACCGCCCAAAGCGCCTGAGCCATAAAGTGTGGCTTGGGGACCACGTTGCACCTCAACACGGTCCAGATCAATCAGCGCCATATTTGCAAATACCGGCGTTTCATTGACATAGGTGGATACCGTTGGCACCGAGCCAAGCAAAAAGTCGCCAAGAGCCGAACTATCTACGTTTAGGCCACGAATGCGAATGCTGTTAAATTGGATATTACGCTGGCCCTGATCTATCTGGCTAACGCCGGGAATGGTGCGCAACAATTCAGCCGCATCCAAGGTAATCGAGTTAGCAATATCGGCACCAGATACCACCGAAATGTTATACGGCACATCTAAAATGTTTTCCTCGCGGCGTTGCGTGGTAACGACGATAACGTCAGCATTTTGGGCTTGCTGCGGCTCTTGGGCCAGCGCTATGCCCGGCGTTAAGGCCGTACATCCCAACAAGATACAGGCCATGGAACCGCCTGATTGACGCATATATTTGGCTACTGATTTAGACATTGGTTTTCTCCTATTGTCCCCGAATTATTGGTATAAAAATTCATGTTTCTTCACTGGTTTTATTGGTTACGACCAAGGGGCCGAGAGCCTGTAGCATTGGTGAGTTTTCATTTTCCCGATATGCTGGAAAACCAGTTTTATGATCGCGAAAACTTTTCAAAGGCTGACCCAGATTGTGCCAGCCGCGTTCGCGAACGTGGCGCACGTAATCCATGTCGATCTCGATCGGCATGATCTCCCGACCAGAGCCAGCTTGATGAATGATCTCGCCGCCCGGCCCGGCAATAATGGAACGCCCAAAGGCCAGAGGCCCAGCGGAATTAATGTCGAAAAAATAACACTGATTGGTCGTAGCGCTGGCCCGGGCAATGGCCAATTCTGCATCGCGGTCCAGCGTATTGGTTAAGCTGGGGTGCAAGATGACCTCGGCCCCCATGCTAACCAGTGAGCGGGTGGTCTCGGGAAACCACATGTCATAACAAATAGAAACGCCAAAACGCCCGACAGCAGGTACATCAAAAACGGTGAGTTCTTCCCCGCTGGCAACCCCAACCTCATACGGCAAAAACGGAAACATTTTGCGGCATCGGGTTATAACCTCCCCGTCCGGGTTGATCACCGGGGCAGTATTATAAATCTTGCCGGCTTTTTTTTCGTACAAGCTACCAGGCAATATCCAAAGTCCGGTTTCTTTGGCCAAAGCACAAAAAGTTTGCTCCGCCACCCCCGGCATGGACTGGGCGTGTTTTAGCCCTGTCCCAAACGCGGCCAGTTCAGCCAGCACAATCATATCCAGCCAAGCAAAACGCTTGCGCACCGTCCTGATCTCATCACAAATCAAGGCGACATTATCTTCGGACTTCAATTCTAATTGCAGACCGGCAATTGCAAACTTGGCCACGGTGCCTCCTGATCACAGCGCATCCCCGTTATGAGCGAGGTTTTTCAGTCATCAGTTTTAAAGACAGACATGGTGCGGCAATAGGTCCAGATGACTCATATCGTTGAGTCCAGATTATGGTGACCTTAAGTGCGGGGTTTGGGTTTTTTGGGCCGCCGCACCAAGATGGCCCAATCTACAAGATGGCCATCTTCATGCAGCCACTCGATACGGTCTCCGCTAAGGACAACCCGAAAGCGCCCTACTTCGCCATAGGACCATTCTGACCATTGGCGGCACCAAAAATCGCCATCGACCCACCACTTACCTTGATCGCGGTCCTCATTGGCAAAACCGGCGCGGCCCGTCATTTCTCCATTGCGATTCAACACAATGGTACAAGGATCACCATAGACGGTTTTACAAAGCAAAGTCGCCCCGGCGCAGGCTCGTTTGATCGCCGAGCCGCGCAAAGCTTTGGCCGCATCATACCTTGTTTCTGACGGTGCTGGATCCATGGTTTGGCGAAATGCGCTGGCAAATGCGGCCACGCCATCACGAATTTTGTCTTCCGGTATGCCGCTTATGCCCAAACGAAAGACATGATTGGGAACAGGTCGAGAAAAATAGTCCTGTACCGGCTCGATCAATACGCCATAGGTTTCGGCGCGCTTGCTCAATTGCCGTGTATCCAGTGTATCGGGGCCGGTGATCCAAGCCGAAGCACCGGGCCGGGTTGGCAGAATAGAAATTTTTGTCGGCAAATAATAATTCAACGCTTCGCGCAAGGCGATCATTCTGCTGGTAAATGCGTCTTCCACACGGCGCAGCACGGCTGCGTAATGCCCAAGAGCCAGCATATGGGCAAAGGTGCGTTGTATGCTAAGCGCAGGGTGACGGGCTGTAATGCGACGCAAGGTACGCGCCGCCCGGATCACTGGCACTGGCCCCACCAGAACACCCAGCCGAATAGCCGGGGCCAAAGGCTGTGCCAATGTCGCCATATATATCACATTTTCACCCCCCGGCGTGCCGCGCAACGCCGGCGGCGCAGGGGCAGCCAAGCTGGTTTCCCACTGGCAATCATCTTCAACAATAATCGTGTTGGCTTTGGCGCAAATTTGCAAAAGCATCGCCCGGCGCGCATCGGACAAAGTCGCCCCTGTGGGACGTTGTCGCCCCGGTGAAACAAAAACAATGTCTGCATTTTGCAAGGTCTCTTCGCAGATCATCATACCATTTTCATCCACAGCTAAAGTGATAATCCGCACGCTTTTTTTCTGCAAAAGCATACGCAGTTCAGGGTGGCAGGGGTTTTCCAGAACAACCGTCATGCCCTCATGCACCAACAGATCGCAAACCAAGCTTAAGGCCTGTTGGACACCGGTGGTCAAAAGCATTTCATCTGGCTGGGCGCTGATCCCATTAAGCGGCAGAATTTTGCGGCGCAATTCATCTACCAACATTGGGTCATCCGCGCCCCCTGCATTGCGGGTCCAAGCGTTTATATCCTGCACAGATAAAGCACGGCGGCTGGCCTCGCGCCACTCAGCCACAGGAAACAATGAGCGGTCAAACGGGCCATCTACCAGCGGATAGGGATACTGATCCCAGTCTGGTGGTAGGGCGAAAGACAGGCGCGGCAAAACCGTAGGGGCGAGACGTTCACGCCATACCGACTGGTTGACATTCTGTCTGGAGCCGGTGACCTGTATGGCACCAAGATCGCGCCCGAACGTGCCTTGGCGAACAAACAGGCCACGTCTGTTTTTACTAATCAAATGCCCATCGGATACCAGCCGGTCATAGGCCATAATTATGGTATTTCTGGAAACACCCAGATCACCGCTTAATTGCCGACTGGAAGGCATACGCGTTCCAGCCGTCAAAACCCCTAAGGCAATGTCATCAATGACCTTACGACGAATTTGCTCTTGCAATGACAACGGACTATCCCGGTCAATCGAGATACGTAAATTTGCGGTATGGGAGGTGTCTGGTGCCATACTGAAACTAAATACGCCACTTTGCCGGGCAAGCCAATGGTGCTTTACGTGACACAGATTGCGGCTTTTGCCGGAATGACGGTGGGAAAGTTTTCATAAACCGCATAAAAACAATGTATTATGAGAGTTGTCGATAAAAATTGAATGGGCTTTGACCCTAGAATATCTGCACCACGTCCAGCACCTCTTGTTGCGTGCCCATGCCACCAACAATCACAAACTTGTCCTGCCATACTAACATGGCGCGATGGTCCATGCTGGCTAAGGGTTTGTCGGGTTGGTTGGAAAATTTGTTGGTTTTTATATCATAGCGCCAAAGTCTTTTGCTGGCGGTTGATGCGTTGCCGTCATAACCAATGCCGTTATAATTATACGGATTGTCGCTTCCACCGGCGAACCAGATGCCACCAGCAAACCCGGTGGCGGCCATACGGTAATGCGCCGGGGGCATAACCCCTGCCAATGACCAACTAATTTTGGCCGGATCGTCCAAGGCAATTTCACCGCGCCAACAGGCCGGCGAAGGCGCAAATGTGCGACGTTTGGCGATTGTTACCGGTGGCACCACTTTTACCCCGTCACAGATCAAGATGATATTGCCAATAATGCCGCCCGCATGGCCAAATACCGGTGCGCCGGGGAAACGGGTGGCGGTAAACCAGCGGTTTTGCTGGGTGTCCAGCACTTGCACCAAATCCACATTATTATCGTCACCATCATGCCAACCGGAGATCAAATAAACATACCGGTCTTGGTATGTTACGGCCACTGCATCATCAACTGGCACCGGCATTTCGGTCATTAATGCATAGGTTTCCGTTGCCGGATCAAACGCCCAAACATCGGGTGTGGAAACTTCGGTCGCATCCATGGCCACCGTATAGCCGCCAAACAAAAAAATCTTGCCATGCACCACCACCGCAGCGCTAGCCAAACGCCCCACGCCATCGGGCAAGCCGGGAATTTCCCGACAAGAAGCCACCGGCAAATCGCAAGCAAAAGCCCGTGACGTTACATCTTTCCAAGTTTTGCCCGCGCCCAACCCGGCAAATGAATATGCCGTATCGCCAACCAATGCCACGGCATTATTGGTGATCGGAATCGGCAAACGCAATGATTGATTGCCCGGGCTTAGCGCATCGCAAGCTACCAGTAACAATGTGGCCAGCAAAGCTGCGATATGCCTCATATGCCAACTCGGGTGGCAAATTGGTTGACAATATCTTTTTGTGCGGCATTGGGTGCGCCATCAATGCGGGCGATTTGCATCAGCATGTCTTCTAACTCAATCAGCTCTTTGGTGCTAACTTGGGTAAGGACCATTTTGCTCATCCGGGCAACAGGGGAGTTGGCTTGCGGTAGGTCTTTGGACAGCCAAGCAACATGGGTGAGTAATTCTTCGGCTTGATCCATTGGCAGCTCAAACTTGGCGGTGATCTGGTTTATAATGCCATCTTTTTGTGCTTTGGTTATTTCGCCACCCGCCCGGGCCACAGCCAGCATCAACAGCGCTGCTGCTTCACGCGGGTCTGTAACCAGTTGCAAGTCGCTTTGCCCGGCTTTGTTCTGGAACTTCATTTTTCGTGGCAGATTGGCCACCTCTTTGGCGGTCTCGCCAATGACCCGCCCGGCCCGGATTATCCGCGACAATCGCCACATCAAGCTGGCGACAATCCCAATAATAGCCAAAAACCCAAGTAAGGCACCCATTAATGATCTCCAATTTTGGCTTGCAAGCCTATCGGGACTTGTACCATTGTGCAAAGAAAATCATCTTGCGTAAACAGGAGCATATTTGCCATGACTGATACCATTTACCCGGTTCCCGCCAATTGGTCTGCAACCGCCTATGCAGACGAGGCCGAATATCAACGTTTGTATCAAGCCAGTATCGAAAACCCGGAAAGTTTTTGGGCGCAGGCCGGTATGCGGCTTGATTGGTTTAAGCCGTATAGCAAGGTTAAGGATTGCTCTTGGGACAAAGATGATTTGCATGTGCGCTGGTATGAAGATGGCGAGTTAAACGTCAGTTATAATTGCATTGACCGGCACTTAGAAAGCAATGGCGACAAAACCGCGATCATTTGGGAAGGCGATGACCCAAATAACAGCAAAACCATCAGCTATAACCAATTGCATGAAGAAGTTTGCCGTTTCGCCAATGTGTTAAAAGCACGCGGGGTTAAAAAAGGCGACCGGGTTACCTTGTATATGCCGATGGTGGTTGAAGCAGCTTACGCGATGCTGGCTTGTGCGCGCATTGGCGCGGTGCATTCGATTGTTTTTGGTGGATTTTCGCCGGAAGCCTTGGCGGGCCGGATATTGGATTGCGAAAGCAGCTGTATCATTACCGCCGACGAGGGGGTAAGGGGCGGCAAAACCATCCCGTTAAAAGCCAATGTCGATAAGGCATTACAGAAATGCCCGGATGTAAAAACCGTGCTTGTGGTGACGCGCACCGGGGCCGATATAGCTTTGCTGGCAGGCCGGGATTTTGCTTATGAAACCTTGCGCGATGCGGCTTCGCCGGATTGCCCGGCAGAACCGATGAACGCCGAAGATCCGTTGTTTATTCTTTATACCTCCGGCTCCACCGGCACCCCAAAGGGGGTATTGCATAGCTCTGGCGGTTATTTGGTTTATGCGGCGATGACCCATCAATATGTGTTTGATTGCAAAGCGGATGATATTTATTGGTGTACGGCGGATGTCGGCTGGGTCACCGGGCATAGCTATATTGTCTATGGGCCATTGGCCAATGGCGCTACCACTTTGATGTTTGAGGGGGTGCCGAATTATCCCGATGCCAGCCGGTTTTGGCAGGTTTGTGACAAGCACCAAGTCAGCCTGTTTTATACCGCGCCAACCGCATTGCGCGCACTGATGGGGGCGGGTGATGATTTTGTCAGCAAAACCTCACGTTCGTCTTTGCGATTGCTCGGCTCAGTCGGCGAGCCGATCAACCCCGAAGCGTGGGAATGGTATTACCGGGTGGTCGGTGAAAATCGCTGTCCGATTGTGGATACTTGGTGGCAAACCGAAACCGGCGGCATTATGATCAGCCCCTTGCCCGGCGCAACTGCGCTAAAACCCGGCTCGGCCAGCAAACCGTTTTTTGGCATTGATCCATTATTGGTGGATGCCGATGGCAAAGAATTGCTTGGCGAGGCATCGGGCAATTTGTGCATTCGTTCGTCTTGGCCGGGGCAAATGCGTAGCGTTTATGGCGATCATCAGCGTTTTGTCGATACCTATTTTGTCACCTATCCGGGTCTGTATTTTACTGGCGATGGCTGCAAACGCGATGCCGACGGGTATTACTGGATTACCGGGCGGGTCGATGATGTGTTAAACGTTTCCGGGCACCGCATGGGCACAGCAGAAGTGGAAAGCGCCTTGGTTTCGCACCCGGCTGTGGCTGAGGCCGCCGTGGTTGGTTATCCGCATAACATTAAAGGCCAAGGCATTTATGCCTATGTTAGTTTGATGCACGGGGTAAAAGCCGATGCAGATTTGGTCAAACAATTGCGTTTGCATGTGCGCGGCGAAATTGGCCCGATAGCCAGCCCGGATCTGATTCAGATCGCCCCCGGTCTGCCCAAAACCCGGTCTGGCAAAATCATGCGGCGGATTTTACGCAAAATCGCCGAAAATGAATTTGATAATTTGGGCGATACCAGCACTTTGGCCGACCCCGGCGTGGTTGATGAATTGATCAAAAACCGGATGAACCGATAGCTGCGATAAACTAAGTTAGCGCAGGAAATTAAGCAGGCTGGTACTGCTTAAAATGTTAAAAGTTCGGGCCGAGGCTTCGACGGCGGTTTGCACTTGTTGCAGACGGCTGACGGCTTCGGCCATGTCCACGTCTTCCAGATCACCAATGACACCGGTGAGTAAAACTTGGCGTTCTTCTTCTTGGATTTTGGTGGCTTCGACCCGTGCTTGCAGCAAGCCGTTTTCACCTTGCACCTGATTTAGCGCATCCAATGCTGGGGCGATGGCGGCCAGTTGGCTTTCGATGAACGTGCGCTGGGCGGCGGTAAGACTTGCGGTAAACGGGCCGTTCGCACCATCGTTAAAATCCTTGATCGCTTTGATGATGCTGACCACATCTGTCGCCACATCATCGGCCAAAAACCCGGTTTCAATGACCACGCCATCGTCGATGCGGCTTACCGGTTTTACATCTGAGTTTTGAAACAGGTCAGAAACTTGGGCTGCTGCCGCCAGATCAGCAAGCGAGTTGGCGGTAAATGGCTTTGTATCCACTTTGCTGCCACCAAAAATGGAGTTGCCGGCGAATTTTTGGTTAAGCGCATTGCTGACCTGATCCAGAGCTGATTGCAGACCATTGATGATCAACAAACCATCATTTAACCCCAAACTGCCGATCAGATTTTGCCGAATCGCATCCCCGGCACCGGATAATTGTTCAAAGGCTGCATCTTGTATCGCCAGTTTTGGTTCCAATTCGGCAATGCGATCCACCGCGCCTTTGGAGCGGGCAATGACCGAGCGGGCCGCATTTAAGGTGCCTAATTCTTTCACCAGACCTTTTAAGTCGGTGGCTTTTTTACCGGATGAAACCTGCGCTTGGGATTTAACCAGATCGCTTTGGCCGTTCAAAAAGTTTTGCAAAGAAGCCAAATTGGCTTGGCTAGTGGAAATACGGGGCATCTGGTTCGCCTATACCAAGGATAACAGGGTGTCGTTTAATTCGCGCGCCGCCTGTATCAGCCGGGCGGCGGCATTATAAGATTGTTGGAACAAGGTCATATTGGCCAGTTCTTCGTCGATATTGACCCCTTCCACATTGGCCCGGCGCAAATCTGCTTCGGTGCTTAAGGAAAGGGAGGCTTCGGCCTCGCGCTCGGCATTGGCGGCGCGTGAGCCGATGGTGACCGCAAATCTGCCGGAAAAATCGGCCAGTGACGAACGGGTGGCAGAAAGCGAACCGGCGCTTTGGAATTGGCGCGTAGTTTCTAGCGCTCGGGAAAGCTCAAACCCGCCACGGCCATCGCCTTTACCGGCAACAAAATCGCCAACAATAGTGGCCGCACCAATTTCCAACCTGCCCAATGCCAACAGATCAGGGTTACGCAAAATATCGCCGCGCACGGCAAACCCGCCAGTGCGTGCGCCATTGGCCGCATCACCCAGTCCGAAAATTTGCGAAAATGACAGACCGGTATCTGCGCGTGCGGTTGCGTCTTCGGTAAGCTCTACGGCAAAGTTTTCTGCGCCCAATGCCGGGGTTGAAACCAATTTACCATTGGCATCTAACGAGAAACTAGCAAATCGGCCCAGCCCGGTGGTGGTATCGTTTAATGCGTTTAAGACATCGGTAAAGCTGGTGCCGGAAACCGCCACAGATATATTGGCTACTTCGCGACCATCGCCGGTGGCAACCGAAAATGTAAGGGTTTCGCCTGCGGTAAATCCGTGGGCATCACTGGCGGAAATACCGGTATCAAATTGAGTTGGATTGGTATTGCTGATTAAATTGTTCAGACCGAAATAAGCGGCAAAGGAGCGCCCGGCCCGCGAAGATGGTGCGGCTGCATCTTGTAAAAACCCGATGCCATTATCACCCACCGCTGCAAAAGAAAGTTGCCCTTTTGCAAATGAGACACTGCCAGTGGCCCCAAATGCGGTATCCAATGCGGTGGTCAAACTGCCAATTGTACTGCCGATGGAAACGGCGGAACCACCGTCCACCGATAATGTGCCAGCGTCAAAATCTACATCCACCCGCCGCAGCAAATTGCCGTCGGTATCGGTAAGAGCAATGGTGGTTGCGCCGGAAAAATTCAACGCATCCGTGCTGGTTAAACCGGTGTTTTGGCCAGTGATGGTGCTAGGCAGGGGAACGGCAATGGCTTCGGCATGGGCTTGGTTCAAGACATCCGCCGCGCTGGAGGCAAATTCGGCTAGTTCTTGTCCGATCTCTGGCAATTCTTGGTCGCGCAAAACCAGCAGGCCGTTCAAACTGCCACCGGAAATTTGTGATTGCAGATCAATGCTGGCCCCGGACGGGGTGGTGGCGGTAATCCGTGAATAATTGGCCCCGGCGGCCCCGCTTGTGCCTTGGCTTTGTTGCACGGTCAGCACGTATTGCCCGACCAATTGCACTCCCTTTTGGGTCAAGATATTGGCGGCACCAAATTCGTTTCTTTCCACTCGGACATCAATAAGATCGCTTAATTCGTCAATCAATGCCGCTTGCCGGTTTTCAGCGCCAGTGGCATCGCCGGCAATGCTGCCTTTGGTAATGTCGGTGTTTAATTTATCAATTTGTTGCAACAATTGATTGACCCGGCTGACCCCGATATTGATCTGTTGTTGCACCTCGGAACGGGCCACCTGAATTTCCCGATCCAGCCGATTAAATTCTGCAAACAATGAGCTGGCAGAATTAACCGCTTCTTGTCTGCGCACAGTAGATGCCGGATCTTGGGCGGCGGCAGCAAAGTTTGAAAACACTTGGTTTAGCCTAGAAAATACCGAACCGGCATCGCCGGGTGTGCCAAATTGCGCCTGTATCCGGTCCAAGGTGTTGGCCCTGATTTGCGACGAAGCGGCGTCCGAGCTGGCGTTTAAGCTGGCACTGAGCAAAAACCGGTCGGTGATGCGGGTGACATCGGCTTGGCTAACCCCCAAGCTTTGTCCGGCAATGTTGCGGGCAACCGCCGGGGCGGTGGTTCTGGCATAACCTTGGGTATTGACATTGGCGATATTATTGG
>UOEE01000134.1_pt1 | contig 18753 bp, 18 predicted proteins | sample 1990011 | NCBI WGS metagenome assembly UOEE01 (sample SAMEA4728526, study PRJEB27164) | hydrothermal vent metagenome | biome: marine basaltic hydrothermal vent biome; feature: marine hydrothermal vent; material: mineral | place: Pacific Ocean | collected 2011-06-14/2011-07-23 | depth 1741 m | reverse complement strand
GGGATTTGTTTGCCTTCGGTGATCAAAGCATGGGCACCGATTAGGCAGTTTTTGCCAATGACAGCACCATTTAATACCGTGGCTCCGATTCCGATCAACGAATTATCGCCAATGGTACAGCCGTGCAACATGGCTTTGTGGCCGACGGTAACGCCTTTGCCGACGGTAAGCGGAAAGCCATCGTCGGAATGTAAAACTGTTCCGTCTTGAATGTTGGAATTTTCGCCAATGGTCAAACGCTCCATATCGCCTCTGGCCACTACGCTAAACCAAAGCGAGGCGTTTTTGTGCAAGGTAACTTTGCCGATCACTTGGGCATCGGGGGCAATCCAATAGTTTCCGGGTTGCGGCAATTGCGGCTGAAACTCTCCCAAGGCAAAAACCGGCATCGGATTATTCCAGATCAATGGCTAAAATGGCGACATCCAGATTGTAAGAAATATCTTTTGGATCTTCGTCGTCTTTGAACAATATTCCTAAAAATTCCTCATCGGCATATACTTCGACCGAGTCGGTTTGTTTGCCACGGCGGCGCAATTCCACAGACGGGTTAATGCGTTTGGCAAGAAATACTCGTAGTTTTTCAATTTCGGCATCGGTCATTTGTTTCTCCAGCCCGTTGGGGGAATCATTTCAGTCATTTAATCTAGCCATTTGGCGGCACGGCTTCAATCCGTATCCAGCACATGGTTCATGCTTTTTGCTGGCTCTGGACAGCATTCGCCCACGGGCTTGGCCGGAACCCCGGCCACAGTGCAACGCGGCGGAACTGCTTGTAATACCACCGAGCCAGCGGCCACCCGGGCAAAGTCGCCAATTTTGATATTGCCCAATACTTTGGCCCCGGCCCCGATCAATACGCCGGTACCGATTTTCGGGTGCCGGTCTTGTTCTTCTGCGCCGGTGCCGCCCAATGTGACGCTGTGCAACATCGAGACATCATTGCCAACTACGGCGGTTGCGCCAATGACAATGCTGGTGGCGTGATCAATCATAATGCCTTGGCCGATGATCGCGGCGGGATGAATATCCACCCCGAACAGTTCTGAGATCCGCGATTGGAAATGATGGGCCAAGGTTTCGCGGCCCTCTTTCCATAAATAATGCGCCACCCGATAGGCTTGTAATGCCTGAAAGCCTTTGAAAAACAAAAACGGCTGTAAATAGCCCTTGGCTGCCGGGTCTCTGGTTTGGACTGCAATGGCATCGGCTTCGACTTGTTGCATAATTTGGGATTTGGCAGAAAATGCGTTGCTGCATACTTCGCGGACCTGCATTTGGTTTAGATTGGCATCGCCAATTTTGCTGGCCAGAATATAAGACAGGGCATCGGCGATATTATCATGGTTCAAAATCACCGCGTGCAACATCGAAGCCAAAGTTGGCTCGGTAGCCGCAGCGCTGGCAGCTTCCAGCCGCAATTGCGACCAGACGGAAGCGCTCTCGCCTTGATTTTGCAGATCAATTACATTGCTCATCATCTTCTCCATCGGATGGCCACAGCTTGTTGTGGTAGCATATAGGGCCAATTCATTCAATTTTCCAGTCAGGACCGATCAAAAATCGCCTTTGCTTTGCTGATAGCCCGCTGGGCCTTTTCCAGTTTGATCGCCACCCGGCGTTTATGAATTACCCGCAATTGCGCCAATAAGACAAACGCAGATGGTGCAAAGATCAAAGCCAAAACAGCAGAACCAGTAACCCCGCCGGCAATCGCCACTGCCAATGGTCCCCAAAAACTATCGCCAAACAGCAATAATGGTATAAAGCCGCCAATGGTGGTCAATGTGGTGGCAATAATGTGCCGGGTGGCATCAATAATGGATTCGCGCGTAGCAATCGGGTCGCCCAGTTTGGCTTCTTCATTGGACTTTAGCGCTGTCAGCACCACAATACTGCCATTGATCGACAAACCAACCAAACCCATAATACCAACAATGCCCATAAAGCCCATGCTTTCGCCAAAAACCCAGATTGAAAACAAAGCCAAGCCGATGGACAGAACACCGCTAGCTCCAACCACACCGGCATAAGAAAACGAGTTAAAGGCCAATACCACCGCCCCGATCATCAAGATCAACAACGGCAGGGCGGTGGACAATAAGGAACCAACTGCATCGCCTTGGTTTTCGGCTTCGCCACCAACGGTCATGCTATATCCATGCGGCAAGGCAAAATCGGTTTCAGCCAGTCTTTTGGTAAAGTTTGCCATCACCGTAGAGGGTAGAGTGAACGGCTCCAAATAGGCAGATATTCCATTATAACGTTCGCCATCCTTGTGAGAGATCAGTGCGATTTTCGGGATCAGTTTCATTTTGCCCAAACTGCCGGGTGTGCTGTTGCCGTCCGCCGAAATGATCGGCATGGAAAGCGCGTTGTTCAAGCGTGCGCGTTGTTCCGGCTTTACTTGGATACGCACCGGGATGCGCTCCAGCCCTTCTTGCACACTTCCTGCTGTTATGCCTTCAAACAAAGTGTTCATCCGCGCGGCCAATGTGGTAAGCGGCAGGCCGGCTCGATGGGTGGCGGTTTCATCAGCTTCTAACGAGGCCACCACTTGGCCCATTTGCAATTCGGCTGCCGTATAGGTTACGCCGGGGGTGGCGGCCAGAACGGCGCGCATTTGCTGGCCCAATTTGTCCAGTTCGGCAAAGTCCGGCCCCTTGATAATCAACTCAATCGGAGCATTGGCGGGCGGTCCTTGCTCAAACGGTAAGGCCAATATCCGGGCATCGGGGAATTTTTGGCGCAATAAGGGCTGCAATTTTACCACGATACGGTGGGTATCGTCGGCGGATCGGGTTTTAACAAACCCATTGGCCAAATTGGTGGTCACAGCACCAGATGAAAATATATTATAAAATACTTTTGGGGCCGAGCTACCCATGACCCAAGTAATGTTTTGCACGCCATCCTCGGCGGCGACAAACTGCCGAATTTCTTCGGCGCGCACGCGGGTGTTTTCCAACGAGCTGTCCGGGGACATGGTCAATTGCAATTGGAACATATCGCGGTCTACCGGCGGAAAAAACTGCATCGGCAAGGTGGTGGCCACATAAAATCCAAAAACCGGAACAATCATGCTGGCCCCGATGCCAAGCCAAGGATGGGCAATAATGCCATCCAGCAAGCGGCGATAACCGGCAGTTAACCAGTCAATGCGAAGCCCGCGCGACCAAAACCGATAGGGTTTGTTCGGGTCGGGTTCCTTGTCAAACCAAGCCGAAAATGCCGGGATCAGGGTAAAGGCTAAAAAGAAACTGGAGCCAACCGCAAACATCACCGAAACCCCCATCATGCCGACAAATTCACCGGCGCCGCCGCTCATCAGGGCAATCGGGGCAAAGGCAAGCATGGTGGTCAATGTTGAGGCCAGCAATGGCGCAAACAAATGCCGAAATGTCTGTTGAATGGCCTCAACTGGCCCGGCACCGCGTCGCCGCATCAAGCCATATTCATCGACCATGACAATGGCGGTATCAATCAACAGGCCCAGCGCAATCACAATCCCGGTCACCGACATCTGGTGCAAAGGCTGGCCCATGACCTTGAACAAGGTAACGGTCATAAAAATGGTCAGCGGCAGAGCAGAACCGACAATGATTGCAGCGCGCCAGCCCAAAATAATGAACGAGAATACAAACACCAAAATGGCCGAAAATACCAAATTGCGAAACAAGCCTACCAGCCGGTCGCTGACATAGTCGGCCTGCTCAAATATCGGCTCTAACGTAATGCTGTGCGGCAGGGTCTGGCGAAATTCATCAACAATGGCCAAGGCGTTGTTGTTCCATAAATCCACCCGTTGATTGGGGGTGATATAGGCGGCAAACAAGATCACTCTTTTGCCATCGCGAAAGGCCATGGAACTGGCAGGTTGCCGATAGGTTTTACTAACCAATGCCACATCGCCCAACCGGGTGGTGGTGCCGTTTGGGTGTTCGCGGATGGTGATGTCTCGTATTCGCTCAATCCCGGTTAGCTCGCCTGCAACTTCTAGCGGCAGTAAACTGGTGGCTGTGCGGATACTGCCCGCCGGGGTTTTGGCATCGGCAGCTTGTAATATCCCGGCCAAAGCCGTGGGATCCAAGCCCAATGCGCTCAAACGGTCTAGGTCCACATCGACCCGCACTTCCGGCTCGACAGCACCAAATATCGCGGCCTCTTTGGTACCGGGCAGATTGCGGAATTTCAGCCGTAAATCCCGGGCCAGACGGCCAATTAACTCGATATTGTCCTCAAATCCTTGTTGCATTGAAAATGCCAAGATCAAGGTATCTGCCCCCACACGTTGCCGCCGCAGGTCGGGCGCTCCGGCTTCGGGCGGCAGCAGTAAGGTAGCTTGATTCATTTTTTCACGCACCAAGGTCCAAACCGGCTCGACCGCTTTGCCGCGATATTCTTCTTTTAATTCCACCGACATAATGGAAACACCATTTTTCGAGGTCGAAGTGGTATCATTGACCTCAAATAATTCCTTGATTGCGCTTTCTAATGGGTCCGAGACCAACGCCTCGACCCGCTCGGCAGAAGCGCCGGGGTAATTGGTGATGATAATGGCAAAACGTTCGGACAATGTCGGGTCTTCTTGTCGCCCCAAAGTCAACAGCGCCCCGATCCCGGAGGCGATGATCAGAAATACAGTTAAAATTGCCAGTCGCGGGTTTTTATAAAACAGCTCACTCATCGCCCGGCACCACCCGCATCCCAAGGGCGGTAGTTTGGCTGGCCGAGCGCACAATCATCGCACCATCGATAATCGGACCGCGCACATAAGCAAAACTTTCGTCGGCGTGCAGAATTTCAACTGGTACGGGAGATAAAATATACCCGGCCCCGGATTTTGCCTTGACCAATTCATACAGCGACCAAAGCCCGCGCCTACCTTCGCGCAAGGCAGATAGGGGTACTAAAAAGCCGCGTTGTTGCAATTGGTCCGACAAACGCACCCGTGCAGTTTGCCCCGATACGGCAATTGCGCCGCCGTCTACCAGATCAAATACCACTTCCACCGTTTGGGTGGCTGGGTTGATGACATTGGTGGTGCGGCGCATTTTGGCTTGTACTTGGCCCGTGGAAAGGCTGACCGTCACCTGTTCGCCTTCTTGTAAGGCAAGGGCTTTTGCCACTGGCAGGCCAACCTTTATCTCTAATTGGCCACTTTCCACCAGTTCCAGCACCGGCGTACCCGGCCCGGCAATGGCACCTTCGTCTAATCGGCGCTGTGTGATAGTGCCATCATAAGGTGCCAGAATATGGGACAGGGACAATCGGGCTTCAATCGCTTTGGCTTGGGCGGTTGCAGCGTTAAAGGCGGCTTCGGAACCGGCCAGATTGGCTAGAATTTCTTCCAGCCGTTGCGAGGAAATATGCCCGTTTTTGGCCAATACCTGTTGCCGGCTCGCCGTGGCATCGGCAATGTTTCTGGCAGCTTTGGCTTGGGCGCTGGTAGCTTTTGATGCTGCTAGATCGGCGCGCAATGTGGTGGTATTCAAACTGGCCAATTTGTCACCTTTGCTTACTGTGTCGCCGACATCGACATAAACATTGGCCACCAAACCACCGCGTTCAAAGCCGAGCAGGCTTTGCCGACGCGCTGTAACCGTACCCGGCCAACTAGATGGCAAAGTAAGGCTGTCTTGTATTTTAATGCGTTGGGTTGGGACCGGCGTGGGTGTGGCGCTAAGCGCGGCATCCCCATTATCTGCCTGCGCAAATGTGGCAATAGATATCGCCAAGGCCACAAAGGCCAATACGATTAAAGGCAAGCGGAATTTTATCATATCATCTCGTCCAACGGATTTTCTGCGTGCCGTGTAACCGACTACCGAATGTCACTATAAGGTACAATGAAAATAAAAAAAGTGAACAGTGTTCACTTTTTTGCATATCTTGCATGCAGTTTTTTTAAGTTTTTCTATTTTGTTGCCAGCAATCCATTGATCATGAATTCAATATGAAACTCAATGACTTTTTCATTGCTGTGGGTTTCTGTGCCGTCAACGCCGGTTCTAAAGTCATCAATTTGGATCAGTAAGCTGGTCAAACCATGTACCGCCGCCCAGATAGATTTACCGGCCAATGAAATATCTTGTTGCCGAAATTCACCGCTGGCAACGCCATTGGCAATCAGTGCTTGTAATTGTGCTGCGGCTTGGCTGCCAAAACTGCCTACGTCTTCTGGCAAATGGTCGGCCCAACTGGAATAAGCCATCAAATAGGTACCCGGATTTTCCAAAGCCGTCTCAATATAGGCTCTGGCGGTGGTCCGACAGGTAGAAACAGCGTCTGTCTGGTCTTTGGTTGCCAGATCAATGCGCCCGACCAAGCGTTCAAAAAACGATTCGCGTACTGCATTAAATACATCTGCTTTGGAGCCAAAATACTTGTAAAGTGCGGCTGGGGAATAATCTGTTTCTTCGGCCAAACGGCGCATGGAAACCGCCAGTTCTCCCTCGCGAGCAAACATTTTTTCGGCGGCAGCAATAATAGAATTGCGCACCCGCATATGCCGTCTTTCCGCCGGGCTTTGCGATGCAGATTTACAGCAGGCCGGTTCGATGCTCATTGTGATCCTTGCGATTGGCCGAAAATTCAGTATGTCTTTTGCCATGTCCCGGCCCAAACGTCAAAACCTGATATGACAGGAAAATAACATGCCCACGGTTTTATTGCCCCCCAACGCCAACCAATCTTTGGCCGCTAGCACCTATGCGCCCGAAGTTTTGGCATTTTTGAACACCCGTCGTTCCACGCCTTTGCCATTGCTGACAGCGCCGGGACCGGATGCTGAGCAATTGGCGACAATCCTGCGCCTTGCCGCTCGGGTGCCGGATCATCGCCGGGTGGTACCGTTTCGTTTTGTGGTGTTTGAAGGCACAGCCAAAGAGCAAGCTGCGGCGCGGATCATGCAACAATACCGCCACCTTCATCCCACTGCCAGCCAAAGTGAAATTGTTGCAGAGGGTCGTAAATTTGGATGCAGTCCGCTGGTCATTGCGTTGGTTTCAACACCCGATCAAAACCATAAAACCCCGGTTTGGGAACAGCAACTAACCGTAGGTGCTGCCGGGCAAAACTTGTTATTGGCGGCCAATGCGTCTGGTTTTGCTGCGGTTTGGTTGACATATTGGTATGCAACAGATGCACAAATATGTCAGGACTTTGGGCTTGTGGACGGTGAAAGCATTGCCGGGTTTTTTCACTTGGGCAGCGCCCGCGAAACCCTGCAAGAACGCCCGCGCCCTAAGATGGACAAAATTACCAGCCACTGGGTTCCAGACACCCTACAACAAAAACAGCAACCAAACAGCTAACAACTGGATACAATGCGAGTTCAGTAAAACATTCAGGCAATCGACACGAAGGCCAACTTGTCATAACCTGTAAGCTTCAATCCAATGATGGAGAGCCGTATGAGTAACCCTAATACCCGCTTGGCAGAACTGGGGATCACCCTTCCCAAACCGGCGGCACCGATTGCCAATTATCTGCCATTTGTCCGCTCGGGCAATATGGTGTTTGTTTCCGGCCAAATCGCTGCCGGACCGGATGGGGTTGTTTTGGGCACATTGGGCAAGGATATGGATATCGCCGCTGGCAAATTGGCGGCCAGATTATGCGCGATCAATTTATTGGCGCAAATTGCCACGGCGCTGGACGATGATCTAAGCCGGGTGCGCCGGGTAGTGCGGCTGGGTGGATTTGTGCAAACCACCCCGGATTTCACCGATATTCCGCATATCATCAACGGCGCATCAGACCTGATGGTTGAGGTTTTTGCCGATGCTGGTCGCCATGCCAGATTTGCCGTTGGCTGTTCATCTTTGCCATTGGGCACGGCGGTAGAAATTGACGGCATGTTCGAGGTTGACTGAGCCAGTCGCCAACCAGATCAAGGTTAGGGTGGTAGAAGAACTGGCAGAAATAAATCCTGCCAGTTGGGATAAACTGGCCAATCCGCCGACAGCCGTATTTGATCCGTTTGTATCTTACAGTTTTTTGCAAGCTTTGGAACAATCCGGTTGCGTTAGCCAGCAAACTGGCTGGATGCCGGTGCATTTGGTGGCAGAAAATCCGGCAGGGCAATTGCTGGGTGCGTTGCCGCTATATTTGAAAAGCCACTCACTTGGCGAATATGTGTTCGACCACGGCTGGGCGGCGGCATACGAGCAAGCAGGCGGGCAGTATTACCCAAAATTACAAGCCACCGTGCCGTTCACCCCGGTAACCGGGCGGCGGATTTTAAGCGATGAACTAGCTGTTCGTAATGCCTTGGTTACGGCAGTAACAGAGCTAACCGCGCGGTTTGGCGCTTCATCGGCTCATCTCACATTTGCCGATGCACACGATGGCGCGGCCTTAACCAAAGCCGGGTGGGTGCAGCGCTTGGGCTTGCAGTTTCATTTCACCAATTTAGGCTATGAAAACTATACTGACTTTTTAGATGCCTTGAGCTCTCGCAAACGCAAAGCCTTGCGAGCAGAACGCAAAAAAGCCAATGAAAATACACAAATTGTCACCCTGTCCGGGGCTGAATTGACCGGTGAACACTGGGATGCGTTTTATCAATTTTACCAAGATACCGGTATCCGAAAATGGGGTAACCCGTATCTTAACCGAGAATTTTTTGAGTTGATCGCCACCGATATGCGGCAAAACATCCTGATGATTATGGCCAAACGAGACGGGCGCTGGATCGCCGGGGCGCTTAATTTTATTGGCGGCGATTGCCTATATGGGCGCTATTGGGGCTGTTTGCAGCACCATGACAGCCTGCATTTTGAGCTGTGTTATCACCGCGCCATCGAGGCCGCCATTGACTTGGGCCTGTCCCGTGTGGAGGCTGGCGCGCAAGGGGCACATAAAATTGCTAGAGGCTATTTGCCGGTGATTACCCACTCATACCACCATCTGGCAGATGTCGGATTTGCCGATGCAGTGGGCAATTTTCTGTCGGCAGAAGCCCGTGAAATACAAGCGGAACAAATTGCTTGCGCCGCGCTTTCTCCCTATCGGAAAAACAGCGCATAGACCTATGCCACGGATTTGACTAAACTGCTTTGCGCAATCGGAGAGAAAACATGAGTCTGCATGCAAAGTATGACCCATCCAATATATTTGCCAAAATTTTGCGTGGGGAAATCCCGGCCTGCAAGGTGTATGAGGATGAACATATTCTGGCATTTATGGATGTATTTCCGCAAGCGCCAGCCCATACGTTGGTGATTCCAAAACAAGGTGGGCGTAATTTGCTCGACACTGACGAAGCGCAATTGCTACATGTAATCAAAGCGGTAAAACGCATTGCCAAAGCCATTGATACTGCCTTTGCCCCCGATGGTATTATCATCAGCCAATTTAACGGCGAGGCCGCTGGGCAAACGGTGTTTCATTTGCATTTTCATATATTGCCGCGTTTTGACAACCAACCATTTAAGCGCCACGGCGATGGCCAAATGGCCGACACAGAAATACTCCAGCAACAAGCCGCCAAAATCGCGGCAGCTTTGGAACAGCAAAGTTGATGCGTTTTGTATTGATCCGGCTTCGCAAAACTTGTATTTTAGCCAGATGAATACATTTCCCCCATCTCTGCTGGCTGGGTATGCCAAATTTCGTAATGGTCGTTTTGCCGATGAAAGCAAGCGCTATCAGGCATTGGCAAAACGCGGCCAAACCCCGAAAATTTTGGTGGTGGCCTGTTGCGATTCTAGAGCTGCACCGGAAACCATTTTTAACGCCGGTCCCGGTGAGATGTTTGTCATTCGCAATGTGGCCAATTTGGTGCCACCACGCAAACCAGACGGGGAATGTCATTCCACCTCTGCGGCTTTGGAATTTGCCATTGAGAGCTTGCGTGTTGAACATATCTTGGTATTGGGCCATGGCCGGTGCGGCGGCGTGGCAGCAGCATTAGCATCCAATGCACAAACTAAAAATGCTGGCGATTTTATCGGCAAATGGATGCAGTTACTGGCCCCTTCCACTGCACAAGTGTTACAGCAATCGGGTCTTACAGATGCACAGCGCCACACCATGTTAGAGCGAGCTTCGATCCAGTATTCTTTGGAAAATTTGCGCTCATTTCCAAGCATCCGGCAATTGGAAAATACCGGAAAACTACAACTCCATGGCGGCTGGTTCGACATCTCCAGGCGAGTTATGGATACGAAACCCCGAAACCGGAAGTTTCCAACAACCGCTAATTTAGCTTACGCATTTTTGCCGCCCCCCCCCTAAGGGTGAGGTTTGTTGTGGTTGTTGCCGCACCCCGCCCCTCATCTTGAGGTGCGAGCGAAGGGAGCCTCGAAAGATCGGAACCAGCTACGGACCTTTGGGTGCGTTTGGCTGTCTGGCACATCTCAAACAACCTATTTTGCAGCCAATAATAGGGTTTTCATCATTTTTTTTCAAAAATACATTGACATGGGAAATTTTCCCATTTATATCATGTTTCACGAAATAGCTGTTTCGTGTGCAATCTATGGAGACTTAAAATGAAAAACAGACCCATTCCACTACTGGCTTTGCTGGCCTTTGTTGGCACCAGTGTTGTAGCAACCAGTGTTGTGGCTGATATTCCCAAACCCGGCGATGTCACGGTAACCCGCGATAACTACAAACGCGTGGTTCATGTGTTAAAAGATGCTGGGCTTTCGCGCCAAGAGATCAAACGCTGGCTGCAGGCTTCGCAAAGTGCGCCGGATCGTCCGGGCACCGGGACCATTCCTGATCCAACCCAGATCAGGGTTACCCGGCGCAATTATAAACGCATTCAAAACGCCTTGATTGGGTTTGGTTTGAACCGCGATGAAATAGATCGTTGGTTTCAGGCTAGCCAACAAGCGCAACGCGGATCAGGCGACAGAACCACCGAACGCCGCCGCACTGCAGATAGCGCCGATAGAGGCGAAGAACGCCGCGCCGATCGGCAACGAACTCGGGACCGGGACAGAAACCGGACAAGAGACCGGGCGCGGGCGCGGGACAGAAACCGGGATGTGCGGGTTGATCATCGCCGCGACCGGGTTACTGATCGTGTGCGCCCTGTTCGTGTGCAACGGGTTGTTCGCCCGGTGCGGGTTGAGCGGGTTCGTCGTCCGGATCGCCGGGGCTAAAATTATATGATATGGTTGGCGGGTGCTGTCTGCGCCCGCCGCTATCACCAAATGAGGGGAATATAAAATGAGAAAACTAGTATTGATATCTGCCACCTGTCTGGCGTTTGCCTTGCCCAACATGGCATTAGCTGATGATACAGAATTTCGTTGGAGTAGCGGCTTGGATTATACCAGCGGCAAATATACCGACAGCCAAAAAACCGAAATTCTGTATCTGCCGTTCACCGGACAAGTATTGTTTGGCAATTTCACCGCCAAAGCAACCGTGCCCTATATCCGCATTAAGGGGCCAGGCACTATTGTTGGCGGTGGCGAAGTTGGGCCGATCACACGCGACCAGCCAGCCAGTGCCATCACCACCGAAGACGGTCTTGGCGATGTAGTTGCTTCACTCACCTATACGGTTATTTCGCCAGACAATACCATGTTTTTGGATTTTACCGGCAAGGTAAAACTACCGACAGCATCAAGTGATAAAAATCTCGGCACCGGCGAAACTGACTTTACCGCCCTTGCGGATCTCACCAAAACTGCTGGCCCGGTTACCTTGTTTGCCACCGCCGGATATCGGTTTATGGGCAGCTCGCCTGCTTTACCCTTGCGTGATGGTTTTTTAGGTTCCATCGGGCTAAGCACCAAACTTTCGCCGACCACCAGTATTGGCTTGATCTATGATTACCGCGAAGCAGCTTCCCGCCGCTCGGACAATCCGTCCGAGATCACCGGCTTTATTGGCTGGAAACTGACCGAGCGGGTTCGGTTGCAAACCTATGGTGTGATTGGATTATCCAATGGCAGTCCGGATACCGGTATTGGCTTGCAAATCAGCTTTCGTTCTTGAACAAACGAAAGGCAAGTTAATAGCGGTCAATGCAGAAACAAGGTGTCCCCCCACCCCTTGTTAGCCGCACAGCAAAGCTTAGCTTTCGCGGACCTGCACTTGCGATCACCCTCGCGTCCCTGACCCGGCGCGGGGGTGGTCCGCTATTTTTTCTGGGATTGTTTCCCATGCAACATGCCTGTAAGAAGATGAACCATGATCGAACCAGTTGAAAGCTCGCACCCTACGCCCGGCCAGCCGCCGCCAGCCTTGCTGGCAGCCGTGCAACGGATCATGCGCCCATTGGTGCGCGGATTTATTCGCTTTGGCCTGACATTTCCGGTTTTATCGGACATTTTGAAACGAACCTATGTGCAAATTGTGCAAGAAGAATTTCGCATTTCCCCGGACAAACCAGCCTCGGACAGCCGCATCACCTTGCTCACCCGTGTACACCGCAAAGATGTGCGCAAGTTTCGCATAGAGGACGCGCCACCGTCATTGCGCCTTGGTGATGCTTCTCTTACGGCGCAAATCATTGCCGGATGGCTCGGCGATAAAGCCCGCTTGGATCGGCAAGGCAAACCGTTGGCTTTGCCCCGCGTGGGCGATGATCCAAACAGCTTTGAAGCCTTGGCTCTTACCACATCCAAAGACATGCACCCGCGCGCTATTTTGGATGAATTATTACGCACCGGGGCCGTGACATTGGATGCACAAGACCAAGTGCATTTGAATACAAATGCGTTTTTGCCCGGCAAGGATTTTGAGCAATTGGCATTTTATTACGGGCTCGGCCTGCACGATCATATCGCCGCCAGCACTTATAATTTGTCCGGCGGACCAGTGCCATTTTTGGACCGCTGTGTGCATTATTCTGGCCTTAGCCAGCAATCGGTAAAAATTTTACAGCAAAGCTCGCACGAACTCGGCATGCAAACCCTGTTAGCGCTAAACAGCAAAGCCAAGCAGCTTGAAGCCCAAGACCAAACCAACGCAAATGCCGACCAGCGCATGACTTTTGGTGTGTATTTTTACCATGCCCCGGATGAGGAAACTGAAAGGGATGCAAATGACTAGCCGCGCTGTTTCTATTCGATCAGGCTCTGTAATTGTTGCCGGGTTTGCCTTGCTGGCGATGTTGTTGATCTTGATGATGCGCCCCGGCGGCATTGGCGGCACCGGCCTCAATCCGCGCGAAGGCGGCATTGGTGGCACTGGCATTGGCACCGGATATATCGGGCGGATCGAGCGCTTTGGTAGTATCTTTGTTAATGGCGAGGAAATTTTCTTTTCCGCACAAACCCCGGTGCAATTTAATACCCGCACCGGAACCACTAACCAGCTTCAAATTGGCCAAATTGTTGAAGTATTGGCACAAACCGCCAAAGACGGCACCCAACAAGCCGTCACCTTACGGGTGCGCCATGCAGTGATCGGCCCGGTTACAACCACGGCCAATGACCGCATTACCGTTTCCGGTAAAACGGTCTTGTTGCCGCCCGACATATCCATGCCGGCCAAAGGCGATGTGGTGGCGGTTAGTGGTTTTACCACGGCAACTGGCCAAATTATCGCCAGCCGAATTGACCCGGCCTCGCCAACGCGCACCAGTAGCCGGGCAGCCCCGGATCGCCCGTTTGCCAGCCAAGTTACAAAACTTTCGTTAAGCGGCTATGCCCGCTTGGATGGCGACGAAGTTACATTGTACGGATACAAGCTGTCCGGGCCAACAATTCTGCCAGCAGATGACACGCTGATCTCGGTAAGCGGCATTGTCGAGGAAGGCCGGTTACAAGTGCAAACCACACAGACAAAACCAGTCCCGGCACTGCGGCAAATCCCTGCGTCCATTGAAAAAATCGAAAACCAGCTACCGGCACAGCCAAAACCCCAACCGATCAAAACACCGGCAAAACCCCAACCGATAAAGGCAGTTCAACCACCGCCAGAGCGCCCGGCTGTATCCCGGCCAGAACGCGCCACGCCTCTAACCCGGCCTGATACAAATCGGCAGGAAAAACCGCGCAATGCACCCGTGCGGGCACAAAAACTCAATGAAACCGAGACCGGTGAAACCACAACCCGCGACGACATCTCGCCGCAAACCACCGAACCACCTGCCCCGGAACCGACAAGAATTGACAATACAGCCACCGAGTCGCGCCAAGCGGTGCCTGAGGTTGAAGCTCTAACTCGCCCGACAGTTATCGATCGCTTAGAACGCCGACAAACCATTGATCGACCAGAGCGACCAGAGCGTCCTGAAAGACCCGAACGCCCGCAAAGGCCTGAACGACCTAGAAGGTAATATCCGTTTTTGTTGCAAATCTCGAAGGTTAGAAGCCAGCTATGTTATCTGTACCCATGCAGTGGGAACCACAAAAACCCAAGGCTACAGAATAATTAAGATGCTGGTTTCTACTCAGTTTTTAGTGGTTTGGATTTGCGTTTGGGCTTTTTGCGCGAGGAGGTTTTGCGTTTTGGGCCTTCGGGGAACAGGGCAAATGCTAGTTTGTTTGCATCTTTTTTGTCGATATCAACTTTGACTAATCCGCCTTTTTTTAGCTTGCCAAACAAAATCGCATCCGAGAGCGGTTTTTTGACATGGGTAGCAATGGCGCGGGCCAAGGGACGGGCGCCATAGGTTTCGTCATAGCCTTTGTCGGCCAGCCATTTGCGGGCTGCCGGGCTTAGCTCAAAACTAACCCCCCGGTCTTCTAATTGCACTTCTAGTTCCAGCATGAATTTGTCAACTACCCGGTGGACGCTATCTATATCCAGCGCGGCAAATTCGACAATATCATCAAGGCGGTTGCGAAATTCGGGGGTGAACAAACGTTTGATTGCCTCTTCGTTTTCGCTATCGCGTTTGCCACGGCCAAAGCCGATGGCATTTTTGGCGGCATCCGATGCCCCGGCATTGGTGGTCATAATCAATACCACATTGCGAAAATCAATCGACTTGCCGTTATTATCAGTCAGCACTCCATTATCCATCACTTGCAACAGGATATTAAATACATCTGGATGAGCTTTTTCAATCTCGTCGAGCAAGACAATGCTGTGCGGGTGTTTATCGACTTTGTCGGTTAGCAAACCGCCTTGGTCATAGCCGACATAACCGGGAGGCGCACCAATCAGCCGCGAAACCGAATGGCGCTCCATATATTCAGACATATCAAAACGTAACAATTCCACGCCCATCACGCTGGCCAATTGCCGAGCGACTTCGGTTTTACCAACGCCAGTTGGGCCAGTGAACAAATAACAGCCAATCGGTTTTTGCGGTTCACGCAAGCCGGCGCGTGCCATTTTAATGGCTGACGAGACTTGGGCAATGGCTTCGTCTTGGCCAAATACCACCCGTTTCAAGTCGTCCTCTAGGGTTTTTAATGCGGCTTCGTCGGACTTATTGACGGTTTTGGGCGGAATGCGGGCCATGTGGGCGATAATATCTTCGACATCACGCACCCCGATGGTTTTTTTGCGTTTTGATTTGGCGACCAGTCTTTGCTTGGCGCCAACCTCGTCAATCACATCAATGGCTTTGTCGGGTAATTTGCGGTCGGTTAGATAACGTGACGACAATTCCACCGCCGCATTGATAGCATCAGCGGTATATCTGATATCGTGAAACTCCTCAAAATAGGGTTTCAATCCTTGCAGGATTTTGATGGTATCGGCCACGGTTGGCTCGACCACATCAATTTTTTGAAAGCGCCGGGCCAAAGCGCGGTCTTTTTCAAAATACTGGCGATGTTCCTTATAACTGGTGGAACCCATGCAGCGTAATTTGCCGGATTGTAACGCAGGTTTTAATAAATTAGACGCATCCATCGAGCCGCCAGAGGTAGCGCCCGCGCCGATAATCGTATGAATTTCATCAATAAACAAGATGGAGCCTTCAAAGACTTCCAGTTCTTTTAACACGGTTTTTAAGCGTTCCTCAAAATCGCCGCGATAGCGGGTACCAGCCAGCAATGTGCCCATGTCCAGCGAAAAAACCGTGGCATTGGCCAAAATTTCCGGCACCTCACCCATGACAATTTTGCGGGCAATGCCCTCGGCAATCGCAGTTTTACCAACACCGGGGTCGCCGACCAATAAGGGATTGTTTTTGCGCCGCCGACACAAAACCTGCATACAGCGCTCAACTTCCATTTCGCGGCCAATCAGCGGGTCAATCTCGCCGTCTTTGGCTTTTTGGTTCAAATCAACGCAATAACTTTCCAGCGCTGTTGGTTTTTTCTCCTCAGCCGGGCCGCCTTCAATGCCTTCAAATTCACCAGATTGTGCATTTTCGTCCTGATGAAAGCCGTGCGCGATATAACTAACCACATCAAAGCGGGTGACATCTTGTTCGTGCAAAAAATATACCGCATGGCTTTCTCGCTCGGCAAACAGGGCGACCAATATATTGGCACCGCTAACATCGCCATTGCCAGAAGATTGCACATGGATAACCGCTCGTTGTATGACCCGTTGAAATGCCGATGTGGGCCGTCCTTCGACTTTGTCTTTGCTAACTACAAGTGCGCCAAGCTCGTCTTCCAAGAAATCAATCAGCACTCCGCGCAGTTCCAAAATATCGGCTTCACAGGCAACCAGTACCTCGGTTGCATCTTGGTCATCCAGCAAAGCCAATAACAAATGCTCCAACGTCACCAGTTCATGATTGCGCGCCCCCGCCAGACCAACAGCCCGGTGCAGGGTTTCTTCCAAATTAGAGGTAAAAGACGGCATGTTATGCTTTCTCCATCGTGCATTGTAACGGGTGTTCGGAACTGCGTGCAGCGGCAACTACCAGCGCCACTTTGGTTTCGGCAACTTCATAGGAATATACACCGCAAATGCCGACACCATCTTGATGTACTTTTAACATGATTTGCACAGCTTCTTCTTCGGTGCGGTGGAACACTTCGCACAATAAATGCACCACAAATTCCATCGGCGTATAATCATCATTTAACAGCAATACCTTGTATTGGTTCGGATAGGTGTTGCGGGTTTTGGTTTTTTCCACCACGCCAGTTTGCGGCCCATCAATCTCGCCGGGGGGGCGCTTGTCCCGCTCTTGGTTGCGGGCGGGGTTATGAAATACATCCTCAATCATGTTTTCCGGTTGTGCCTGTTCAATGGTGCCGTTCCCCTAACATTATGGTGCTTACAGCGGAATGAAAGGGCAAAGCGGCTTTTTTTTGGCAGATATGCACAATTTTCACGGGTTTATTTACGCTTGGGAAAGGCTGAAACCGATAAATTCCAGCTTTGTTTAGGAAATGTATTTGCGCTTCTTCGTTTTCATATTAGGTATTTTTATCATTTTGCTACCGCTAAATGCTGGTGCAGCACCGGCAGAACGTTATGCCTCCATTGCCGTGGTGGAAAGCACGGGCGAGGTGTTACATGCCAGATATGCCGACCAATTGCGCCATCCGGCTTCTTTAACCAAAGTCATGACATTGTATTTATTGTTTGATGCCATCGAGCGCGGCGATGTTGGCTTGGACGATTATTTGCGGGTAAGCGACAAAGCCACCAAAGCCAAACCGTCCAAACTCGGCCTGAAAAAAGACACCACCATTTCCGTTGAAAATGCCATTCGGGCCTTGGTCACCAAAAGTGCCAATGATGTGGCGGTTGTGGTGGCAGAACGGCTGGGCGGCGGCGAGGCGAAATTTGCCGGCATGATGACCAAACAAGCCAGATTGCTCGGCATGTCACGCACCCGGTTTGGCAATAGCTCTGGTCTGCCTGATAAACGCCAAACTACCACCGCGCGGGATATGGCGATATTGGCGGCTGCGATTCGCAATGATTTTCGCCAGTATTTTCATTATTTTTCATTAGAAAAATTCATCTATAAAGGCCGCACCTACGGCAATCACAATTCATTGGTCGGACGGGTCACTGGCGTAGATGGCCTAAAAACCGGATATACCAATGCCTCTGGTTATAATGTTGTGGTGACTGCCGGACGCGATGGCGAACGGGTTATCGTGGTTGTATTTGGCGGTGCCACCGCCACCCAACGCGATAGTCACGCTAATGATTTGATTAAAGCTGCCTTTGCCGAACTAAATCGCCGCAAGACAATACCGGCTGAAACTGCGGTTTTTGCGCAAATTGCGGTGCCGACAGCGGCCCCGGTTTTACCGCCCGCCGGATTGCCCGAGCAAATTGAACAAGGCTCCGCCTCCAAACGCGGGGTGCAAATCATTATCGAGGGCCAAGAACTGCTGGCTGCGGCGGTCCCGCCACCCGGATTGGCTAATCAGTGGTTGATTCAAGTAGGTGCCTATTCCTTGCGCAGTCAAGCCGAGGACAGATTACAAACCATAAGCAATTTATCCTTGCCAGCTTTACAGGCCGCATCGCCAGTCATTCAAAGCACCACAAAAAATGGCAAAGACCTATTTCGCGCCAGATTTGGCGGCCTAAAACAAAAATCTGCCACCCGCGCCTGCCTGTCCCTAACCAGCCAAGGCCAGCCATGTTTTCCATTGGCTTCGGCAAGGTAATATCAGAACGGCTGAAACCCAGTTGCCTAAAACTGGGTGGTATCCGTATTATCGCCCACCCCACCGATTTATGGCCGGTTTTCTGGGAATTGGCCAATGATGGCGTGGATGCCCCGGATTTCGCGCATTTGTTTGCCGAGCCGGATGCGGCGAGTTAGCCAGAGTTTTTGCCAGCCGGCTTACCCATTCGTTTTGCCCAGCCGATTTTATCGCGGGCGTATAGGCTGATATTGGCTTGACTGGCTTTTTGTAGGGCTAGGTTTGTCGGGGCGGAGAGGCTGAGGAT
>UOEE01000070.1_pt1 | contig 20961 bp, 22 predicted proteins | sample 1990011 | NCBI WGS metagenome assembly UOEE01 (sample SAMEA4728526, study PRJEB27164) | hydrothermal vent metagenome | biome: marine basaltic hydrothermal vent biome; feature: marine hydrothermal vent; material: mineral | place: Pacific Ocean | collected 2011-06-14/2011-07-23 | depth 1741 m | reverse complement strand
ATCTCGCAAGACCAGAACTTTGTTCTGGCCATCAATTTGATCCAAAACCTGTTCCCATGCCTGTAATAATTCGGCGCGAAAAGCATCCGATATGGCAATGTTTTGGTGCGGCAAATACCACTGGCAAAACAATTGCACCTCGGCCAGCAAAGCGGTGCGGTCATAGTCGATCACCTGCCAATGCTGGTGCTGATACTGAAAATCTGTGGCAAAACTGGCCCGTGCCAATGCCGCTAATATGGTTATGGCAGCGCCGTATATTTCACGCTCATCAGCTTGGCCGTTGTCTAATATCTGTGCGAACAAATCATCGCCCAGATCTTCGAGCAGGATCAGGCCTTGTTGCGGCTTGGCGTGTAAAATCACGGGGGCGGAAAATCCGCGATTGGATAATTCGCGGGCAATGGCCAAAAACGCCACGCAATCATTGCCGGCCAAGCGGGCCATGGCCGTATATCCGGCTTGGTCTCGCTCTGCTGCCGTCATTTGTGGCTGGCAAAGCGGCTCGGCATTATCCATGGGCGCGGATAATAAAATCGCCGTGCCGCCGGTTTTTTGCAGGCGAAAATACCGCCTTGTGGAGGCATCTTGAACCAAGGGCGTTACACGCGCATCACCCCATCCAGCTTCGGCTAAAAATGCGGCGCAATGTTGCGAAAGCTTAAAAGCCATCTAATCGTTCCTGCCAGTTACGCCCGATCGGACGCAAGGTAATGCTGCGTCCGGTTGCTGTTTTGGTAAACAAGATATCCAGCCGCTGGGCTGGGGCCATTTCCCCCAGCCGGTCCGGCCATTCGATCAGGCATAAATGCTGGCCAAATGCGTCTTGCAAACCCAGCTCCGCCACCTGTTTTGGAGCATCCAAGCGGTACAGGTCAACATGCCAGATCTGCAGATCGCCATAGGGCCAGACATGCACCAAATTATAGGTCGGGCTGGTCACTTCATCGCTGTTCCCAGATAATGCGCCAATAATGCCTTTGGCCAATGTGGTTTTGCCAGTGCCCAGATCACCGATTAAAAACACCGTATCGGCTGGGCCGAGCAGTCGCGCCAGTTTGACACCAAACTGCTGCATTTCTTCGGGGCTGGACAGTTGGATCTGGCGGAGGTTAGATTGAATTTTGATCATACAATTCTCTGTCAGACCTTGCTATTGTCCGGGAACGCGATACATGGCGTAGGTGAAACACTAAACTTGTAAGGAACAGGCACCCAAATGGCCAGAATTATCTTTTTTGAACACAACGGAACCCGCCATGAAGTGGAAGCGGCCAATGGTACTACGGTAATGGAAGCTGCGGTTAATAACTCTGTTCCCGGCATTGATGCAGATTGCGGCGGCGCTTGTGCTTGTGCCACTTGCCATGTCTATATTGATGAAGCGTGGCTAGAAAAAACCGGCAGTGCCGAGAGCATGGAAGAAAGCATGCTCGACTTTGCCTCCGATATGCAAGATAATTCCCGGCTGTCTTGCCAGATCACAATCGCAGACGAACTGGATGGCCTAGTGGTGAAATTACCTCGTTCCCAAGGATAAATGCCCAAACAATTGCCACATATTTGCCTTACCGGGGATCCGTTGGACCGGCTGGACGCAATCCGCAAAAATCCGGATGCCTTGCAAAAAATCCTAGAACATGCAGATGCTTTGTATTTGGTGGTGCAGGGCGACCAAGTATTGTTAAACCAACAAGACGAACTGGCCTTGGTCCACCGGGACATTTTACCACATTTACAAGTTTTAGCACCCGGCCCGATCTTGCTGGGCGTGGAGCCAAAATCCGGCAAACCATGGTTTGTCATTTCGCCCGACCCTGAACACCAATCCGGGCAAGAATTGCTCAACAGCCTTGGCAATTTTGTGCCTTTGCGCCAAAGCCTTGTGCAGTTACCAGCAGCAGATCTGGCAATTGTCGGACGCTCGTTTTCTTTATTGCGCTGGCATGAAAACCATTTGTTTTGCGCTGGCTGTGGTCAGCCATCAGTGGTCAGCGCTGGCGGCGAAAAACGCACCTGCGCCGATTGCCAACGCGAACATTTCCCGCGTGTAGACCCGGCGGTGATCATGATGGTGGTGCAGGGCGAAAACTGCTTGCTTGGCCGCAATGCTAGTTGGCCCGATGGGCACTATTCCACCTTGGCCGGATTTGTCGAGCCGGGCGAAAGCTTGGAGGAAGCCTGTCGCCGCGAAGTGATGGAAGAAGTTGGCATTACCATTAGCAAAGTGCGATATATGTTCTCCCAACCTTGGCCATTTCCGCATTCACTGATGATCGGCCTTGTCGCCGAGGCCACAAGCACCAAGATCATTTTAGAAGACGAGTTAGAAGATGCCAGATGGTTCAACCGCCAAGACATCCAGGCTATTTTAGCCGGAACCCACCCAGATGTATTACCGCCATATCCGCAAGCCGCCAGCGGTGTGCTGATCAAAACTTGGGCCGAACAAAAAAGCTAATCCAAAGCGACTTACCCGCCGCCAAGGCGGGCTAAACCGGCTGAATAATTGGCAATTTGTGCTGTCAGATACGCCGGGACCGGGCCATTGGCCGAGTTGTTGCCGCCGCCGTTTAACAGGTTCTTTAATGCCGGGTCCAAGGTTAATTGCCGATAGGCATCGCGCACTTTAGTAAGAGCGTCATCCAATATGGTATTGGTATTGGTGGCTGCCGTTAAGGTTGACAAATCGAGACCTGATTTTAGGCCAAGCCCATATACTGGCGGCGCAGCCGAGCTAGTTTCGCCGGCTTGTTGTTTGGCCTCTTTTTGCACAACGCCTTCGGGTATGCCCAAAGCGGCGAGCAGGTCTTGGCCTTCTGGTCCGGCGAATAATTCGATGGTGCTGCCCTCGGCAGCTTCGATCCGCAAGGTATCGGCCACCGAGCCGCGCACGGTTTCGGATTTGCCTTTTAATATCAAAACCGCGTTGATTTTGAAAGTCAAAGCCCGATAGGTATCATCATCATCCAGTTTGACGGTGCGCTTTGGCCCACCATCAACGCTGATCTGAAAACTATCTCCGTCCCGGGCAATAGAGCGTTCGGCAACCACCCGGCTGTCAAAGGTAGCAGCCAGTCCACGTGGCAGGCCCAATACATCCAAAACAGAAGTACCCGCCGGATCAATGGCAATGGCAGCAGCAGTTGCTACGCCCCCGGCGCCGCCAAGCTGGCTGGTGCCTTCTAATGCGCCGGTGGCCAGATCAAAGCGGCTGACAAAAGCATTGCTGGTGCCGTTTAATATGCCACCGCCGGGCAAATTACCGGTTGTGGTTCCGGTGGCATAAAGCTTGCCATTGGCGGTATCAATGCCGCTGATCGCATCGGTGGATGCGGTGCCTAAAAAGGTGGTCCATTGCCGTTGCGGCACGCCGCCTGCATCTTCATCCACCCGGATTAAAAATCCGTCACGATCACCGGAAGGTGACAAAATGCCAGCGCCCAATCCATTGGCTGCCCCGGCAGAGCCGCCGACCAAAATAGCGGTGCCGTTTACGTTAATCGATGAGATGGAACCTGCATCTAATGCGCCCAGATCGGTTTGCCAGATCGCCGGATCGGTGCCGTTGACCACCCCAAAGCGGGCGAGTTTACCAACGCCGTTTTCTTCGCTGGCCACCAGCAAATCGCCATTGGCATCCAAGGCAATTGCTTTGACGCTCTCATCGGCAGCAGTGCCAAATTGGCGGGTGAACAAGGTATTGCCAGAGCTGTCTAGCGCTCGGATATAGGCATCTGTTGCGCCATTTGCGGTGCCGGTCAATGCGCCGGTGGTGGAGCCTGCCACAAAAATTGTGCCGTCTGCCGCAAGGGTTATGGTATTGGCTTGGTCGTCAGTGCTGACCCCAAAACGCTTGATAAATTGCTCTTTGCCATTGGCATCATATTTGGCAACAAAACTATCAGTGCCACCAAGCTGGGTGGTATTGCCCAATACACCACTTACCTTGCCGGCAATGTTAATTGAGCCATCTGCACCTATGGCCAAAGCGTTTACATCAACATCGCCAACCGCGCCCAGCCCTCTGGTGAACACGGTTTTACCGGCACTGTCATAGCGCACCAGATAAATATCATCCTCGCCTTGCGGGGTTAAACCAGCCACAGCACCATCGGAACGGACAATGGCATATATTTCGCCATTAGCCCCGATTTTGGTGGCCAGAAATTCGGTGTTGGCATCTGCTGCTGCTTCCAGCCGGGTGGAAAAATCAATCGCCGGTGCGCCTGCCGCTTCGCCGTCATATTTGCTGAACCGTGCCGTTTGCGTATCATCAATGCCTGAAATTCCGGCGACATAAATCGCAGCAGAAGAACTGGAAGTGGAAAACTCTAATGGCTCGACAGAAGAACCCAATATCTTGAAGCCGAACTGGTTACCGGCAATGATGCCATTTTCGTCCGGCTCGCCAATTTTCTCGCGCTTAAACGTGGAAAACAACCCGGCGGATGAGAGCTGTGTATTGATAAAATCTGCCACATTGTCCAAGGTTCTAGGGGTGGCGCCCATGCCAGCAAGGTCAACATTGACCACCACATCGCCGGTCACTCGTTTGGCGGTGATGGTGAATTGCACATTGCCAGCTAAGCTGGGCACCACGTCGTCAAATGTGCCATCATAAACCACGCCAGTAACATAATCGGCGCGATTGCGTTCAATCGCCAGCGTGCTGTCGGCCTTGCTGGCTTTGGCGCCTTTTAGGAAAGAAAGTTCCTCAAAATCGGTTTTGGCCAAAAAGCTTTCCAACTGGGCAATGCCTTCGCCCAAACGGCGGTCAAGAAATCTGCGGCGGCTATCGACCACGGTTTTGTCCGCTGCCTCAATGCCCAATGCCGATAATCGGCGCAAGCCTTGATAGAGCGCAAACAATTTTTTCTGGTCTTCTGGCGCAGCGCTGTCAGAAAAACTCTCCAAATCCTCAAAAAAGAAATTGCCGGTGGCCAAGGCTTTGGTCAAAATTTCTTGTTGGCCTAATGGTTTGGCCGCTACATCCCAAGGCGGTGGTACCGAGGTATCGGGTTTTGCGATATTGGCCAATGTTTGAGGATTGCCCGCTGCCGCAAATGCCCGCGCTTGGCGCAAGGCGGCCCCGGCCTGAAAGCTGCCAAGCAGCAAGTCAGCACCTATGGTAAGCGGGCGAAAAGAGCCAAAATCGGCCATTTTTTTTGTTATATCCTTAGCTTTGAGCTTTCACCATTCCACAAAAACCCTGCATTTGCCTTAAGAACAAAGGGTAATTTTAATGAATTTTAGTGGATATATTTTGGCTGTATGTCGTGTTTCCGGCTTACAAAAACTCAAGCCACCACGTCGCCCAGCTCCACCACATTGCCCCGGCCCAATGCCTCGATGGCAGCTTTGGCAATGTGTTTGGCATTCAAACCAGCGACTTCGTACATTTGGTATGGGCTATCTTGGTCGATGAACCGGTCGGGCAGGGTGAGGGTGCGGATTTTTAGGCCGTTGTCCAATTGTCCGGTTTTGGCCAGATACTCCAAGGTAAATGCGCCAAAGCCGCCCATGGCGCCTTCTTCGATGGTGAGCAATACTTCGTGTTCGCGGGCCAAACGGCTGATAAGCTCGGTATCTAATGGCTTGGCAAATCTGGCATCGGCCAAGGTTGTGGACAGGCCTTGGGCTTCTAACATATCGGCTGCCTTTTGCGCCTCGGATAATCTGGCCCCAAAAGACAGCAAAGCAATACTGGTGCCTTGGCGTAAAATCCGGCCTTTGCCGATGGTAAGCAGTTTTGGCTTGGCCGGGATTTGAATGCCGGTGCCAGAGCCACGCGGATAGCGAAAAGCAATCGGGCCTTGATCATAAGCAGCAGAAGTTGCCACCATGCGGGTAAGTTCCGCCTCGTCGCCTGCGGCCATCACCACCATGTTGGGCAATGCGCCCATAAAACCAACATCAAACGCTCCGGCATGGGTTGGGCCATCAGCGCCGACCAGACCAGCGCGGTCCATAGCAAAACGAACCGGCAGGTTTTGCAAGGCCACATCATGCACCACTTGGTCATAACCTCGTTGCAAAAAGGTCGAATAAATCGTGCAAAATGGCTTCATGCCTTCGCCAGCCAATCCGGCAGCAAAGGTCACGCCATGTTGTTCAGCAATACCAACATCAAAACAGCGTTCGGGAAACGCATCACCAAATAAATCAAGGCCCGTGCCGCCGGGCATGGCAGCGGTAATGGCAACAATTTTGTCGTCCTTTTGCGCTTCGGCGATCAGGGCATCGGCATAAACACGAGTATAACTTGGCGGGCCGGGTTTGGATTTTTGTTGCTCACCCGTAACCACGTTAAACCGCGAAACCCCGTGATATTTATCAGATGCGGTTTCGGCGTGGGAATAACCTTTGCCCTTTTTGGTTACCACATGAATCAAGATAGGACCGTCTTCCAGTTCTTTGACATTTTGCAATATGCCAACCAGATGATCCAAATTATGCCCATCAATCGGGCCGACATAATAAAACCCCAGCTCCTCGAACAAGGTGCCACCTGCGGCCATGCCTCTGGCATATTCTTCGGTTTTTCGCGCCGCTTCTTTGAGCGGATACGGCATTCGATTGGCCAGATCCTTGGCTAATTTGCGCACCGTGCGATAGCCTTGCCCGGATACTAATTTGGCCAAATGTGCTGATAATGCGCCCACCGGCGGGGCGATCGACATATCATTATCGTTCAAGATCACGATCAAGCGTTTGTCCGAAGCATTGTTCATCGCTTCATAGGCCATGCCAGCGGTCATCGAACCATCGCCAATGACGGCAATGACATTGTGTTTTTCACCGCTAAGATCGCGGGCGGTTACCATGCCCATGGCCGCCGAAATACTGGTGCCAGCATGGGCCGCGCCAAACGGGTCGTACTCGCTTTCGCTGCGTTTGGTAAACCCGGACAAACCGCCGCCTTGGCGTAAAGTTCGGATGCGATCTCGCCGCCCGGTTAGGATTTTATGCGGATAGGTTTGGTGGCTTACATCCCAAACCAGCTTGTCATTGGGGGTATCAAATACATGGTGCAATGCTACCGTTAACTCGACCACGCCCAGCCCAGCACCCAAATGCCCGCCAGTTTCGGAAACCACATCAATGGTTTCTGCGCGTAATTCATCGGCCAATTGGCGCAATTCGCCAATGTTAAACCCGCGCAGATCCGCCGGAGATGTAACTTTGTCGAGCAATGGAGTGGAAATAGGCATTTTGTTCTTTGCTGTCCTTCAACCGGAACGGTTTATCACAAAATCAACTGATTGGCGCAAAATTGTGGCAGAGTCTCCAAAAATATCAAGATGGGCCTTGGCCTGATCGGCTAGCATTTTACTGCGGGCTCTTGCATCTTTTACGCCCAATCCTTCGACAAAACTGGCTTTGCCTTGCGCGGCATCCTTGCCTACGGCTTTGCCGGTTTTTTTGACATCGCCTTCTACATCCAGCAAATCATCGGTGATTTGAAAGGCCAGCCCCAGATCATTGGCAAATCTTGATAGTGCATGATGCGCTTGGGCAGAAGCCCCGGACATGATAGCGCTGGCTTCTACGGCAAATTGGATCAAAGCCCCGGTTTTCATCCGTTGCATCCGGGCAATCAATGGCATTTGCATTTTTGTGCTGCTTGTAGCTGCTGCCATGTCCATGGCTTGTCCGCCGACCATGCCCTGACCACCAGCTGCTTTGGCCAAGCTGGCGATCAATTCCACCCGAATACGCGGCTGGGCGCTGGTTTCTTCATCAGCCAAAATTTCAAATGCTAAAGTTTGCAAGGCATCGCCCGCCAAAACCGCCATACTTTCTGAATAGGCTTTGTGGACCGTAGGCCGACCCCGGCGCAGATCATCATCATCCATACAAGGCAGATCATCATGGATCAGCGAATAAGTATGGATACACTCTACCGCCGTTGCCACCCGCAACAGGCTTTTGACCGGCAGATCAAACAACCCTCCACATTCCAGCACAAACAACGGACGCAAACGCTTGCCGCCACCCAAGGCCGCATAACGCATGGCGGAATACAAATCGCTTTCCGGGCCAACCGCCCGTGGGATCAAGGTATCTAGCGCCAAGGTGACCTGATCACCAACGGCTTCCAAGCGTTCAGCAAAAGTGAGTTCCAATTGCATTTATTCAAGCCCGCTCATTGCAGTTCCGCCGTTTCAGTCGCGATTTGCCCGTCTTTGCTCAGCACAATTTTTTCCACTTTCAACCGCGCTTCTTCCAGTTTGGCATCGCAATGCGCCCGCAAGGCATTACCGCGTTCATATAATGAAATAGACAGCTCTAACGCCACATCGCCACTTTCCAACTGCCCGACAATTTTTTCCAGCTCGGCCAAAGCGGTTTCAAAATTCATGCTGTTAATAGGCTGTGGTTCAGACACGTTTCGGCTCTCCGATAAAACAAGTATAAGTTCAGCTTACCCCGGCTTGCGTCAGTTGCCTAGCATTTCCGTATTATCCGGCCTCGAAAAAACAGTTTATGGTTTTTTTTCGTAAATGCGATATGACCAATATCTGTCTCGACCATCATAAACGCAATCCCAATTCCGGGCCTGTAATACCGGTCGCATCATGCGGTTGAACCAGCCATGGGCGCATAATAATACATTTTGGCCATTTTGCGCTTGGCGTTCCAATTCGGTGACAGCGGCAAAGGCCCGGGTTTCAGCTTGGGCCTTGCTTTCTTCGTCGCGCGACATGCCCAGCCACCATAAAACCCGCGACAACGTATCCCAGACCGACGGCAAAAATCGCACCAATGGCAGTGGCGGCGCGGGCAAAGCGGCTTCAACAAATACCTCAAACTGGGTTACTTGATCTTCGGGCACCAAAGCATAAGCCGTCTCGATGGCTCTGCGTCTGGTGCTGCAAATAATTACATCGGAAGCGGCGGCAATTTCGCGCAAGGTTTCCGGTGCGGTGGAGCCTTGCATCAAGCCACCTGCTTCATAGGCCCGCCACCAATGATAATAGCCCTTGGAGGATATCCATTTAGAGCGGTCCAATGCTGGCTTGCCATGGCGCGCCAATACTAGCCGTCCGGGTTTTGCCCCGGATTTGCTTGTTGTTTGATGTGCCTTCATACCCAGTCCACTTGACGTTACCCGGATCAAACCATTGATCCGACAAAGACAAGTCGTAGCCGTCCTATTGCACGGATACAAGACAGATCTGACATCAAACCGCGACAATTGAACTGGTTTGTTATGATCTTCACATCCAGCGCCATAACCTAGAAGGCGGGCAGTCCAAGCCTTTTTCCTGTTTGCATTTGGCTAAGGTGAACAATACAAATTCAGCTTTGCCGATCAAGTTTTCCATCGGCACCTGACCCGGTCCAGTTGGAGAACGGCTATCATTGGAATTATCGCGGTTATCGCCCATCACAAAAAAATTGCCTGCCTCAACCAAAAACGGTCCGGCGCGGTCCGGCGACCAACCGCTTTGGCCATATGTATCGGAGAACTCGTAAATCCGGTGGGCGCGTTTGCGCTGGGTGCCGATTTTTTCAGAATAACTTTGGGCGCTGCGGATATAACCATACTGGTCGCGGTATTGAACCAAGCCTAAAAACGTGCGTTTCACCTGCTCGCCGTTCAGATACAGCCGCCCGCCCCGGGTTTCGATAATATCGCCGGGCAATCCCACCACGCGCTTGACCATAACCATTTTGTTTTTTGGATTGGTAAACACCACCACATCACCGCGCAAGGGTGCGCGAAAAAAGAACCGGCCTTTGGATTTTGGCAAAATATGCCCGATGCCAAAGGGAATGGATTCGCGAGACCAGCCATAAGCCCATTTGGAAACCACAAACCGATCGCCAACTTGCAAGCCGGGCTGCATGCTTTCGGAGGGGACAAAAAACAGGATAAAAGCAACACTGGTAAACACCAGATAGATGGCCATAGCGCTGCCAAAAAACCGGATCCAACTGATCAGTTCTGTCACAAAACCGTTTGTGGCTGTGGCTGGCTCTTTGTTTTTGGCCAGATTTTCACTAGGTTTGATGCTGTGTCCCCCTGATTTTGGCTGCTTGTTTACCTTAACACGACTGGCAAGATCGACCAGTAACAGATTGCAACGGTTCTCACACCGCTTCAGCCGTACCAAAACTAACATAACCAGCAAATTTAGGGGCTTTGGCCAAATAATCGGCATTGACTTTTTGTACGGCAAAGCCGTGGGTTGAGATCAATTCCACTGGCTTGCGGGTTAAATGGCATCCGCCGCCGAGGTTTTTCCATAAAGGTTCAATCCGGCGCTGCCATCTTGCCACTCCGGCATCGGGGGCTTGGCCGTGTTCGGCAAAGATTAATGTGCCGCCGGGTTTGATTACCCGGCGCATTTCGCTCAAAGCTTTGTTCACATCGGGGATGGTGCAAAGCGCAAATGTAACCACCACCATATCCATGCTCGCCGCATCCAGTGGGATGGCTTCGGCTTCCAGATCCAGTGTCTGGCAATCAAAATCCACTTCGGCCAATCGGCTTTGTGCTTGTTTTCGCATTGTCGCTTCCGGCTCCAAAGCCAGCAAACGATTGATCTGGCTGCCATCATAAAACGGCAGGTTCAAGCCAGAGCCAAACCCGATTTCCAATACATCGCCTTTGGCCAGCGGAATGGTTTGGGAACGTACTTTTTTCATCTGGCCACTGGAACAGGCCAGATTGACCAATTTTGGCATAATATGCTGGTTGTAAAAACCCATCAGATTAGTCCTTCTATGGAGATGGCAAAAATAACATCTGCACCCACCTGCACCTGTTCGGCCAAGGCCGGAACTGCTGCTAAATAGGTGCTGGCAAAATAATCAGCCAGTTCGATCCGGCTTTGGTAATACGCCCCATCACCGGTTTTTGCACGGATTAACTTGGCGGCTGCCAAAGCGCCAATGGCCAGATAATGACCGCCAATGCTATGGGCGCATAATGTTTGAAACGCCGTAGCGCCGCTTAAGGCATCTTTGCGGTCACGGGCAGGATCAGCCATCCATGTGGCAGTGGTTTGTAATGTTGTAACCGCTCGTTCCAATTGGTTGGCAATGCGGGCAAATACCGGAGATTTTTGTTCATTGCAGGCAATGACCGTCTCGCGCATTTCTGCGATCATTTCGCTGAACAATAAACCGCCTTGCATGGATAATTTGCGCCCGGCTAGATCAATGGCTTGGATGCCGTTTGTGCCTTCATAAATCGGGGTGATGCGGGCATCTCTATAATGTTGGGCTGCACCGGTTTCTTCGATAAATCCCATGCCGCCATGCACCTGCACATTCATCGAAGCCACCTCAACACCAATATCGGTGCCAAAGGATTTGGCCAACGGAGTGAGCAGGTCTTCACGGCGTTTGGCGCGGGCGCGAATTTTGGCATCACCGCTGGCTTCGGCTAGATCTGCTGCCATACCACAAGCATAAATAATTGCCCGCGCCGCCGCGATTTTGGCTTTGCCGTCCAATAACATGCGCCGCACATCTGGGTGATGAATAATCGCTGCCGGGATTTCATCCACATCGGCTGCTTTGCCTTGTTTGCGCTCAGTTGCGTAAAAATATGCTTGTTGCCAAGCCCGTTCGGCAATGCCGACCCCTTGGGCACCGACGTTCAAACGCGCCGAGTTCATCATAATGAACATCATCGCCATGCCGCGCATTTCTTCGCCGATCAACCAGCCCACCGCCCCGGTACTGCCGCCATATTCCATGGTGCAAGTAGGGCTGCCGTGAATGCCCAATTTGTGTTCCAAGCCGATGGCAAAAACATCATTGCGAACGGTGAAATTCCCAGCCCCGTCATCCAGATATTTAGGCACTAAAAACAAGGACAAACCCTTGGTTCCCGCCGGGCTGTTTTCGGTGCGGGCCAATACCAGATGGACAATGTTTTGCGCGCAATCATGCTCGCCCCAGGTAATGAATATTTTTTGGCCCTTTAGTACAAACGAGCCATCGGCTCTAGCTTTGGCCGAGGTGCGTAACGCCCCTACATCCGAGCCAGCTTGCGGCTCGGTAAGGTTCATACTGGCCGACCATTCGCCGGTGATGAGCTTGGGCAACCATGTTTGTTTTTGTTCCGGTGTGCCCGCTTGGATTAAAACTTCAATCGCCCCCATGGTCAGCATTGGCCCCAACCCAAACGCCATATTGGCAGCTTGCAACATATCCATAAACGCCACGCCCAGCGCATTGGGCAAGCCCATGCCGCCGTCTGGTTCAGGAAAGGACAAACCCTGCCAGCCGCCTTCGACAAATTGGGCATAGGCTTGTTTGAACCCCGGTGCTGTGGTGACAACCCCATCGGCCAAAGTCGAGCCAGCTTGATCGCCGGCCCGGTTGATACTGGCCAGTTCTTGGGTGGTGAATTTTGCGGCCTCGCCCATGATCGCTTGGGTAAGGTCCGGGGACAGATCTGCATATTGCTTGGTTGCCGCCAATGTCTGTATTTGGCAGATATGTTCTAGGGTAAACAATATATCTCTAACGGGTGCTTGATAGCTCATGAAATTTTCCTGTTTGGCCTGATCTTAATTCAGTGAGCCAGCTTGGCAATGGTGCTTTTTTCACAACAGTTTTACCGGAGGGCTGTTTGAACTGGGTCGCGAATGGTTTATGCTGTCCGGATGAAGATCAAAATCTTGCATATTTTTTTGCTTAGCCTGATCGTTTTGGTGGCTTGTGCCAAAGCACCGGTATTTGCCCCTGCCGCATTGCCGCCGGGGCAATGGCAGTTGGACCCGGATCATGCCAGCATTGTTTTTACCCTGTCGCATGGCAAAGGCTTATCGCAATTCACCGGCAGGTTTGATAGCTTTGATGCCAGTTTGTTGTTTGATGTAAACAACCCGCAAGCCAGCAAATTGCTGGTGCAAATTGATGCAAATTCTATCAATACTGGCGTGGCAGCATTGGACAAAAAACTGATCGCCCATCGCCGGGTATTGGCAGCAAAAACCAATCCGGTGATTAGTTTTGAAAGCACAAAAATCAGTGAGGTGAACCAACGCCAAGCAAAGGTAACCGGCCTATTGAGCTTGCGCGGGCAAAGCCGCTCCATTGTCATGCAAACCAAATGGAATGGCAGTGCGTTTGACCCTTTGCGCCGCTCGCAAGTTTTGGGCTTTTCTGCCACAACCAGCTTTGATCGTCGGGATTTTGGTGCTGATGCTTGGAAAAACTTTGGCGTTGGCAATATAATTAGCGTAACCATTGAAGCGGAGTTTATCAAAGCTCCTATAATCTCGGAGAAATAAATGCAAAATTCATCTACCATATTCGGCGCGGGCATATTGGCGCTGGTCTTGTTGTTTGGCGGCAATGCCGTGGCGCTTGATACTGCCGTGGCCGGGGCAGTGGCCGGGGCAGTGTCCGGCAGCTATCGTAATGATCGCACCCATTCCAGCTTGGTCTGGAAAGTGATGCACAAAGGCCTGTCCAAATACACCGCCCGGTTTGTTGATTTTGAAGCGACATTAGAATTTGATGCCGACGATCCGACAAAAAGCCAATTGCGGGTAGTGGTTGATCCAGCTTCGGTGCGTACTGATTATCCTTCCGGTCAAAATTACAAATTTGCCAAGGACGAGGATTTTGACGCGGCTCTGGCTGGCAAAAACTGGTTTAATTCTGCAGATTTTGCAGAAATTACCTTTACCGCCACCCAGATTGAGCGGCTGGATCAAACTTCTGGCCATGTGCGTGGGGATCTAAAGTTTTTGGGTGTCAGCAAGCCGGTGGTGCTAAATGTAACCTTAAACGGCGCCAAAGCCAAAGCATTGGGTTTTTCTGGCCACACGACGATTAAACGTTCCGATTTTGGCCTTTCTCGGTATGTGCCGATGATTGCCGATGAGGTAGAAATTGCGCTGGAAGTGGAATTTTATCTGGTTGACCAAGAATAATGCAAATGGCTAATCCAATGCGCTATCATGGTTTTGCCGTTTGGCTACATTGGCTGATCGCCGGGTTGATCTTGTTGATCATTCCGTTGGGATTTTTGATGGTTGATGCGCCAGATGGCCTAAAACTACAATTATTCCAATTGCACAAAACCATTGGGATTTTGATTTTGTTCCTGTCCTTGCTCCGCTTGGGCTGGCGATTGCTCAATCCACCGCCCGCCGCATTGGCCAGCGACAAGGCTTGGCAGCGTCTATTATCCAAAATGGTGCATAGTTCATTTTATCTGCTGATATTGGCAACGCCTTTGCTTGGTTGGTTTATCGTTTCCACCTCGTCCAGAGGCACGCCAACCATGTTGTTTGGGCAGATAGTCTGGCCGCATATTGGCGCTTTGCAACAAATGCAAACGGCTATTCGCAAACAATGGCACGGGACATTTGAGGAAATGCACGAAGTAGCAGCCTTTGCCATCATTGCGCTATTATTGTTGCATGTGGGCGCGGCTATCAAACACCAATTGCTTGACAAGGATAATACCATGGCCCGCATCACTCCCGGCTTGTTAAAAACCGCCAACCCGCCGGCGCAAAAGGGACGCGGTGCGTGGGTTTTGTTGTTTGGGGTGTTGGCGATTTTTGCTGGCTGGATCCTATTGGGTGCAAGCCAAGCACAACCAGCGCCGATCTCTGCAACGGCCTCGTTTGCCAACCCGTTGGCAGAAAACGCAAAAATGTTCACCCCCAATTGGCAGGTGGATCAACAAAACAGCGAAATAGGGTTCTTTTATGTAAAAGACGGCCAGCAGGGTTTTGGGAATTTTGCCCAATGGACTGCGTTTTTGTTATTTTCACCAGACGAGCTTGCCAGCGCCAAAGCGGTCATTTTTGTGCAAGCCAATAGCGTGCAATCCAAAGATGATGAAGTGGGCGATAGCCTGCCCGGTCCGGGCTGGTTGGATGCGGTTTCGCATACACAAATGACTTGGTCTTCTGAACAGTTTTCCCGCATCGGCCCGGATCAGTATCTGGCTACGGGCAGATTGCAAATTCGCGGCATTTCCCTGCCGCTGGATTTTTCGTTTCAGTTACAAATAGATGCCAACGGGCAAGCGCAAATGCACGGCACAGCCCGGTTTAACCGGCTTAGTTTTGGCATTGGAGCAGATGATGCCGCAGATGGGAATTGGGTTGCCGATGCCATTCGGCTGGACATCAAAATGGCGGCAACGCCAATAACCAGCTAGTTTTATGTCCGCACCTGTCCTTTCTGCCGATGATGCAAATTCTCTTGCTCGTGCTGCCCAAGTGCTGCTGGCTGGGGAGCTGGTAATTGTGCCAACTGAAACCGTCTATGGGGTGGCGGCATTGGCGCAAAACGATGCGGCGGTGCAGCGCATTTATAGCGGCAAAGCTCGCCCGGCAACCAAAGCCCTGATCGCGCATGTGGACGGGGTGCAAATGGCGCAACAACTGGCGGTATTAAACGACACAGCTTTGGCATTGATCGCCCGGTTTTGGCCGGGGCCGTTGACGCTAATCCTTCCCAAACAAGAGCAGGCGCAGGTGTCCGCGCTGGCTGGTGGCGGCTTGAGCAGTATCGCGCTTCGTTGTCCGGACCATGATTTTACCCGGCAATTGATCCGCACATTAGGCCAGCCCTTGCTGGCCCCTTCTGCCAATATGACCGGAGCGCCGCCGCCGATTTGCATTGCCGATATTGCCAGCCAGATCAGCAAACAAGTTGCCCTGATCATAGATGGCGGCACCTGTCGCAGTGGCCAGCCATCTAGCTTGTTTGATCTAACCTGCACCCCGCCGGTTTTACTGCGCGAAGGCGCAATCAGCAAAGTGGAGTTGGATGATGCGCAGTAAATTGCCCGCCGCATTTCTGGCTGCGGCCAAAACCCTGTTGGGGCCAAAAGGTTGGTCGCAAGCACCAGATAAACTGGCTCCCTGCTTGCAAGAATGGCGCGGGCGCTGGCATGGCCATACGCAATTACTGGCTTTGCCGGATAATAGCCAAACCGTGGCTAAATTGGTGGAATTGTGCGCCCGGCATCAAGTAGCCATCACCCCCCAAGGCGGTAATACCGGATTGGTTGGCGGACAAATCCCGCAAGGAGAATTACTGCTTAGCACCCAAAAACTCAATCAAATTTGCACCGTGGACAAAGCGTCGATGAGCTTAACTGCCAGCGCTGGCATTACCCTGCAACAAGCCGCCAATGCCGCCCGCCAAGCCGGGTTGTTGTTCGCGCTGGATCTAGCCTCAGGCGGCAGTGCCACCATTGGCGGGGCCATCTCAACCAATGCCGGGGGCATGGGGGTATTACGCTATGGCAATATGCGCGAACAGGTATTGGGGCTAGAGGTAGTGGGCGCATCGGGCCAGATCTGGGACGGGTTATCGGCGCTACGCAAGGACAATACTGGGTATGATCTAAAGCAAGTTTTCATCGGGGCCGAAGGCACATTGGGCATTGTCACAGCCGCCAGCTTGCGATTATTCGCAAGGCCCAAAGCCCGGCTGGTGGCTTGGTGCGCCTTGGACAGTGCCAAAAATGCGCTGGCTTTGCTGGGTCTGTTACGCGAGCAAAGCGGCGATCAGATCTGCAAATTTGAACTGGTCTCATCCTTTGCCCTGTCGCTAGCGCTAAAACAAATGCCAGATGCGCACCCGCCTTTGCGTCAATCACATAACTGGCATGTGCTGGTGGAATTTGGTTTGCACGATGCAACATCCGGCCCGGAACAAATGAATGTGGCGCTCGAGGCCGCCATGACGGCGGGGCTAGTGCAAGATGTGGTGATCGCCAGCTCGCAAAGCCAAGCGAATGCTTTGCATGGACTGCGAGAAAATATTTCGGCAGCGCAAAAGGGCCAAGGCGCGGTGATCAAACACGATATTTCTTTGCCGCTCGCAACTATCCCTGAATTTTTGCAAACCGCAGAACGGGCAATTTGCCAACATGTGCCCCATACCCGCATTTGCGCGTTTGGGCATTTGGGCGATGGCAATTTGCATTATAATTTGCTGCAACCAGTGCAGATGCAAGCACAGGCATTTGAGGACAATCGCGAAGACCTAACCCAGCTGGTTTATGATCTGGTTGCAAAACGTGCGGGCAGTTTTTCGGCAGAACACGGCATTGGCATTGCCAAAAAGGCCGAGCTGCACCGGTATAAATCCGCCACCGAGCGAAGGATGATGCAACAGATCAAACAAGCACTGGACCCGGATAACCGGATGAACCCGCGTTTGCTGTTTTAGGTTTGATCTTCTGCGGTTTCGGCTTTACCGTTGGTAAAACTAGTTTCATTTTTGCACAGGTGTTCTTCATGTTGATCTTGTTATCTCCGGCCAAAAAACTGGTGGTCCCGGAACCCAAGTCACAAATTTCGCCCACCGCGCCAGCTTTGTTAGAGCAAGCACAGATATTGGCACAAACCACGGTACAATTGTCCCGCGCCCAGATCCGGCAAATGATGCAGCTTTCGCAAAACCTTACCGAGTTGACCTATCAACGCTTTCAGGCGCTGGATCTGGCCGATACAAATTTGGGCAGTCCGGCGGCGCTGACCTTTGCCGGGGATGTGTATACCGGTTTACAAGCCGCCAGCCTTAGCGCCGATGATCTGGCTTATGCGCAACAACATTTGCGGATTTTATCAGGGCTGTACGGGGTATTGCGGCCACTGGATGTCATGCAGCCGTATCGGTTGGAAATGGGTCGCAAACTAAAAACCGCGCAGGGCGAAGATCTGTATGATTTTTGGGATAGTCGCATTGCTGATGAACTAAACCTAGTGCTGGCCGGGCACAGCAATAAGGTTTTGATCAATCTGGCCTCGAATGAGTATTTCAAATCGGTGGATAAAACCGCCCTTGGCCATGCGGTCATTAGCCCGGTATTTAAGGAAGAAAAAGACGGCCAGCAACGGATTTTGAGCTTTTTTGCCAAACAAGCTCGGGGGTTAATGGCCAGATGGATCCTTAAAAACAAAGTCGATACGCCTGCGGGTTTACAAGCCTTTTCCGTAGCCGGATATCGGTATAGCGGGGCAGATTCTACCGATGACAAACCCTTGTTTGTGCGCCCACAGCCTGCAAAAAAAGCTGCATAAAATTGGACAAAGCACCAAGCAATGCCTATATTGAAGAGGCTGAGGGGCAATAGATGACGGAGAATCGCGATGGAATTCGCTCTATTGCCGCTGATTTTTTACTTTTTACCATGGGTGATCGCTTTGTTGCGCGGCCACCAAGACACCACTGCCATATTCTTTTTGACCCTGTTATTAGGCTGGACCGGACTGTTTTGGATCATTGCCTTCGTTTGGTCGTTAACCCATGTGCGGCGGCGTTATCTGTCATAAAATCGGGTTTGTTGTCTGCTTTATTGCTAACAATGCTGGCAGTGCCTGCATCAGCACAACAACGCACACAGGTCATTCGCCCGCCTGAAACCAGCCAGAACCTATTGGCGATGGCAGATGTGATGGGGGCAATGCATTACTTAAATGTGCTGTGCAAGGGCAAACAAAATCAGGACTGGCGCGAACGAATGGTTGAAATGCTGGAGCTGGAAAACCCGGAATATTATTTGCGGGCGCAATTAATCTCTAGTTTCAACAATGGCTTTCGCCAGCAACAACGTATGTTTGGCGTGTGTTCTGAGCGAATAGCGGCGCAAATGCAACAAAAATCCAAACAAGGTAGAATTTTATCGGATGCGTTAGGCGATCCTTATCTCCAATAGGGTAGAAGTACAAATAGAGGCGGGATCAACCCGCCCTTATTTTTTCTTGTAAGTTTTCGCAGGTAATGACGATGACAACTGAATGTAGAAACCCGGCGGCTCTGAACCGAGCTGACCAAAAATCAACTGCTTTGGATATGATCCTAGGCGCATGGGATCAGGCATTGGCCAAAGGCTGCGCCCCAGAAACCATCGCCACATCCGCCATTTTTGCGGCTTTGGCCGATCTGATCGACGTATATGGCGAAGACGTAGTGGCTGAAATGACCAAACGCCTACCTGAGCGGGTAAACCGAGGCGAATTTTCCATGCGTGAAGGTCCGCTAAATTAGAGCGTTGCCGGTTCAATTTGCACCAAAATTTGCTTCAACCTGCGTTTCGTAGTTTTGTGCCGCGCCTTGTGGCGGCGGAAACTGCGTTTCGCATCATTTCGGCAAATGCGCCATTGCCCATCATCACATCCAAGGCGGCAGCTGTAGTGCCGCCGGGCGAGGTAACGCCAGCGCGAAGCGCAGCGGCTTTTTGGCCCGGCCTGTCCAGCAAAGCAGCAGAACCGATCAAGGTTTCGCGGGCTAGTTTTTGTGCCAGTTCTTCGTCCAACCCCTCTGCCTGTCCAGCAGCGGCCAGTACCTCGACAAGTAGGAAAAAATACGCCGGACCGGAACCAGAAACGGCTGTCACCACGTCCATCAATTTTTCTTCCTCCAACCACTGCACTTTGCCTACCGCCTCCAGCAATTGTGTTACTCGGGTCTTTTGCGGCTCGGAAACTGCGGCATTGGTGCAAAGCACACTAATGGATTTGCCAATTTCCGCCGCCGTATTGGGCATCGCCCGCACATGCGGACCAGCACCAAAAACGGCTTGCATGCGCTTTAGAGAAATACCAGCAATCACCGAAATGATCATGACGTTTTTAGGTAGTATGGAAGCAATATCGCTGGCAATTTGTTCAAACATTTGCGGTTTTACCGCTAGGATTAAAACTTCCAGCTTACTGAAAGTTTCCTTGCTCGCCGTTGTTTTTGTCCGACCTGCGTTTTGTTTTACCAAAGCCTGTACCGGGTCGGTTAAATGTGGGTCCACCACCATCACCGAGCCAGACGGCTCAAAACAGCCAGCTTTGGCCCAGCCGCGCAACAAAGCACCGCCCATGCGTCCGCCACCGATCAAAGCCAAACGTGGTTTTTTGAGCATCAGGCTTCACCCACGGTTTCAAACATTGCTGCTGCCACCGCTTCGCTGGCGGTTTTGTCGCTCCACAATAAGAAGTTCAGCGCCGGAACCATAACTTCCGCCGCCTCCATCGCCGCATGGATCATTTTTTGTACCAGCGACAAATGGGCCATCTGGCCTTGTTCAAACAACTGTCCGTGACGAAATACCAATGCACGGTCTTGGCTATAGATATCAAAATGACCGACCAGTAAGTGTTCATTGATCTGAACCAGTAAGCTGGCCACATCCTGTTCCCGGTTTTCCGGTATTTTGGTTTCAATGCCCAGACCGATTTGCAATACGCCGGTGTTTGGTAGCCAACGATACCACACCGGGTAATCGCACCAAGTACCGGTGAGCAAAAACTGTATTTCCAGATCATTGGAGCGCTCATATGCGATCTGTTCTTCAGCCAGATATTGTTCGACTGTCTCCAATGGGTGATGTAATTCACCCGCCATTTCAACATCAAGTTTCAAGTAAAGCTCCCTGCCCGAATTTTGTATAAAAATTTGACCATTTGTTCAACAATAGTCGCACGGCGATGGCTTTTCCAATTAAAATTGAACCATCGGAAAATGCAAATTTGAAGTGTGTCTATTTGACACCACTGGTTTTGGTGGATTTTCTGGCTTTTGGTTTTTTGGCCTGCGCAGGTTTTAGCGCCGCGATTTGCTGGCGCAAAACTTGGTTTTCAGCCAATGCCTTTGCCGCCATGTCTTTGACTAGTTCAAATTCTTCGCGACTGACCAGATCCATATCTGCAACCAAACGATCCATTTTGGAGCGGGCCACAGCTTTTACTTCCTCACCAGCGCTGGCTACTACACCGGCAGCGCCGGTCATCAGTTCGGCTAGATCATCAAATATCGGATTTTTGGTTTGCATGGATTTTCCTGTTTGCTGCTGCTTCATAACCCTATATGGACAGGTAAGCAAATTTCGCAATGGATCAGATATGACAATTCTTCTCGCATTTCAAACCGGACAGGCTGTATTGCAATCCTGTTCGCCAATTCCCGGCATTGACCCGGTGATCTTTCATATCTGGGGGCCGATCTCTTTGCGTTGGT
>UOEE01000029.1_pt1 | contig 22501 bp, 19 predicted proteins | sample 1990011 | NCBI WGS metagenome assembly UOEE01 (sample SAMEA4728526, study PRJEB27164) | hydrothermal vent metagenome | biome: marine basaltic hydrothermal vent biome; feature: marine hydrothermal vent; material: mineral | place: Pacific Ocean | collected 2011-06-14/2011-07-23 | depth 1741 m | reverse complement strand
CTTAGCGGTTTGGCCGCCTTAGTCGCAATATGGGCTGGTTGGCATCGCCCGGTTTGGCTGGCTTTGCGATTGGTTTTAATTGCCGCCATCAGCTTTGTGGCCATGGGGCCGCAGCGGGTCGAGGCCGAACACGAATACCTAAACGATATTGCGCTTTTGCTGGTCGATAAAACTTTGAGCATGCAAATGGGCCAACGCGCCGCCATTGGCCAGCAAGCAGCGGCGCAAGTGCGGGCCTTTGCCGATGAAAACCCGGATCTAGATCTGCTGGAAGTACAAGTGGCGGACAGTCCTGATGGCTCGCGCATTTTTGAAAGCCTGCAAACCGGCTTGGCACAAATCCCGGCGGACCGGCTGGCCGGGGTGGTGATGCTCACCGATGGGATCAGTCATGATCAACTGCCAGCGCTTACCGTATCGGCACCCATTCATGTCTTGCTCAGCGGCGATCCGCAGCAAGGCGATCGCTCGTTACAAATCATCGAAGCACCCCGGTTTGGCATTGTCGGCCAGCAGGTGAAATTCAAAATCCGGGTCGATGATTTTGGCCAAGATAGCCGAAGCAATGCGCCCATTACCCTACAAGTCGCCGGACAACCGCCCATGCAGGTGAATGTGCAAACCGGGGTGGATGTCACCGTCGGCTTGCCGCTTACTAGGCGCGGCAGTAATTTGGTCGAGATCAGAGCCGGAGCCGCTGGCGAAGAGCTAACCTTGCGCAATAATCGCATCGCCGTTGATGTCACCGGGGTTCGTGAACGGTTGCGGGTATTGCTGGTTTCTGGCGAGCCGTATGCCGGGGTAAGGGCGTGGCGCAATTTGTTAAAATCAGACCCGGCGGTGGATCTGGTGCATTTTACCATTTTGCGCCCGCCAACCAAACGCGACCCAACCCCATTAAACGAAATGGCATTGATCGCCTTTCCGACCCGTGAATTGTTTGTAGAAAAATTGGACAGCTTTGATCTGGTAATTTTTGACAGTTATACCCGGCGCGGTGTGTTGCCGCTGATCTATCTGGAGAACATTGCTAGGTATGTGGAAAATGGCGGCGCGCTGATGGTAGCTGCCGGGCCGCCATTTGCTGGGCAAGGCTCACTGGCCAAAACCTTTTTGGCCAGTATTTTGCCAGCCCGCCCGGATGACAATATCAGCAATGCGCCCTTTACCCCCACCATTACCAAAACCGGCCAGCGCCATCCGGTGACCAATTCATTGGCTGATCTGCAAGACAATTGGGGGCGTTGGGGCCGGGTGATCGGGGTAACCGGCGTTACCGGAGATACGGTTTTATCAGCCGCAGATGATACGCCTTTGCTGATCTTGGATCGGGTAAAACAGGGCCGGGTAGCATTATTGCTCAGCGATCAGGCTTGGTTATGGTCGCGTGGATTTGAGGGCGGTGGCCCGCAATATGAGCTATATCGTCGCCTCGCCCATTGGCTGATGAAAGAGCCGGAACTAGAAGAAGAAGCCTTAAGCGGCAAAATTATCGACGGGCAATTGCAGGTGAAATTACAAACCCTTTTGGATGTGCCAACGCCGGTCGAGATCGAAACTGCCGATGGCCAGATCAGCCGTTTAACCTTGCAACAGGTTAGCCCCGGCGTATTTTCCGCCACCCTGCCGGTTGCTGCAAATAGCGGTATCCTTACCCTAAAATCCGGCGAGTTGTTAAGCGTTGCCGCGCAAGGGCAATTAAATTTGCCGGAGCTAAATGACCTTGCCATCAATACCAGTTTTGCCGCAGGATTTGCCAAATCCAACAAAGGCGCACAATTGGCGCTGAGCAATACATCTGCCAAATTTTCATTGCGCCGCACCCGACCACAAGACCGCCAAGCCGGACGCAATTGGTTGGGCTTACAAAAAAACCGAGTATCGATTCAAACCAATAGCAGCAAAAAACCATTATTTGCCGCTTGGCTTGGCTTGTTGGTTTTGCTGGTTTTAAGCGCCCTGATGTGGTTACGCGAAGGCCGGGCATAACAGCCGTCCACTTCAGCGTTGTTTCCCGTCCCCGCCCTTCGAGGCTCCCTATCCAACTTCTATTTCCTAGCAGCTCTGGCGGCAAAGCGTGCCGGGTGCAATGCGGTGGCGGCTTGTTGTTCCAACGGGCTGGGACTGGTGGTGATTTGGCTAATGATGAAGCGGGCCAGCAAGGGAGCCAAAGTAAGTCCGCGTGAGCCTAGACCGTTTAACAGGTACAGGTTTGGCAATACCGGGGCGGTGGAATAATCGTGCAATTTGCCCCAATGTTGTTTTGACCACGCGGAGATTTTATTTGCATCAGCCACCGGTCCGGCCATCGGTTGCAGGTCTGGGCTGGCAGCGCGATAGCTGGTGCGGCCTTGTAAAATTTTTGGGTTAATTTGGGCGGCCAGTTCTGGGGCTAAGTTGGCAAGTCCGGCGAGGTTTGTTTGGTGGTCGTGCGCCCGTATTTGGCTATCGCCCATCACATCTACCCGCTCGTGGGTGGCACCAAACAATAGTTTGTCTGGGGCTAATTTTGTCAGATAGGTTTTGCCAATGCGAGCAATGTCGGGGATGTTTTTTATCCCGGCTGCCCAAGAAACTTGGCCGCGTAAAATCCGAAATGGCGGCAATTGCAATGCCGCAATAGAAACCGCGCCGGTGGCCAGAACCACGGATTTTGCGCTGGCAATTTGTTGTTGGTTTGCATCTAATGCTAGCCAATTCTTGCCATCATGGGACAGTTTTGTAACCTCTGCTTTGATGATTTTGGTGGTTTGGCTGAGTTGGCTAATCGCTGCTACCGGGTCAAGCACCCCGGCGGTTTTTAGCAAAAGCCGGTTGGCGGTTTGTTGCCATTCCAGCAGCGCTGGCGGCAAAGCTGCGGCTTGCGCCAGATCGGCAAATTTTTGTTGCTGTTCTGGGGTTTCAGCTAGTCGTAACAAGCCGTTTTGGCCAAACGCATCCGGGCAGTTTTGCTGGTAAAACTGGCAGGCATAAACAAAAGCGCACCGGTAAAACCGGGCCAAAGCACTGTCTTCTAAATCAAGGCGCGGGCTGACCAAACCTATCGGATTACCGCTAGCACCGGCAGCTAATTTGTCCGCTTCAACCAACAAACAATCCATGCCGCTTTGGCGCAATTCATGGGCCACACAAGCCCCGGCAATGCCACCGCCAATGACCATCACGGTTTCAGCCGAGCGGCAAATGGGCGCAATAGCCGCGCCTGGATATATGGCTTCTAACCGTTGTCGTTTATTGCCGTGCCCGGATTTTTTTTGCACTTCAAATCCGGCTTTGGCCAAACCTCTGCGGACAAATCCGGCTACGGTATAGGTGCCAATGCGGGCCGCAGGGGCGCTAAGGCGGGCGATTTGCTCAAATACGCCGTCCGACCACATTTGTTGGTTTTTTGCTGGGGCGAACCCATCCAAGAACCAACTATCCACTTGTGCATTTAATTGCTGCAACATTTGCTCTGCTGGGCCGAATAATAAAATTAATTCGACTTGGTATGCGGCAAAAAACAAGCGGTGAAAGCCTTTGACTGATGGCGGCCAGTTGGCTTGCAAAGCGGTGGCCTCGTCGGCCAGTTCCGGAAATTTTTTGTGGGCGCGGGTTAGTTCTGCCAAAGTAAGCGGAAAACCTTCCACTGATATATAGTGCAATGTTTGGCCGGGTTTTGCCTGTTGTTTCCACAGCGCACAACTGGCTAAAAAATTGAGACCAGTGCCAAATCCCAATTCTGTGATGGTGTGCGAGGCGCCGACTTGCCAGCGTTCGGGTAGGTTACAGGCTTGCAGGAAAACGGTTTTGGTTTCGGCCAAACCATCATTGACGCTAAAATACACGTCGCCAGTTACCACATCTTGCGGCTCACCAGAGGTGGACCAAGCCAGTTGGGCAGGTGGCATGCCGAAAAATCGCTGTGTCATGGAAAAGCCATGTGGTTATAGAAGAAAAAAGCCGCCCTTAAAAAGAGCGGCTTTTTGTATTGGTTACTGGGTGGAAAAATCAATCACCAGTCGGCACTTTTTTCAAAGCATCCTTAGCAGCTTTTTCTGCCGCATCCTTGGCTGCATCCTTGGCTGCATCTTCGGCTGCATCTTCGGCAGAACCCTTGGCGGCATCCATGGCCGCACCAGCGGCTTCTTTGGCAGCAGCGCCCACATCACCACCTTTGGCTAAGGCAGCAGCCCCGGCAGTTTTGGCAGCATCCATCATATCACCGGCGGTGCCTTTGGCGGCATCAGTTGCAGTATCCATCATGTCACCACTGGTTTCGGCGGCATCACTGGCTGCATCGGTAACCGCCTCTTTGGCATCAGAGGCCGCATGTCCGGCAGCTTCAACTGCACCATCAGCCGCATCCTTGGCTGATGAGGTAACCGAACTCATTCCGTCACCGGCACTTTCCATTGCCTGTTTTGGGTCGCCTTTTAATACAAACATCCAGATCAGAAGCGCCGCAACAGCGATCAATCCGATCCAGACAATAGGACTAGTTCCCTTGTTTTCACTGTGTTCCGACATATTCAGTCTCCATTGTTTTATGAACTTCTCGTAAGGTTATACACAATAAACACCACCCTGTCGCCAGAAATGTGCAAACAAACGAGGAAAAAACGAATTATCTATACAGCTTCGATATTGGACAAAGCGTCTTCTAGTTCGGCAAAGCTAGGTTGGGACGGGCTGGGCACAACACCTCGGCCAATTTCAACTGAAATTTGTGCGGCATTGCCGTGCAGATGCGCAACCAATACCGCTTGGATGATTTTGTAAAAACTTCCCTCTTCATCTACCACCGCCTGCAAGCGGGTGCCAAATGGCCCGACCAGCCCATAGGCTAAAAATACGCCCAAAAATGTACCCACCAAAGCAGAACCAATCATCCGGCCCAGATATTCTGGCGGCTCGGTAATTGCGCCCATGGTTTTAACGATCCCCAACACCGCCGCCACAATCCCCAATGCAGGCAATGCATCTGCCATGTTTTGCAGGGCATGGGCCGGCTCCAACGCTTCGTGATGGTGTTTTTCAAGTAGCTTTTCCATCATGTCCTCAACTTGGTGCGGATCTTCGAGGTTCATGGTCATCATCCGCAAGGTGTCGCAGATGAAATCTATGGCAAAATGGTCTTTCAAGATTTTTGGGTATTCGGAAAAAATTGCGCTTTCTGTCGGGTTTTCGATATGGGTTTCCAGCGCGATCACACCTTTCATCTTCATGGTTTTGGTCAAGGTGAACAGCAAAGCCAGCAAATCAGAGTAATCTTTTTTCTTCCATTTGGGCCCAACAACCATTTTGATCAGCCCGGCGGCAGCGCCCAAGGCGGTTTTTCCCTTGTTTCCGATCAGCAATGCACCCACTGCTGCCCCCATAATCATCATCATTTCATACGGTGCGGAATGTAAAATCGGCGCCATATGACCCCCGGCCAGCAAAAATCCGCCAAACACCATGCCAAAAACAAATAAAATTCCTATGATCTGAAACATCAGATATCTCTTCCTTGTTCGTCAAACTTTAACTTTGATCTGTAAAAACTGTGCCAAAGTGACACCATCATGAGTTGGAATGTTTAATGCAGTATTGCGATGTGAGAATATTTTTTGAGAATCTTGCGAAACTAAAACAACGGTGCTACAGACCTCGCCGTCTGGCACCGGCCACTCGCGAGGGACACCGCGGTTGAATTTTTAGACGGACCAGGAGCTGTTATTATGAAAAAACTACCCATCCTTGGCATTGCGCTTTTATTTGCCAGTACCAGCCCGGCTTTTGCCGCCGATACTTGCACAGCACCGGTTGCACCGGATTTGCCAAAAAACGGCGCAATTTTAAACCATGAGCAATTGGGTGAAGCTTTTGCCCAAGTGCAAGACTTTGACAAAGAAAACAGGGCGTATAAAATTTGTTTGGATACGGTCATTACCCAACCAAGCAAGGTCTCGCGGGACAAACGCTGCCATGTTAGCCTATAATCAGGCAGCCCCGGCAGGCGAAGACGTTGCTGCCTCTTATCATAAAATATCAAAAGACTGGATTGAAGCCAATCGGGTCAAACAATAATAACTAGACAACCGGCACGCAAAATAACCAAACCCAAACCAAACACCAGGAACTATCAAGATGAATACATATAAACTTGTCGCGGCCTTAACCGTGATTGCCGGGTTTTGCGCACCGGCACTGGCCGCAGATGGTTATCGCCCGCAAAATGATGCCCAACGCAATTATAAAGCCTGTACATCAGATTTCATGAGCCAAGGAGTGAAATTGATCCGGCCTTTTTGTGGCTCTTTGCCATCGCGCCCAGTTTTTCCGGACTATGAACAAGCCAGAACCAGTCGGCTTTCGCTGGCGGAGCTGGATAGTTATGCGGTAAAACTACACCAGTTTTCGCAACAGGTGGATCATTATCAAACCTGCGTTAATCAACGGGTGATGGCTGATGGTAGTTTATCGAACGAAACCCTGAACTATGCTGCTTGCGCCGATCAATGGGCGGTGGACCAAAAGGGCAAATCCGCCGAAGAATGGACCTTGTCCTGTTTTGGCCAAATTGACGGCGAGCAAAAAGTTTTCACCGACGAAGAATACCACCAGCGCCAACAACATTGCGTCAATCCTGCCCGCTGATTTTGAACTGATATAACAATAATTGTGCTGCGCCTTAGAGCAAGCAGATTGTCCGGTTCAAACCGGCTCTGGCTCTATCGCCGTCTGCGCCTTGGGCGGAGCAAAAACCGGTGGACCAACAAGCCAATGCCGGTGCCTACAAACAAAAACGCGCTAAAGGCAAAAAAGATCAATAGTGGATTGTTGAAATCCTTGCGATCATCATAATCCATGATGTGCAACATCCAGAAAAAATCGTAAACCCGCCACAAAGTCGAGCGATGGGCGATAATCCGTCCTTCATTGCGATCCACCCAAAGAGTGTAATTACGCGGCTTGCTAAAGTTAATCCGGTACAGATCTTTGCGACCACGCACTTCAATAGGGCCAGTTTCCACGCGTGTAATTTGTTTTATTTCGCCGGTTCCAGCATAATCCGCCAATGCCAGCTTGCGGGTATCTTCTTCGGTGAGCGGTAACATTGAGCGCCCGGATATGGCTGATACCAATACGGTTTTTTCTTCGGATTTGATCCGCCATACCGGCTCGCCAGCAAAATTTTCCAAACTAAGAGCCTCGAAATTATCCAACCCGGCAGCCTTGGCCACTCGCATCGGATAGGTGCTGATGGCAAGATCCGCAGATAATGGCAGCGGTTTGGCGATCATCGCTTCGGAACGAACGCTTTCGATCTTAAACACGCTCATCACCACACCGCCTGTGGTCCACAATAAAAGTTGCAATCCGACCAGTAAACCAATCCATTTGTGAACCCGGGTTAAAATGGCGGCTGTTTTCATTGGTTTGGTCCCTGAATTGATGACTGGCGCTGGTGCCCAACATTGAATAGGCTGTTATCTAAAGATAAAGAGCAAATCATCATGTCAATTGCAAGCGCCATTGTTTTATTATTTGCCACTTTGGCAACCGCTTTTTTATCCGGGATTTTTGGAATGGCTGGCGGCCTGATCCTGATGGGGATATTGTTAAGCCTGTTGCCCGTAGCCCAAGCCATGGTGGTGCATGGCATATTACAGATGATCGCCAATGGCTGGCGCAGTTATTTGTTACGCAACTTCATTGTCTGGAAAATTTTACTGCAATATATCTTAGGGGCCGTGTTGGCCATCATCATTTTATGGTTGGTGGCATGGCGACCGGACAGAGTTTTGGTGTTTGTGCTGTTGGGGCTGGTGCCATTTTTGGTCTGGCTGCCTAGATCCATATTTCATCTGGATGCGACAAAACCGGCCCATGCGGTTCTGGCAGGTTTGCTGGTAACTAGTTTGAATACATTTGCCGGGGTGGCCGGTCCGATGCTGGATGTATTTTTTGTCCGAACCGGTCTTAGCCGCCAGCAAATCGTTGCCACCAAATCCATCAGCCAAGTCATTGCCCACGTCACCAAGGTAGTTTTTTGGAGCGGTATCGCTTTTGCTGGTGCCTTGCAAAATAACAAGGATTTGCTGGTTCTGCTGCTCATCGCCATTCCATTTTCCATTAGTGGTACTTGGTTGGGCGGTTTGGTTCTGCACCGTCTTTCCGACAAGACCTTTCTGCGATGGGTAAAAATACTCATTACCCTCATTGGCACAGTTTATCTGCTGCGGGCGGTATGGATGTTGATATATGGATGACCCTATGCAGTTAGTCGCAACCCCCCTTTCTAATGCCCACCTTACCCTCGAACCCATGACCGAGGCGCACCGCGAGGCCTTGCGCGTTGTTGCGAGTGATCCGGATATATGGGAATTAAGTTCCATGCGCGGGGATGGCGTTTATTTTGATATTTGGTTCGACCATTTGATGGCGGAACAGGCCAAAAGGAATTCCATCAGTCATGTGGTGGTGGTCAAAGGTAAGGCAATTGGACACAGTGCGTATTTGGTTATCACACCACAATTTTCCCGCGTGGAAATTGGCTGGACTTGGTACCAGAAAGACATGCGCGGCACCAAGGTAAACCCAGCTTGCAAACATTTGTTATTAGGCCACGCCTTTGCTTGTGGTGCTGAACGGGTCGAGTTAAAAACCCACCACAAAAATCTACACTCACAAAATGCTATGCTTAAAATGGGTGCCAAAAAAGAAGGTATATTGCGCCGCCATGCTAAAATCTGGGACGGGAGCTATCGCGACACCGTATTTTTCTCAGTATTGCAAGGTGAGTGGCCATTGGTCAAAGCTGGTTTGGAAAAACGACTATAAAGCCTGCGCTAGTTCTGCGGTGGTTTGTTTCAGGTTTTCATCGAAAATTTCGGCCCAGTCCTCAAAACCTTTGGCGCGGCGGGCGCCGGTTGGGTACAAAACGCTGCGTGAAGCATTAACCACAACCCCCTCGCCATTAACCGAGGCCGCCAATGCATCGCTGGCGCTGGCACCTTGGGCGCCAAATCCGGGTACTAAAAACGGGGCGCGTGGCAAGATGGCTCGCAACCGTCTGGCTTCATTGGGCGCGGTGGCTCCAACCACCACCATCAAAGATGACCAGTCACTTTGCCCTAAATGCATATCCAAGACAAACGGTGCCAGCTTTTGTGCCACATGCTCGTAAAGCGGCTTGCCATCAATCATTTGTTCCTGAAAATCAGCCGCACCGGGATTGGAAGTACGAACCAAGACAATAGCGCCTTTGCCTTGTTCTGCCGCCTCGGCAAAAAATGGCTCCAAGGTTTCCATCCCCATATAGGGGTTCAGCGTAATTGCATCCACATCCAGCCAAGCATCTGGCCCCAAATAGGCTTGGGCATAACCCATAGCCGTTGAGCCAATATCGCCGCGTTTGGCATCTAGCAAGACCACCATCCCGGCTTGTTTAGCAGCATTGGTAAGCTCGACCAGCAGTTCCAGCCCCGCCGGTCCATACCGTTCAAACAAGGCAATTTGTGGTTTGATAATCCCGGATTTGCCGTCAATGCGCTGCAAAATTTCCAAAAAAAATGACCGGATAGCTGGCAATCCTTGGCCAAACAAAGTTGGAATTTTTTGCGGGTGCGGGTCTAGTCCCACGCAAAGCGGCCCGTGGCGACGAATGGCACCGGTTAGCCTATCTGCAAAACTCATGGTCATATCAACGCCCTCCTGCGATCAGATTGCCCCGATTCTGCTGCTCATCACAAGGGCAGAGCTATCAGGGGTCTTTGACGAGACAAAGCACTTTCACCACTCGGCCTTTGGCCCGCAGGTATTTTCCTTGTTCAATAAAATTGCTACGGGAAAAAACCCCAGCAGACTTGCCCAAGGTTTCGGGTATTTTCCAGCGCCGGGCGGCGCGTTGAATAGATCTTGGTGCTGCGGTATATATCCGGCCCCGGCGCACGGCTTCAGCCACAGCAACACCTATCACCCGGCCTTGGGCATCAAAAGCCGGGCCGCCGGAAATACCGCTTATGGTGCCGGTAAAACTTTTGCTGCGCCCGGTTTCAGCCCAAACCAGAACCGGCTCGGCATTATTTTGACGACTAGCAAAAACCGCCCGGCCTCGGCCTAACAATTTGCCGCGTACTTCGCCTGGCTTGCCTTGCGGATAACCAACCATAAACATGCTCTGGCGGCGTTTTAGATCAAACGAGCTGGCCAGCGAAAATGCCGGTGGTCCAGTATTGGTACGTAAAATCGCCAGATCCGAATCCGAGCTTACCTGATAACTTGCTGTTGCGCTTTGTCTTCGTGTCCATTGGCCACCACCGGTTAGCAAAAAAGTGCGATCACAACCATCGACCACATGCCTAGCGCTCATCCAAATGCCAGAGCCAAGCGAAAATGCGGTACCGGAGGATGAGCCTTTTTCGCCAAGTTCGACCCAGACCCGCTCGTCACGTAAAGAGGGCGGGGCCAAAACACCATCGCCCATATCCCGCTCATCTATCTGGCCAGAAGGCGCGATAATATCAGCCACTGGCGGGGCGATTTGTTTGGCCCACAGATATAGCCCGCCCAAAATCAATACCAACAATAACAGGTTTCGCATGGCGAGTTTATCCGATTAAAGCCGCACCCAGCAAGATGGAGCCGCCAATTTTGATGGCCGCTAGCAAAGTGGCGGTGGCAATTTCACCAGCAATGATGCGCTTGGAAAGCCCGCGCAAGACCAGATCGGTTATTTGAAACAAAATCAGTTGCAGCAATAAAGTAGCTACCCCCCAAATGGCGATCTCCACCATATTGACCCCGGTGGCCAAGGTAACACTGATCGGGATAGCCAAGCCGATCAAAGCCGCGCCCAGCGAAATACTAGCAGCTGTGTTTCCATCGCGGATTAGCTTTAATTCTTGGTGTGCGGTTAAGCGCACATAAATAACCGCCCCCACCCCTAAAACGCTGGCGGCGGTTAACAAATGCAGGATCAATATCGGCAATCCACTGCTTAGTGATTGTAAAGCGGCATCCATGTGTATCTCCTTTGGCCAAAAGAAACCCAAATGGCCCGCAGATGCAAGTCCTTACAGACTTAAAAATACCATCGCCGCAATTAGGCTTAGATATGGCACGATATCTTCAGAATATGGAAATCCGCAAAACCCGTTTGTGCTATATTTACAACACCGCTGCACCTAGCGAGGAAAAATGCAAGGGAGATTGCTCATGCTTTCGTAACAGTATCGCCAAACAATATAAAAAGGATAAAATCATGCGTAATAACAACAAAACTATAGCTACATTGCTGGGCGCAACCTGCGTGCTGGCTTTGTCTTCTGGTTCGGCATTGGCGCAAGCTGATGACGACAACGAATCGGTGTTCGATCAGATCATTGTCACCTCGCAAAAACGAGCAGCCAACTTACAAGACACACCTTTAAGCGTATCGGCCATGACCGGCGATACCATGGCTAAAATGGGCATTACCACCATTGAAGATCTACAATTTTTTGTACCGGGCATCACGGTTACCAATGACTCGATGGCGATTGTCAACATTCGCGGCATTGGCACCTCGGCTTTTGGTGTCGCCACTGACCCCAGTGTTACCGTTTATGTGGATGGGGTATATCAACCACGCCCAACTACTGGTTATCAGGACATGTTTGACATTGAACGGGTGGAGATCCTACGCGGACCGCAAGGCGTGCTGTTTGGCCGTAACTCCACAGGCGGTACGTTGAACATTATATCCAAAGATGCCAGCGACGAATTTGAAGGCGCTTTGGGCGTTACCTTGGGCAATCTGAACAAACGCACATTTTCTGGCACCATTTCTGGGCCGCTGACTGACAAGGTCCGGGCCAGAGCCACTTTGCTCAGAAACAACCGCGACGGCATTTACACCGACGTAAACACCGGCGCTAAATACCAAGACCAAGATACTTTTGCCGGTCGCGGTACATTGGCGTTTGATTTATCAGATAGCTTCGAGATTGTCTTGCGTGGTGATTTTAACCGGGAACGTGAAACTGGTTTTCCAGCAGTGCGGGCCAGCTATGCAGCTGACATTGTAGCTGCTGGTGCTACCATTCCAACCGATGACCGCGAGGTTGCCTTTGATACCCCGCCGGTTAGCAATACTGACATTTGGGGTGTATCTTCTACCGCCACTTGGACCGGTGAAGACGTTGGCTTTAAATCCATCACCGCCTATCGCGAAAGTTCGGTTGATCAGACCATTGATGCCGATGGCACGGATCTATTTTTGTTTGATATTGGCTTTCGTGAAAACTCGGCTTCGTTCTCTCAGGAACTACAAATTTACAATACCAACTCCGGGCGTATCGACTGGATGGCTGGTTTGTTCTTCTTGAACGAAGACGGTGTCGGCGGTATCGACATTTTGTTCCAAAATCCAAAGATCAATATCACCGAGAGCAATGTCACCACGGCTTACGCCTTGTTTGGTCAAACCACCTTGCACGTTACCGACCGTTTGCGGGCTACCGCCGGGTTGCGTTACAGCTATGAGAAGAAAAAATACGTTTCGGCTACCGGGGTAAACGGAACCGAAGTAGCCAGTGGTGCGCCGACTGATAATTGGAATGCGTGGACGCCAAGATTTGCTGTTGATTTTGACTTCTCTGACGATGTCATGGGTTATATTTCGGCCACACGCGGCTTCAAATCCGGTGGTTTTCAGCTTGGCGATGCTGGTTCTTTTGATCCGGAATTTTTGTGGAGTTATGAAGCTGGCATCAAGTCCAGCCTGTTTAATGACCGGGTACGGGCCAATGTTGGCGGTTTCCGCTATGACTATACCAATTTGCAAGTGGTCGAATTTATTGGCGGTATCGCCACCACTAGCAATGCCGGTAAAGCCATTGTCAAAGGCGTGGAGGCCGAATTTATGGGCCGTCTTGCCGAAGGGTTTGATGTCAATGCCACCATTGCGTATTTGGATGCAACCTATGACGTATTCTTTGAAGGCGGCGAGGATTTTTCTGGCAATCGTTTGGCCAATTCACCGGAATGGTCCTATTCACTTGGGGCGCAATATACCACTGAATTACAGGGCAATGGTTCTATTACCATACGCGGCGATTACGCTTGGCGGGACAATGTAGATTTCAAACGCAACAATCTGCCACAGTTTCGTTCGGACACCTATTCCTTGCTGAACGCCAATTTGACCTACCGCTCTGCGGACGAATTATGGGAAGCCTCTATTTATGGCACCAATATCGGTGACACTAAATATGCTACCTATATCACCGTTGGCCGCAATGCCGCCGGTGCAGCGGATATAAATGTCCCGGTAACTGTTCGCGGTGCGCCGCGCCAATTTGGCTTCAAATTGCGCCGCAATTTTTGAGCTTAGTTCTTCATCAATAACAAGAAGGCGTGGGACAAAATCCCGCGCCTTTTTTTTGAACTATCCACGTATGATGCACGTCCTTACAGAGTTAAAAATACCACCGCAGCAATCAGGCTTATATATTGTAAAGCATTGGCTGTTACCGCCGAGGAACGGGATTTGGCAAATACCAACAAAGCAGCTTGGTTGCCGGCACGCGCCGCATCACGGGCGTTTTCAAGCTCCGGGGTGATTTTCCAACCGGCAAACAAAAACACACACGTTGCCAATACCAAACAAGCCGCCGCCAGCGCATTATGCGCCAATGATGAAGCCAAAGCTGCCACTACGGAAAGCATGGCAAACAAGTCAAACGCACGCGGAAACACCGCCCGGCTTAACGCCAATACCATGGTTGACGAGCCTGCTTTTGCGGCAGCTGGTGCGACAAAAAACGCAAAAAACGTCATGGCTCCAATGATAGAAGCAGTTAGGATAAGGGCAAAACTGGTCATGGAAGGCCTCTTGCAAACGTGTCGTTCCGGGACAGGGCAAAACGCCCCTTGCCCTCATCACAGCAAGGATCAGGCCGAACTATAGTCGTTTTGCCCAAAAGCCCCCTATTCCAGTTCTGCCATGCGGCAACCGTCAAATTCTTCGATGGCGCCCAAACGGCCCAAGGCCAAGGCGCGGCGATCTAGGATCATGTCTGCGGGCCGTAACATCCGGGATAAATGCAGGCCTTCTAGCGTTCGGCACCGGCTTAACGCCACATAGGCTTGTCCGTGGGCGAACAAACCCCGGCGCAGATCCACATATACTTTGTCTAAGGTTTGGCCCTGTGATTTGTGGATGGTCAAAGCCCATGCCAGCCGCAACGGGTATTGCTTAAACGTGCCGATAACTTCCTTGCTTAGTTTGTTTGTCTTTGCATCTATTTGATAACGAATACGCTCCCAACTGGCTGGCTCTACCTTGTGGATACTGCCGTCAATTTTGATGAACAAGCGGTTTTCGCCAACTTCGGTCACCACGGCCAAAGTACCATTTACCCAGCGTTTATCCGGATCGTTTTTTAGCAAAATCACCCGGGCACCGGCTTTTAGCACCAACGGCGCTTCGGTGGGAAACAGGTTGGTAGCAAATTCACCGCTGATCTGTGCTGCATAACTATGGGGTTTTCCCTCCAAGCGCAGCAATCTTTGTTGGTTGATCTCAAAAGCAGCCCGGTTGGTGCCGGTTAATACCACATGGGTATTTGAGGCGGTAACCGGGTCCATCTGGCTGACACAATCAGCCAGCATTTCCGTTTGGTTGCGATCCAGCTCTGCGCCGCGCACCCCGGCCAGAACTTCCAGAAAAACTGGATCGGATTGCCGAAACACCCGGGTTAGTTCGATCAACCGAAACTCGGCATCTCGAAAGGCTGGCGGCGAGAAAAAATAACAACCGCCAAATTGTTCTTGCAAATAACTTTCCAACCCGCGCTCGATCACTGGCGGCAATTGATATGGATCGCCGACCAATACCATTTGCACCCCGCCAAAGGGTTGCTCCGATTGCCGGTTCAGTCGCAAGGATTTATCTATCGCCGCCATCACATCGGCGCGGATCATCGAAGCCTCATCAATGACCAAGGTTGTAATGGCTTGCAGCGCTTTTGCATGGCGCATGCGCTTAATATCTGCGGCCTCGATCAATCGCGGTGGAAAGCGAAAAAACGAATGGATGGTCTGCCCGCCCACGGTTATGGCGGCAATGCCGGTTGGTGCCAATACGGCAGTGCTGTCCGGATTGCGGGCCACAAAGCGTTTTAGCAAAGTGGTTTTGCCGGTCCCAGCCCGCCCGGTGAGATAGATATTGGCCCGCTGTTTTTCCAGCACCTGCAATACCGGCGCGTAAATTTCCTCATCCATATCGGGCGGCATGTTCTAGCTTTTATCCTATTCTTTTAACTGACGCTCAAAAAAGGAAAAGAACGCATGGGTTAGATGTTTGCGCTGTTGCTTGCCGCGCACACCATGTCGCTGTCCGGGATAGGTCATCATTTCAAACGGCAAGTTTTTGGCTTGAAATGCTGCATATACTTGCGTCGAATTGGCAAAAATAACATTGTCATCGGCCATGCCATGGATCATCAGCAAAGGCGAGCGCAAATTATCCACATAGCTTAAGACCGAGCTGGCTTGATAGCCCTTTGCATTGTTTTGCGGCGTGCCCATAAAGCGTTCGGTATAATGGGTATCATACAAGGACCAGTCGGAAACCGGCGCACCGGCAATGGAGGCAGCAAACGGCTCTGGCGCTCGTAAGGTCAGCATCAACGTCATATAACCGCCATAACTCCAGCCATGTATTCCCACTCGTTTTGCATCAACAAAATCCAGTGAGCGCAGGAATTTCAGCCCGGCCAATTGGTCTTCGACCTCAACCCCGGCCATGGCCCGAAAAATGCTGTCCTCAAAGGCTTTGCCGCGATTGTTGGAACCTCGGCTATCAAGACGAAAATACACATATCCAGCTTGCGGATATAATTGATCGCCACCACCACGCCAAGAACGGCGCACCAGATGGGTGCCGGGGCCAGCATAGACATTGATGATCGCCGGATATTTGCGGCTTGGATCAAAATTGGCTGGTTTGTATATTTGGTAGTGCAGCTTCGTGCCATCGCTGGCTTTAATCGTACCAAATTCCGGGGTGATATGGGCGCTGGAATAGGCAAAATAAGGATGGCCCTCTGCCAAGCGATTTTCTTCAACCCAAGCCACACGTTTGCCTTTAACCGTATAAAGCGCCGTTTGCGGCGGTGTGTCCGGGTCTGAATAGCGGCCAATGAAGCGGGTGGCTTTGCTGTCCATATTCACCGACCAACTGCCACCATCTTTGGTGATTTGCCGGGTTTTTGCATTTGGTTTTTTGTAACTCACCACAAATAAATGGTTTTCCAACGGGGTTTTCTGCCAGCCAGTAAAATAGACCAAGCCCTTCTTTTTATCGATGCCAACAATCGAGGAAACCGGCCAATTGCCGTGGGTGATCTGGCGCACCAATGAGCCGTCTTTGTTATACAAATATAAATGCCGAAAGCCGCTTTGCTCGGAGGTCCACAAAAACTGTTTTCCTTTTTGTACCTGTCTAAGATCACGCGAAAGATTGATCCAAGTTTTGGCACTTTGTGACAGGATAACCTGGCTTGTGCCGGTTATCGGGTCCGCGCGTAATAAATCCAATTGGGTTTGCTCTCGGTTTTGCCGTTGTACCAACACGCCTTTGCTGTCCGCATCCCAATTGACCCGAACCAGATAAATATCCGGATTTTCACCCAAGTCGATCTGGGTTTGTTGTGCGGTTTTTAGCGCCATCACATTTAGGGTAAAGGTCACATTTTGCATCCCGGCACGCGGATAACGTTGCGGTACAATGCGCGCAGATGTGGCGCTAATTTCCATGCGGTTGATAATTTCAACTTGGCTTTCATCGGTGCGCTGAAACGCCAAAAACAACTCATTTGGCGACCACCAATAACCGGTATCGCGATCCATTTCCTCTTGCGCCACAAATTCGGCCATGCCGTTGGATATGGTATCGCCGCCATCTTTGGTTATGGCCCGTTCCGTGTTGGTAGCTAGATCAAAGACAAACAGGTTGCGCGCCCGCACATAAGAAATAAAATTGCCCTTGGGCGAAAATTTGACATCGGTTTCAAATGCGGCGGTTTCGGTAATTCGGCGCACTTGATTATCGGGGATGCTAACTGTGTAAATATCGCCATCTAAGGGCACCAAAATCGACGTGCCAGCCTTGTTCCAATTATATTGCACAATGCCGCGCGAACGAATGCGCTGGCGCTCGCGGCGGCCTTTTTCTTCTTCCGACAATTCCACCGTTTCTGGCGATAGTATTTTACTGTCCACCAGCAAATATGGCTTGCCGCCATTCGTGGACATCGCCCACAGATCTTGTTGCAAATAATCATCGGTTTTGCCGCGTAAAAAGGTCAGCAATTTGCCATCCGGTGACAAGCGCAATCCGCGCGGGGTAGGCCCGGACAAGCTGGGGTCTGAATATACCCGCTCAATGGTTAGCTTTTCTGTTACCGGCTCATCCGCCGCCAATGCCGCCGCGCCAAACAGGAAAAACAAACCTGCCACCCATAACAATTTCGATAGATATAGCCGTTGCATCAAACTCTCCCTTTGCCGAACATGGCATACAATAGAGGCGTAAGTTGCCAAGGTCAAAACCGCCGTCGGCCCTGTCCGGTTTCTACCCCATAAGCATTTAGTAAATGCGTGACCAGAACAATCACCACCACCGCCCCGATCAAGATCACCGGTTTCCAACTAAACCAATATATCTTGCCATTTTGCCTAGGTTTTCCGTCTCGCCAGACAGCAAATCCGATCAGCAAGATACTTATGCCCAACCAGATATAGGTATAAAAAACCGTCATAACCAACCATCAAAACTGGATGCTAAAAACGCTAATACAGCGTTGCCAGTGCGCCAGCATCGTAGTTTGCCAACTCGTTTTGGCGACCCTGTTTTACCTTTTGCGCCCATAATGGGTCTTGTAACAAGGCCCGTCCGATGGCCACCAGATCAAACTCGCCTTTGTCCAAACGCTCGATAATATCATCCAGCGATGCAGCTTTGGAACCTTCGCCCATAAAAGCACCGATAAAGTCGCTGGACAAACCAACCGAGCCAACGGTGATGGTCGGCAAGCCAGTTAGTTTTTTCGCCCATCCGGCCAAGTTCAGTTCTGATCCTGCAAATTCCGGTTCCCAATATCGGCGCTGCGAGCAATGCAAAATATCGACACCGGCATCAACAAAAACCCGCAAAAAACTTTCCAATTGTTGCGGAGTTTCAGCCAAACGGGCGTTGAAATCTTGTTGTTTCCATTGCGAAAAGCGCAGGATAATCGGCATATCATTGCCAATGGCGCGGCGACATTCGCTAATAATTTCTGCGGCAAATTTGGCTCGTTCATCCAAGCCGCCGCCATAGCGATCTTCGCGGGCATTCATCACTTCCCAGAAAAACTCATCAATCAAATAGCCGTGCGCCCCATGAATTTCGATCGCATCAAACCCAAGTTTTGCCGCATGGCCTGCCGAGCGGGCAAAGGATGCCACCATGTCCTCAACCTCTTGGGTTGACGGCACATTTGCCACCAATTTGCCGGTATGGGTAAGGCCGGATGGGCTGTCGGTTTCTGCCTCTGGCGAGATGCCGGTGCCGGGCTTGCGGGTCATGCCGGTATGCCAAAGCTGCGGCGCGATTTTGCCCCCGGCTTTGTGCACCTGTTGGCAAACCTCTGACCAGCCATCAAGCGAGGCTTGGCCATGAAACAATGGCACTTTGGCATCCGAGGACGCGCCGGGACGATCAACGGTAGTGCCCTCGGTGATGAGCAATCCCACATCGGCTGCCGCCCGGCGTTGGTAATAGGCCGCCACATCCTCGCCCGGCACCCCATCCGGTGAAAAACTGCGAGTCATCGGTGCCATTACGATCCGGTTGGGCAATTGCATACCCCGGCAAGAAAAAGGTTGAAACAAAGAAGATGTCATCCGGTTTACTCCTGTGACAAACGCCAAAACTTTAGTTTATATATGAAGCCGTGTTTGTAACATCAAGCCTGTATCGTTACCATAGGCAACTGAACACGCATGACCCTATGCAACAAAAGTACGAAAGTTTCCGCAAATTTTGGTTCAATTTGCATTAAAAATGCCCTAGCCTGTTTTTTTTTGCAAAGAAAGGCTTGGTCCGTGGACACATTATTTACGCTGGAAAACCTGTTTACCCTGTTGATGTTGATTTTGTTGCAAGCGGTGCTGGGTTTTGACAATTTGCTGTATATCTCGATTGAGAGCAAACGAGCCCCCAAAGACAAACAAGCATTGGTCCGGCGATGGGGCATTGGCATTGCCATTGTCTTTCGGATTATTTTGCTGTTCGCGGTGATGCAAGCAATAGAAGTGTTCAAAACCCCGTTCTTTTCAGCCTCATTTGAAGGCATATTTGAAGCCAGTTTTAACGTACATTCCACCATCACCTTGGTCGGCGGTGCTTTCATTATCTATACGGCGATGAAAGAGATCATGCACTTGTTGGCGGTGCAAGATATTGAGGGCAAAAATGCCGGTGGGCAAAGCATGTTGAAAGTTTTGTTCTGGATTATTTTGATGAATTTAGTGTTTTCGTTTGACAGTATTTTGTCCGCAATGGCGCTCTCAGATGTATTCATCGTCATGGCTACCGCCGTTATCATTAGTGGTATTATGATGATTATGCTGGCTGATTATGTGGCAGAGTTTTTGAAGCGAAACCGCATGTACGAGGTCATGGGCCTGTTCATTTTGTTTGTGGTTGGCTTGATGTTAGTTACCGAAGGCGGGCATTTGGCGGAAATTAAATTGGCCGGATACCCGGTGGTGGCGATGAGCAAAACTACGTTTTATTTCATCTTGGCCGTCATCGTTATTACCGATGTGGTGCAAAGCAGATTTCGTTCAAAACTGATGAAACAGCAATTGAACGAAACCCCTGTGATCACCAACAAGTAATCATCAACGTTTGCTGCAAAGTTATTCTTGTGACAATACCCACCAGGCCCGGCTGAAAACATAGGTGCATAGACCAAGGCCGATGAGCAAAACCATCGGCAATAACAAACCGATTAGCGGTGTTGCTGTTTGTAATTTTGCTACCAGCCAGATAGCGGCGCCGATTGTGCCAAAAAATGTGAGCAAACTAGCGAGCAGGAATTTGCCGCTTGGATTGGACTCTTTGTGCGCAGATATTTTCAGTGTTGCCACTGACATATTTTGAGAACTTATTTTCATCGCCAAAACCTCCAAAATAAGTCTTTTGTCTATTTTCATAACAAAGCAGGTTCGGCCAAGTGCCGCATCACCCATTTGGGGGATGCGGCACTAATTTTATTGTGCGGGCTTTGCCAGCAATATCTTTTGCTGGTTTTTCATCCAATAAACCGGCTTGCCTGCTGTATTGGCCAGCTCTTGCGCCCATTGTTGCATTTCGGTTTTTTCTTGGACAAGCGGGCCTGATATTTGCGGTTGCTCTGGTGGTGGGCCAATACTTGGTGTGTATTGCATGAATATATCGATTAGGATAGCGTTATTTATAAGATCACCAAATGTAAATGTCATCTGTACTTCTTTGGTATCTTCCGGGCCATTACTAACTTCCACATTGCCAGAAACAGTATTGCCGATAAATGGCTCCATATCGTCTCCAGATGGGCAGGATATAGGTGTAATACCAATGGAGGAAAGCTTTTGATCAGGAGCTGCTCCTGAAAAGAAAATATCGACAACATTATATGTGCATCTATTTTTTTCGGGATCGCTACCATCTTTTAAGGTAAAAGCACTACCCTTTAGTCCACCGCCCGCTCCGGGGATGGGGATAATGCTGTATATTTGGCCAAACCCTCCAGGAGAGCGCCCAGAAGAAACCTTCCAATCTGCGGCATTATTCACGCTTATGCGCTCCAGCTCTAGCTCATTTGTTCGGAAGAGCTCGAATTGGGTTGCCTCCAAAGCATCGAATACATCTGGCTCGCCTGGAATTTGCTCGCCGAGTGCGTCGGACCATGCAATTATTCCACCCCGCAAATTGCCGGATATTTCCAAGAGTGCCTGTGTAACAGTCACGCTATTATCAGCCACATCAATATCATCATCCAAGAACGTCACACCAAACCGGCTCGTCCAAGCTGGGTCCATTGACGCGGCTTTGGAAATATCTTTGCCTGTTGGTGTCTCTGTTGCCGAGAGGGTGAAATCTGATGCGCTACGGAAAAAGGCTTCAAAAACACCGATGAAACGCCCAAAATCAATGAAACGGTAAATCCGGCCTGAGAGCATTTGGTCGGAGATGGTCAATCTGCCGCCTCGCAAGGTACGCGCCCCCAAATCATTGGTATTTTGCACCAAAAACTCAAATTGACCGCGCGGTGGTCCCGCAGGCACGGTTACTGGTATTGCCGAGTTTAGTGCCACCGATGTGGAAGAAATCAATGAACCAAACTGGTTGCGAAATCCCACGGAAAAACGATACCTGCCGGGAAAAAAGGGAATGCCCTCATTTTCCGGCAGAATGACAAAAAAGGAATAGGTTTTGGGGGTTTTGCCAAGTTTGGTGGTAAAACAAGGCGAGCCAAAACCGGGATTGGGCGCACAGGTTATCAATGCGGTAAGACAAGCACCCGCAGCATCGGTTTCACAAGCAAAAAAGTTAAACTGTCCGGCATCGCGAAACCCTAGATATTGACCGGTAACGCCAACATCTGCCTCAATCCCATCCAGCGCACTAATGTTAGTGGCGGCGACCGATACCACCGCCAACCGGTTGCTGCCGTCAAAATTGGCAATGCCATCGGCACTAAATGTCTGGATGATCGGAATAATGTCCGGATCGGTATCTGAAAACCGGATCGAAGCCTCATTGACCGCCGGGGTGCCAAGAGAGCCAAAACCACCATCACACTCCACATGGAAAATCGGTCGAAAATTTAGATCAAACGAAGCGGCAGTGGCGTTGCGGTTAATGCCCAACACCAATTGGGCCGAACCATTTGCCGCAATGAGAAACGGGTCATTGACATTACCCACCAGCCCCCCTGCGCCATCGGTTAATGCCCAAGCTACATCAATGCCTGTAATGCTGCCAGCGCCAATTCGAACACTGGGAACCACCGTGCAATTGGTGGCATCCATATCACCGCTGTTCAAAGTGGTCATGAAAATGGTGGCGGTATCCGTCAACCCCACCACCCGCGCATTGGGCAGGACCGCACTGTTCAAAACAGGCGCTGCCATGGCAGGTAACGCAAAAAAAAGTAAACTCAATATAACAATAAAACGGCTCATGACACATCTCCAGATTTTCTCGCTAATCTAGGATGCAAGTGGGTTTTATCTGGCACAAGGTACGTTTGTACTATGTCGGCAGATTAATTTTATTTCCCCTGTCCGGCGCTATTGTCCAGTTTAACACCGGTTTCCTCCCCCGCCTGCGGGGGAGGTGGCGGCGCAGCCGTCGGAGGGGGGAACTTACGTTGCAACTCCATGATTTTATTAGTTTTTTAACAAGAAAAAAAATGGTGTTCTGAAAGCCTATTCAAGTGGTAGATTATTGATT
>UOEE01000280.1_pt1 | contig 24443 bp, 26 predicted proteins | sample 1990011 | NCBI WGS metagenome assembly UOEE01 (sample SAMEA4728526, study PRJEB27164) | hydrothermal vent metagenome | biome: marine basaltic hydrothermal vent biome; feature: marine hydrothermal vent; material: mineral | place: Pacific Ocean | collected 2011-06-14/2011-07-23 | depth 1741 m | reverse complement strand
AAATTGAACAATTACTGGCCGCAGTTCAAGAAAACCATCTGGGATTAGCAACTGTGATTCTAGTTTTTGTGGTGATGGGGCTAGTTGGTACCCCGCAATTTGTATTGATCGGAGCCAGCGTATTGGCTTTTGGCCCGGTGATGGGCAGTCTGTATTCTTGGGTGGCGACCTTATTTTCTGCCGGAGTTAATTTCTGGCTAGGCCGATGGATAGGTGCACCGCCATTGGCCCGATTTGGCGGGGCGAGAATGGCCAAAATCAGCGATTATGTTAGTCGTAACGGATTGTGGTCGTCGATGTTGATGCGGGTGGTGCCGTCGGGGCCGTTTGTTTTGGTCAATATCGCCTTTGGTATATCCAAAGCTAAATTTGGACATTTCATGTTGGGCACCGGGGTCGGTATATTGCCAAAAATTCTGGCAATCGCATTTTTGGGACAAGGGTTGATTGCTTTTGTTCGTGAGCAAAATGTTGTGGTCTTGCTGTTGTTTTTTGCGCTGGCCGGAGCGCTGACAGCTTTGATCTGGTTCATGGGGCAGGCTTGGAAAAAACGTGGCGAGCGCTGACAGGTTGGTGTTCTCTTATTTTACGCTGCTTTGTCAGCTTCGAGTTTCTGGCGCATTTGCCAAAACCGTAATGTTCGGCGCGCCGCATTTTCCGGGATACCTGCATACATCTGCCGTAACTCACTTGAGTTTCCAGTATTGACTTTTTCTTCGTCAAAAACCAGCAAAGCAATGGTGGCAAAAAGTGATGTATCAAATCCAATTGCCCGGCTGACCAAGGCCAATGCATCGACATCTTGTCGTTTTAATATCCTAGCAATCACCGGATAATCAATTTGTGCCAATAATGAATATCCCAAGGCAAACCGCAATCGGTCACCATCGCGCTCGTATTTCAACAACAAAGGCCCGTCTAAGGCGCCGGTTTTGAGGCGGGCGCTTAAGTCTTTTTGGGCAGGTCCAAATCCTTCAGGAAGTTGAGGGCTTTGATAGTTGGGGTTTTTCCTAGCTTCGGCCAGCGCTTTTTCCAGATCTGCCGGATCTATTTTTTCATTGCGAAGTACAATTTGCTTGCGAACATTTTGCTCGGCAAACATATACATGTCATTCATTAGATCCGCTGGTAAATCCTTATGTTTCACCAATGGAGCTTGCAATGCTGTGACATCTTCGGATTTATCCACCAAGGTTTGCATGGATTGCCGGTCAAACTCTGCGCCTTGATTGCCCGCCAAAGTGATCAGGGTTTGATCATTGCCCTTATCCACCAACATACGGGTTATATCTTGGCTTACGGCTTTGCGTTTCGAGATGGATTGCATGTGTTGCTGGCTATCTCTGGCAATGACTTCGGATAGGTGTTTGTCTTGCAAAATAGGTGAGTTTTGTAATACTGGGCTGGCGACATCAATTTCATCATTGGCCAATTGACGTAGCAATTGCAAAGGGCCAACTGGCTTGTCAGCTAGCCGGACTGCCATTTCCTTGCGCACTTCTGTGTCCATGGCAGATGTGACTTTGCTCAATATCTCATCAAAATACTGGTTTTCGATAGCGCTGCTGGTTTCCTGGGTGGCAAAATACAAATCGGTGACATCGCGCAGCAATTCACGGCGGCGTTCCGACGAGCTTTCTTTGGCCAGTTCAGCAAGTTTCAACAAACCAGATGCTTGGGTCATTCCAGTTTCCTCACTCACCAGCCAATTGCAAGGACGCCTTCATCTTGCGCGCCTGTTCCTCAGAAACCGGCGGATAGGTGATAGTGGCGGACGGTGCTGGTTGTGCGTTTCGGCTGATGGAATAAACCGGAGAACCATTATTGGAGCGCCGTGGCTGGGCGGTTACGGGAACCACTGGTGCGGAACGTATATTGGTTGCCTGTGCTGTATAAGCTGGTGCAGTTGGCTGGGCATGCGGTGTTTGTGGGGCATGGACATCAGATGAAGTAAATTGCGAATGGGCAGGTTGGCCGTTTAGACCCAGTTCAATCTGCTGTTCCAATTTGGCCGACAATCCGGAAACACAGCATGGGCTGAACCGACCCGGGGTCACGGCTGCTTTTAATGAACATATAGCTCTGGGGCCGGCAACGCCGGGGCGCTCCCATGTCCATGCCTTGCACCTGTTGTCTCTTGCACAAAGCGACCAGCAGGCTTCTGGGCCGCCAGCATTTATCTCGCCGCGCATATAGGTTGCGCCCGCACGTTCAAAATTGCTTTCAAGCATTTGTGCTTGGCTAGTACCAGCTATTGCAAACAATAAAAAAACCACTGTGATGGTAAAAACAAAGCGGGTCATGATAATTCTCCATCTATCTGACCAACCAATTTGCCTGTAAGCCCTTAAAAAAGACTCAACGAAATGGCGATCGGTGAATTTTGGAAAATTTTGTGATCCCGGATTTAGGTTATGGCGAACCAGCACCAGTTTCCAATTGGCTGAAAATACTGCCCAATTCACTGTAATAGGCAGCCAAACCTTCGTCGGTATCGGAGAGGATTTGCGGCGGTGTTGATCTTAGTTTTTGAATGGGCAGATCTGCATGGGCTGATCGCATATAGGCTTGCCAGATTTTGGCGGGCAAACCGCCGCCAGTGACTTTTTTCATCGCGGAATTATCATCATTCCCGACCCAAACACCGGTAGTATATTGAGCGGTAAAGCCAATAAACCATGCATCGCGCCATTGCTGGGAAGTGCCGGTTTTTCCTGCAACTTGACGGTTTGCAAGTGCTGCATTTTTGCCGGTTCCAGCCAATACGACCTCTTGCATCATGCTGGTCATTTGGCGGGCATAGGTTTCATCCATCACCCGTCGGGGCAGTATTTTGGGACGTTGATACAGCTGTTTGCCATACGAGGTGGAAATGTTTTCAATCAAATAGCTTTCCTGCATCAATCCGTCATTGCCAAACACAGAAAAAGCTTGGGTTAATTCCCACAAGTTTACTTCTTGGGCACCAAGAGCGATGGAAGGTAAAGCTTGCAGCGGGCCAGAAATGCCAAAGCGGGTGGCCAGCGATGCAACGCGGTCTGCCCCGATCTCGTCAGTAATTTGTGCGGCAACAGTGTTGATTGAGCGGCGAAATGCATCTCGCAAGGTGACCCTTCCCCGGTATCCGCCACCATAATTGCCCGGCGACCAACCGGCAATTTCAATAGGCTTGTCCCGGCGAACACTGGAGGCTTGCAATCCGGCTTCAAGCGCGGCGGCATAGACAAACGCCTTAAAAGCGGATCCCGGTTGCCGTTTGGCTCGATAGGCCCGGTTGAATTTACTGGTTTCATAAGCAACACCGCCAACCATGGCGCGGATCGCCCCGTTTCGACTGGTGGAAATTAATGCGCCTTGCGATGCTTTTAGCGCTTTGCCTTGTTTGGTGAGTATTTGCTGCAAGCTGGTTTCCGCCGTTTTCTGCAATGCCGGATCAATTGTGGTTTTAATCACCAGATCCGGTATGCGGCCACCGGAGATCTTGTTAGCTCGTTCCACTGCTAGATCAAAAATATATCCGTGATTTGGTGTATCTGTAACTGGCAGCGAGGTGGCTGGCGCATTGGTGGCGGTGGCATATTGCGTAGCGTCAATATATCCGGCATCCAGCATGGCACGTAACACCAAAGCCGCGCGATTTGCAGCCTGTTCGGGGTGCAAATGTGGCGCAAACCGGCTGGGGGCTTTGGGCAATGCGGCCAGTATGGAAGCTTCGGACAAGGTAAGGTCAGCAACGGATTTTTGGAAATAACGCTCGGCAGCAGCATCTACGCCATAAGCCCGGTTGCCGAGATAAATCCGGTTCAGATACAGCGCAAGAATTTCGTCCTTGCCCAGTTTGGTTTCCAAGACACGGGCCAAGCGCATTTCTTGTAGTTTTCGTTTCACCGTTCGCTCTGGGTTTAACAGCAGCAATTTCACCAATTGTTGGGTGATGGTCGATCCGCCTTGGGCAGTGCGTCCGGCCCGCCAATTGGCCATGGCTGCACGCAATATGCCTTTTTTATCAATGCCATCATGTTCATAGAACCGTTGGTCCTCCATAGCTAAAAAAGCATTGACCAGATGTTTCGGCATTTTTTCGACTGGGACAATTTTCCCATATCGGGGGCCGCGTCTGGCCAGTACATCACCGTTTTTGTCGAGCAAAACATAAGATGGCTGTTTGCCCATCGACCAAAGGCTTTGCAAGTTTTGGGGCAGTTGCGGCATATCGGCAAAAAAATATCGCTCGGCCAAACCCAATCCCAGCAGAACAATCAGGCTCACAGCCAGCAGCGACCAGAGCCAGAAACTGCGCTTTCGGTTTTTGCGTAGATCGCTATCTTTTAATAAATCTGCCCGAAATGGTTTCATGGGGTTTTGCCAACCGGTTAGGTGGTGATAAGAACGAACATCTTTGCTTAGCTAATTTGGAAAGTTTTGACCATGGTACAATTCTGGAAAAACAAACCTTTATCCGAATGCAGCCAAGCGGAGTGGGAGTCGCTTTGTGATGGTTGTGGCAAATGTTGTATGATCCGCCTTGAGGACGAGGAAACCGGGCACGTACATATCACCAATGTAGCCTGCAAGTTATTTGACCGAACGCTTTGTGCCTGCACTGATTATGGACAACGCAGCACAAGGGTACCGGATTGTGTCACCCTTACGCCCAAAAATATCGACGAACTGTACTGGATGCCAGAAACCTGCGCCTATCGGTTGGTAGCCGAGACAAAGGAATTGCCGGACTATCATCATTTGGTTAGTGGAGACAGAAATACCATCCACGAAGCTGGCATGTCAGTACAAGATCGCTCGATTTGCGAAACACAAGTAAATGAAGATGAGCTTGCAGAGTATCTGGTGAACTGGCCGGGTGAGACCAGACGGGGATAAAACCCGGCTTATCTCAAATCTATGATTTTAATATCGAATAAAAACAATCAAGTACGAAACTTTTTAGATACTAACACCACCGAACCCGGGTTCGGCTATAGTTCTTCCACTGTCCCGAATAGGGGATGCAGGACAGAGCGGGGCACCAATATTTAGTGTTATTATCATGTAAGTACGAAGCGCCGGGGCAGCTCATTGGGAAAATATGCCTGTTTTTTTGCTGCCCGCCAAACCACACGTTTCCGAACTTGCCAAATTTGAGCCTGAAAGAATACTCTGGGCCATTCAGCATTTGCCAAAAGGCGCAGCCGGACGGATTTTGCGCCATTGGCCATTTTGGGCGCGGCCTGATCAAATCGCTCCGCTAGAGGCGTGGTCAACTTGGGTGTTTTTGGGCGGACGCGGTGCTGGAAAAACCAGAACCGGTGCCGAATGGATACGACATTTGGTGGAAACACAAAGGATAGATGCGGGCGGGCAATCTTTGCGCATCGCCTTGGTGGCATCAACAATGCACGATGCCAGAGAAGTTATGATCGAAGGTGAAAGCGGTATCATCGCCATTAGTTGCCCGAGCGAGCGGCCTGAATATATTGCTTCTAGGCGGTTATTACGCTGGAAAAACGGGGCAATTGCCCAAGTGTTTTCGGCTGAGGATGCCGACGGTTTGCGCGGTCCGCAATTTCATGCGGCGTGGGCGGATGAGTTTTGTGCGTGGAAAAACCCGGGGCATTGTCTGGCCATGTTGCGGATGGGGCTGCGCCTTGGGCAGTGTCCGCAATTATTTATATCAACAACGCCGCGTCCTTCGCTGGCGATGAAAACCCTGTTGGACGAGCCGGAACTGGTATTGAGCCGGGCCAAGACAAGAGACAATCCGCATCTTTCGCGCTCGTTTTTGCACAGTGTCGAGGCGTTATACGGAAATTCGGTTTTGGGCCGCCAAGAATTAGGCGGCGAGCTGATAAACGACCCGGTTGGAGGTTTGTGGCGGCGCTCGCAAATCGAGCAGGCTATCGGTACGGCACCGGAACAGTTTGACCGGATTGTGGTGGCAGTGGACCCGCCTGCTGGGGCCGGAAAAAGTTCTGCTGCTTGCGGGATTATCGTGGCCGGAACCATCGGTACTGCCGACGATAAAACAGCTTGGGTATTGGCTGACCGGACGGTGCAAGGGGTTTCGCCTAGTGGTTGGGCCAAGGCGGTGGCTCGTGCATGGCAGGATTTTGAAGCCGACAGGGTGGTGGCCGAAGCCAATCAGGGCGGCGAAATGGTGCGAACCGTTTTGCAGCTGGCTGACCATAACTTGCCGGTGACTTTGGTACATGCCCGGCGCGGCAAACGGCTGCGGGCCGAGCCGGTCGCGGCACTTTATGAACGCGCAAAAGTAAAACATGCAGACAGGTTCCCAGAACTGGAGGACCAGATGTGCTGCTTTGGAACGGCGGGGTTCACCATCTCGCCGGACCGGATGGATGCGTTGGTTTGGGCGATTTGGTCCTTGATGCTGGATGGGGCTGGCACACCGCGCGTGCGGATGTTGTGAACCGATAAAAGGAAAAACTATGTTTGGAATAAAACGCAAAAAATCAACAAACCCGACGGAGCAAAAGGCGCAAAGTGTGCGGCATCTTATCTCGTATCAGGCGGCTGCCGGTGCGGTTTGGACACCCAGAAATTATCAAGCCTTAGCCCGCGAAGGCTATATGCGAAACGCTGTGGTGTATCGCTGTGTGCGAATGATTTGCGAGGCTGCTGCATCGGTGCCGATGGATTGTGTGACCGAGCCTGTGTTTTCTTTGTTGCACAAACCAAATATGGAGCAAAGTGGCACCGAATTTTTTGAAGCTTTGTATGGCCATTTGTTATTGGCCGGAAACGGCTATTTGGAAATGGTTGATGCTGGCGATGATTTGCATGAATTACATGTATTGCGGCCTGATAGGGTGCAGGTGCTGGTCGATAAAACCGGGCGGCCATCTGGTTGGGAATATACGGTTGCGGGCCGTAAAATTAAAATGCCGCGCGATTTGGTGCAAGGCCGCAACCCGGTCCTGCACATCAAATTGTTTCATCCGGACAATGACCATTATGGGTTAAGTCCGCTAGAAGCTGCCGCCTGTGCCGTGGACATCCACAATGCCGGGGCGGCGTGGAACAAAGCGATGTTGGACAATGCGGCGCGTCCATCCGGTGCTTTGGTTTTTCAAAGCAAAGCCGGAGAGCAAATGAGCCAAGAGCAGTTTGAACGGTTAAAACAAGAGCTGGAAAACACCCATCAAGGTGCCAGCAACGCCGGACGGCCTTTGCTGCTGGAAGGCGGGTTGGACTGGAGGCCGATGGCGCTTAGCCCAACGGATATGGATTTTCTCGACAGTCGCAATGCGTCGGCTCGTGAGATTGCTTTGGCATTTGGCGTGCCGCCGATGCTGTTGGGTATTCCTGGGGATAATACTTATGCAAATTACCGCGAAGCCAACCGGGCATTTTGGCGGCAAACGGTTTTGCCTTTGAGCCAAAAAACTGCGCAAGCGCTGCAAAGCTGGTTGCAGGCTTGGTTTGGCCAGCAAGTTTCCATTCGTGCTTGCCAAAAGGAAGTTCCCGCTTTGGCCGAAGACCAAAGCATGTTGTGGAAACGGGTCAATGATGCCGGGTTTTTGTCTGATGAAGAAAAGCGCGAATTGGTTGGTTTGCCGTCAAAAACTAACCAGCGGAGACCTAGGTGAACGCGGCAAATACCATGGCGCAAAGCTGGCGGTTGGGCCGACAAATCGGGTTGGCGGTGATTGTCACTTTGGTTTTACAAGGCGCAACCGTGTTGTTGTGGGCGGGCCGCGCTGGCGAACGAATTAGCCAGTTGGAAACCAGAATAGAAAGCCAGCAAGACGTGCTGGAACGCTTGGCCCGGCTGGAAACGCACATGGTGCAAACCCGGCAATCCTTGAGCCGAATTGAGAGCCAGCTCGATAATCGTCCCTGAGTTATACGGAAAATTTGCAATGAATGAAACCAGAAATGCCCTCGTGATTGAGGGCTATGCGTCGTTGTTTTTCAAACGCGATTTGGCGGGTGATACGGTGCTACCCGGTGCCTTTGCCAGCTCGGTTGCCAAACGCGGTGCCAAGGGAATACGCATGTTATTTCAACATGATGCTGATGAACCTGTCGGGGTGTGGGAACAAGTATTTGAGGATGAAAACGGGCTGTTTGTTCGTGGAACATTAACCGCCGATGGCCCGCGAGGCCGGACCGCTTTGGCGCTGGCAAGACGGGGGTCTGTGGATGGGCTTTCCATCGGGTTTCGTACCCGCCAAGCGGTGCCCAATGCCAAGGGCCGCGAGCTAACCGAAATAGATTTGTGGGAAGTGTCAATCGTCACTTTCCCAATGTTGCCCCAAGCGCGGTTTCACCGTGTTGGGGACAGAAATCCAGCCGTTGCTGGACCTTTAAGCCTGACCCAGGCTGGATGAACCAGGAGAAACCAAGTGAAGAAAGAAACCAAAATGGCGCGGGCAAGCCGCACCCCCAAAAGTGGCATTGAAGAATTTTTGTGTGCCTTTGATGCTTTTAAGCAAACCAATGACCAGCGACTGGCACAGATTGAAAAAAAGCAAAGCGCCGATGTGCTAACCGAAGAAAAACTAACGCGGATTGATGCTGCCATGGGCGAGCAAAAATCGGCAATGGACCGGATGCGATTAAGCCAAGCCCGTCCGGGATTGGAGTTAAAACCAGCCACAGATACGGCCAATGTCCATCCGGCATGGGACCGGTATATGCGCCAAGGCGATGCCTCTAAATTGACAGAATTAAAAGCTCTGTCATCGGGTATTGATGCCGATGGTGGCTATGTCGCTCCCGATGAAACGCAAACGCAAATTGACCGTTTGTTGGCTGAATCTTCGCCAATTCGGGCTATTGCTAGCGTGCGCCAAACCAGCTCCGGTCTGTTGCGCAAACCGGTTAGCCAAGGTGGTGCCGCCTCTGGTTGGGTGAGCGAAAGCGCGGCTCGTCCTGAAACTAACTCGCCAACTTTGGATCTGATCGAATTTCCAATGGCCGAGCTATATGCCATGCCCGCAACCACGCAAACCTTGTTGGATGATGCGGTGGTCAATGTGGATCAATGGCTGGCCGAAGAAGTCCGTGACGTATTGGCTGCCCAAGAAACAACTGCATTTGTCACCGGCAATGGCAGCTCGCAACCCAAAGGATTTTTGTCCTATACCAATGTGGATGACAGCATCCAAAGCTGGGGAGAAATGGGTTATGTGGCCACCGGTACTGATGGCGGTTTTGATGCCAGCAATCCGATGGATGCGATTTTGGATCTGATCTATGCGCCCAAGTCGGTATATCGGCCAAATGCCAGTTTTGTGATGAACCGGCGCACAGTGTCTGCGGTTCGTAAATTCAAAGATGCCGATGGCAATTATATTTGGCAAGCTGGCTCTGGTGCCGGGCAGCCTTCGAGTTTGTTGGGCTATCCGATCTCGGAAGTTGAGGACATGCCGGACATTGCAACGGACGCATTTTCCATGGCGTTTGGTGATTTTAGACGCGGCTATCTGATTGTCGATCGGGCCGGCATCAATGTGGTGCGCGATCCGTATTCTGCCAAGCCATTTGTGCTGTTTTACACCACCAAACGTGTGGGCGGCGGCGTGCAAGATTTCAACGCCATCAAACTTCTGAAATTCGCTGTCAGCTAGCCCCCTCGAGCTTATGGCGAAGAGGTGGCCGGGCGCGGGTTTATTTCGTGCCCGGTCACTTTTTCATTTTGAAAATTCATCCATGGAGACTGCCTGATGGTAAGTAAAGTTCTGGTCGAACCGGCGATTGAACCGGTCAGCTTGTTGCAAGCCAAGGCTTGGTTACGGCTGGATATTACAGCAGAAGATGCTCTGGTATCCCAGCTTATCATGACGGCGCGCATCCGCTCCGAAGCTGTTACCCGGCGGGCTTTTATCAGCCAGAGCATACGGGAAATTGCAAAGGCAAATCCTGAGACAGGCATTGTTGATTTGGATGTATTACCGCTGCAAAGCATATCGGAAATTGCCGAGATTCATGCCGATGGCAGCGAGCAGATTTTGGCGGCAGAGGCGTATGTTGTTGATAGTGACAATGGCCGGGTTTTGCTGCAGCAAAGTCATGCAAATACCAGCTACAGACTTAGCTATATAGCCGGATATGGCGATAGCGCCGAGGATGTGCCAGCGCCGTTAAAAACGGCTATTTTACTGCAAGTGGGTTGGTTGTTCGAGCATCGCGAGGAAGACGGTGCAACCATGCCACACGCGGCGCAAATCCTGCTGGCAAATTATACGCGGGTGCGGTTATGAACCGGCTCGGGGATATGTCCGAACAGGTGGTTTTGCAAAGCCAAGTATCGGTGCCAGATGGTGCTGGAGGGCAATTAAAAAACTGGTCTGATTTTGCCATTGTCTGGGCGGAAGTGCGCCCGGCATCGGCCACCAAAGGCACCCGCATTGCAGGTACCACAGTGCGGCGCTTCATCAAGATATTCGTTCGGGATCGGCCTGATCTGACGCTGCCATTACAGGTGCTTTGGGACAATAAAACCTTGCGTGTGCTGGCATTGCGCCGTGCGGCGGGGGCGCGCACCGAATTGGAATGTGAGGAGGTATTGCAATGAGCAACAGCCCTGAATTAGCCTTACAAGAAGCGATTTTTTTGCACTTGCAACAAGATACCAATGTGCAAGCCGCATTGGGTGCCAGCGTTCGGTTATATGATGACCCACCACATGCACCGGGCTACCCATTTGCCAGTTTTGGCCGCCATCAATCCCGTCCGCTGGACGGCGATGAAACGGTGCTACTGGAACAAGAATTAAGCCTGCATATCTGGTCTAGGCATGGCGGAAAATCCGAAGCGCAAAAAGCATTACATGCGTTTCGAGAAGCCTTGAAATCCATGCCATCCACGATGAACGGGCACCAACTTGTCAACTTGCGGATCGTATTTGCCGATATTTTTCGGGCCAGAGACGGACGGGTTTTTCAAGCTGTATTGCGCTTGCGGGCGCTGAGCCAACAATCGGATTAAAATTGAACAGGAGCGAGAAATGACTGCGCAACACGGCAAAGACATTTTACTAAAAATCGAAGACCCTGCCGGGTCTGGCACATACATCACTATGGCAGGTTTGCGGGCAAGAACCATTGCCTTGAACGCCAGACCGGTGGACGTTACCAATACCGACAGCCCGCAGGCTTGGCGCGAATTATTGCCGGGAGCGGGGCTAAAAACCGCGAGCATTTCCGGGGCGGGTGTATTCAAAGATGCGGCGGCGGACGAGGCAGTTCGGGCAGCATTTTTTGCGCAAGATATTCGCAACTGGCAAATCATCATTCCCGATTTTGGCAGTTTGACCGGCGCATTTCAAATTGCGGCGTTGGAATATGCAGGCGATTATGATCGCGAGGCGGTGTATAGCCTGACGCTTTCTTCTGCAGGTGCCATTGCATTTGCGGCCATCTGATGACCTGCAACCAGATCCGGGGCGAGGTATTACTGCACATCAACCAGACACCATACCGGTTATGTTTGACCTTGGGGGCATTGGCGGAAATTGAAAGTGCATTTGGCTTGTCTGAACTTTCCGATCTGTCAAAACGCTTGCAAAAAATATCGGCAAATGACGTGCTTATTTTGTTGGCAGCCTTGTTAAAAGGCGGCGCAAATCCGTTGTCACCTTCCGAGTTGATGCAAGCCAAAACCGATCCGAACGAAGTCGCCAAAGCCATTGCGCAAGCGTTCGCATTTTCTGATCCGATACCATGAGTTTGGTCAATTGGGGGCAGTTGCTGCATCTGGCATCTGCCCGGTTTTCCATCGCGCCAGCAGCGTTTTGGCAATTATCAATTTGGGAATGGCAGCAATTGCTGGGCGCGCAATCTGCCGCACATGCTGGTTCGCAAAATCTTGCGCAACTCATGGGCCAATTCCCGGATGAGATCAAAGAGGAAACTCACCATGAATAATAATGAAACCTCCGGCCAGAACCCATTTGCCGAAGCCGGACAGCAATTACAAGAATTAGCGCAAGGCCCGGCACAACAAGCAGCAGACCAATTGGAACAAATGTTTTCCCGTGCCGGAAACAGCATTGGCCGGGAATTGGAACGAGCGGCGCGAACCGGGTCGGTTTCTTTTTCCAAAATGGCCCAATCTATTTTGCGAGATCTGGCCAGAATTACAGTCAAACAAGTGGTGGGCGGGGCGTTGTCCAATATATTGGGCCAAGCTGTATCTGGCGGTTTTGCCGGTGCCCGTGCCGATGGCGGCCCGGTGCTTTCAGGCGGTGCTTATCTGGTGGGGGAGCGCGGGCCAGAAGTATTTCGCCCGGCCAGCAGTGGCAGTATTGAAACGCAAATTTCCAGCGCACCGATCACGGTAAATTTTAATTTGGGACCGGGCGCAGGCGTGGAAGAGTTCAAACGCTCACAAGGACAAATCAGCGCCATGTTGCGCCGCGCAGTAGAGCAAGGAAGGCAACCATTATGAGTGCATTTCACGAAGTTCGTTTTCCGGTATCGGTCTCGTTTCGCTCTTCTGGTGGCCCGGTGCGCCGCACGGAAATAGTTACGCTTGAATCTGGGTTTGAGGAGAGAAATTCGCCTTGGCAACATGCCCGCCGTTCGTATGATGCTGGTATTGGTGTGCGTTCCTTGGCTGATATTGAGAAAGTTTTGCATTTTTTTGAAGCCCGCAACGGTCAATTGCACGGGTTCCGGTGGAAAGATTTTACCGATTTTCGCTCGGCAGCGACCAGTAATGATATTTCGTCTTTGGACCAAGTGCTTGGCACGGGTGACGGGGTGGCTGCTGTTTTTCAATTGCAGAAAACCTATGAAACCGGGACGTATTCATACACTAGGCCCATTGCTAAACCGGTGACAGGCAGTGTGGTTGTGGCGGTGGCCGGGGCCGAGCAAATCGAGGGTACGGACTTTTTATTGGACGAGACAACGGGAGAACTCACGTTTTTAGCAGCAAGTTTGCCGGGGCAGGGGCAAAGCGTAACTGCCGGGTTTATGTTTGATGTACCGGTGCGATTTGATACCGAGCAATTGGCCATCACGTTGGAAACTTTTGCTTCTGGCGCCATTGTTTCCATTCCTGTTGTGGAGATACGGTAATTATGCGTAACGTACCTGCTAGTTTGACAGCTAAACTGCAAACCGGGGTGACGCAGTTGTGCTGGTGTTGGAAATTTAGCCGAAAAGACGGGCAGGTTTTTGGCTTTACCGATCATGATCAGCTATTGAATTTTGATAATATCATCTGGCAACCCAGCCTTGGGCTGGCACCGGGAGTGGTGGAAACCAGTACCGGGTTTGAAGCTGGTTCTGCGGGCACGGCTGGTTCCATCTTGCATGATGCGCTTACCGAAGATGACCTGAAATCCGGAAAGTTTGATGGGGCTTTGGTTGAAATATGGCGGGTGGATTGGCAGGAGCCTAACGATCGGGTCGGGATATGGGCCGGGGAGGTGGGTGATATTCGGTTAAACGATCATGTGTTTACCGCAGAACTGGTTTCCAATACCCGTAAACTGGAACGCTCCATTGGCCGTACTTTTGCAAAAAACTGTGATGCAGAACTGGGGGATAGTCGTTGCACCAAAAATATCAGCGCCGCGCCGTGGCGGCTGGCCACCAGTATTGCATCGGTTCTTACCCCCGGCTCATTTACGGTAGCGGGTTTGAATTTGCCAGAAAAAGATTGGTTTATCTTTGGTGAAGTGGCTTGGTTGGATGCTGGTAAAACCAGCAATCATGCCCGAATTGTTTCGCACTATTTTGCTGGAACTGCCGAAGTTTTCGAGTTGTTATTGCCCCCTGCCATTGCATTGCAAACGGGGGATCAGATTGAATTGATTGTCGGGTGTGACAAATCGCTGTCCCATTGTTCGGACAAATTTTCCAATGTGATCAACTTTCGCGGCTGTCCATTTATGCCGGGCAATGACGCATTGGCAGCCACGCCTTTTGTCTCGTGATGTCACTTGAAACAGCCGATGCCTTGGCGGTAATTGAAGAAGCAAATTCGTGGATCGGAACCCCGTATCGACACCAAGCTAGCGTTAAGCAGGTTGGCTGTGATTGTTTGGGTTTGATCCGTGGTGTTTGGCGAGCCTTGCACGGCTTTGAGCCTGCAAAGGTACCGATTTATTCGCCGGATTGGGCAGAACGAGGCGCGGTAGATCTGTTATCTGATGCTGCCAATCGGTTTTTATTGCCTGCATCCAAAGCGGAGGCCGGGGCCGTATTACTGTTTCGCATGGATACCAGCAGCCCGGCAAAACATTGCGGTATTTTGATCAACCAAAATGAATTTGTTCATGCCTATTGGGGGCGCATGGTTTCGTGTTCGGCTTATGGTCGTTGGTGGAAATCACGGCTGGCCGGGACGTATCATTTCCCAAAATAAAAGAAGAATATCATGGCACAATTGGCGTTTTCCGTTGTCGGTCGCGCAGTTACTGGTTTAGCAACTGGTCTGGCCACCAATGCAGTTTCATCGCTGTTCGCGGCGGATCGGTTGGTGGGGGCCGAGCTGGAGCAATTGCATATTTTGCAATCCACTGAAGGCTCTGCCGTTCCGATTGTCTTTGGCCGGGTGCGTACTGGCGGGCAGGTCATTTGGGCTGACAAACCGGTGGAAAATCGCCAAAAGGTGCAAAGCGGCGGCAAAGGCGGACCTAGCACAACAGAGCGGCGCTATAGTTTAAGTTTTGCAGTGGGTTTGTGCGAAGGAGAGATTGATGGTGTTGGCCGTATCTGGGCCGATGGAAAATTACTGGATGCCACCCAAACCGGGTTTCGCATTCACAGGGGAGAAGAAGATCAACTGGCGGATAGTTTGATCCAAGCGGTTGCAGGTGTGAGCAATACCCCGGCTTTTAAGGGTTTGGCCTATGTGGTGTTTGAGGATTTTCCGCTAACAGATTTTGGCAACCGCATTCCGCAACTTTCTTTTGAAGTGTTCCGCAGTCCCCGATCCGAAGAAACGGCAACCAGTTTACGCAAACGTTTGCGCGGGGTGACTTTGATCCCCGGCTCCGGTGAATTTGCGTATGCAACCACGCCGGTATTGGCTGATTTGGGGCCAGGTGTAAGCCGGGCTGAAAACGTCAATAACAGCTTTGGCAGCACGGATATTGTGGCGGCATTGGATGATTTGCAACGAACCTTGCCCGCCTGTGATACCATTTCGCTGGTGGTGAGCTGGTTTGGCGATGATTTGCGTTGCGGCCAATGCGAATTACGGCCCGGTGTTGAAGCAGATGACAAGGTAACCATTGGCGAGCCGTGGTCGGTCAATGGGATTGAGCGCAATCTTGCACATTTGGTCACCCAGTCCGAAGGCCGTCCTGCTTTTGGCGGAACCCCGTCTGATGCCTCTATCTTGCAAGCCATTGCCGAGATAAAAGCCCGTGGGTTTCGAGTGATATTTTATCCGTTTATTTTGATGGATGTGCCAACAGGTAATGGTTTGCCAGACCCGTATGGTGGTACGGAGCAAGCGGCATTTCCGTGGCGCGGGCGGATCACTTCATTTCCAGCACCGGGGCAGCCAAACAGCCCCGATAAATCTGCCGCTGTGCAAAGCCAGATAGACGGGTTTTTTGGAACGGCGGCCAGTTCTGATTTTGATCTGTCCGGGGGTGCGGTTGCTTTTACTGGTTCGGCGCAATGGTCTTTTCGTCGGATGGTGCTGCATTATGCGCATTTGTGCGCGCTGGCAGGTGGTGTGGACGGGTTTTTGATCGGCTCTGAATTACGTGGCCTGAGCCGGTTGCGCTCGTCCGGGAACGCCTATCCGGTGGTAACGGCGCTTTGTGATCTGGCGCAAGATGCGGCCAGTATATTGCCGCAAGCCAAAATTTCCTATGCGGCGGATTGGTCCGAGTATTTTGGCCACCAACCTGCGGATGGAACTGGTGATGTGTATTTTCATTTGGATGCATTTTGGGCACACCCGTCGGTGGATTTTATCGGCATTGACTGGTACACGCCGCTTGCCGATTGGCGCGAAGGTTCGGCGCATTTGGATGCGGATAATTTTCAGAAAATTCACGATCTGGAGTATTTGCTTTCCAACATTGCTGGTGGTGAAGGGTATGACTGGTTTTATGCTTCCCAAGCGGACCGTGAGGCGCAAATCCGCACGCCAATCATCGATGGCGCGGCGGGCAAAGACTGGGTATTTCGCTATAAAGACCTGAAAAACTGGTGGAGTGAGCCGCATTTTGATCGCCCTGCCGGTATTGAACAAGCCACAGCTACGGCTTGGGTGCCGGCTTCCAAACCGATCTGGTTTACCGAAACCGGCTGTCCGGCGGTGGATAAAGGCGCAAATCAACCCAATGTGTTTTTTGATCCCAAAAGTTCGGAAAGTTTTGTTCCCTACTTTTCCACCGGGCGGCGGGATGATTTGATCCAGCGTCTGTATGGCGAGGCCATTCTTGATTATTGGCAAATTGGTGCGCCCGGCAATCCGGTGTCCAGTCTCTATGGCGGACCGATGGTTGATCCGGCAAATATCCAGTTTTGGACGTGGGATGCGCGTCCATTTCCTGATTTTCCAGCTAGAAGCGAAGTTTGGTCTGATGGGGAAAATTGGCAATTGGGCCATTGGTTAAATGGCCGTATCGGGTTTTCTTCACTTGGTGAAGTCATTACTGATTTGTGCGAACAGGCCAATATATCTGACTTTGAAGCAGGGTCCGTTACCGGCGTGGTTACGGGATATGTGGTGCGAGGTGGCGGTAGTCTTGCACAGGCATTGTCGCCATTGGCGGAAGTTTTCGGAGTTGATTTGAACGATCGTTTTGGTAGTTTGGTATTTTCAACATCGCAAAACTTGGCAGTTGTCACCGGTCCGGGCACACAGGATATTGTGCTTTCAAACAATCAGTTTGGGGCCGAACGAACTTTGGCAGATCAGGAACAATTGGCCACCGGTGTACGCATTCAGTTTTCTGATGATAGCAAGGATTTTCAGCCAGCAGAAGTTAATATCCGCATGGAAAATTTCAATCCTGATCGGGTGATTGCGCTTTCTGTTCCGGTGGTTTCAGATCATTTGTCGATGAAAAAACGGGCCATGGACATGTTGGCGCGTTCTCGGCAACGGGCCAAGGGATTGCGATTTGGCTTGCCGCCATCGCAAATTGCTTTGGAGGTTGGCGATCTATTAAACTTGACAGAAAACAGCTTGGCCGGGCAGTGGCAGGTTGCGCGGATTGAAGAACGAGGCCGCCGGGATGTGTGGCTACGTTCTAACGAATTTCTTGCGCCAATATCGGTCACAGGTGCCGAACCGGGCAATGTTTCGGGAGCTGGTCTGCCCGTGCCGTCCCGCCCGGCTTTGCTGGTGATGGATATTCCATTGCTGCCCGGCGAGGCCGAGAGGTTGGGGCCACGGGTGGCAGCTTTTGCAGAACCATGGGGTGGGGATATAGAGGTGAAAATCGGGCAAGATTTACGGGTCCGGGCGCAAATTGACCGTCCGGCTCAATTGGGCATTTTGCAAACGGCAATTCCTGCTGGCGGGGTTTATGGCCGATTTGATGCACATTTGCAGTTGCAGGTGAATTTTGCCGATGCCGGTTTGTTGTCGGTTGAAACGCTGGAGGTGCTAAACGGGCAAAACTCTCTGGCCATCCAGCATGATGATGGTGCGTGGGAAATTCTGCAATATCAATTTGCCGAATTACAAACAGACGGGACATGGCTGTTAAGCCAATTGCTGCGCGGTCAATCGGGGACAGAAGGCACGTTGGACAACCCAATCAATGCCGGGGCGCAGGTGATGTTGTTGGATGGCTCGTCCGTGGCGGCTTCTGTCAATGAGTATGAATTGGGCGCGCAGATCACTTGGCGGGCCAATTTTGCCAATCGAATACCAAGCGATGTTTTGGAAGCGGTGCAGGTGATTACCTATCAAGATCGAAGTCGTTTGCCGCGCAAACCTGTTCATTTGCAAGGGCGGATGGATGGCTCGGATATTGTGATTAGCTGGATTCGGCGCACCCGTATTGGCGGCGATAATTGGGCCAGCCCGGAAGTACCGTTGGCTGAAAGCCAAGAGCAGTATTTGTTTCAGTTATTTGTTGGTGGCGTAGCGGTTATTTCCGAAACACTAAACCAGCCAACCCGTCGGCTGAGCGCTACGGAACTGGCGCAGTATTACCCGGCTGGAACGCCAACGGAAATATCTATTTCCGTTGCTCAAATTTCACCTGAGGCCGGTGTGGGTGAAACAAATTCGGCTTTGGTTGGTATATGACCTTTTTTTTGTGCAAAGAAACGCATACATAGTGCTCAGGAGTGATCACTATGACCGACCCTTACAAAATTCTGGGCGTAGCAAAAACGGCGGATGAAGCGGTAATTCGCAAGGCGTACCGGAATATCGCCAAAAAATATCATCCGGATGTCCGGCCTAATGATGCAGCAGCTGAAGATAAATTCAAACAAGCCAGTGCCGCCTTTGCTTTGCTCAACAACAAAGAAGAGCGGGCCAAATATGATCGCGGTGAAATAGATGCACAAGGCAATGCCAAAGGCCCGTTTGCCGGGGCGGGCGCACAGCCGGGCGGCTTTCAGGGCGGCTTTGCCCCGGGCGGGTTTGAAGATATTTCCGATGTGCTTTCTGAATTGTTCGGGCGGCGAACCGGAATGGGTGGCCGCCAGCATTTTTCCCAACGCGGTGAAGATCAAAATTTTCTGCTGGATATTGACATGGTTGAGGCCATTCTTGGTGGCTCTAGGCAGGTACGGCTGGCAGATGGGAAAACCCTAAAAATCAAAGTGCCCGCCGGGGTGCAATCAGGCCGGTCCTTGCGCTTAAAAGGCCAGGGCGGCGCTGGAATGGGTGGCGGACCGCCCGGCGATGCCATTGTTGAATTGCGGGTGAAGCCGCACCGGTTCTACCAACTTGATGGCAATCGTGTCCGGCTGGATTTACCGATCACTCTGGACGAGGCAGTCTTAGGCGCAAAAGTCAAAGTGCCAACACCCGATGGGGCAGTTTCTTTGCGTATTCCAGCCAATACTTCCTCTGGCCAGATATTTCGTGTAAAGGGCAAAGGCGGGTCAACGACAAAAGGCGTTCGTGGTGATCTGTTGGTGCGGGTAATGATTGTTTTGCCCGATGCCGTGGACAAAAAATTGGTGGCTTTTTTGGAACAAGAAAAAAAGTCACCGTCAGATGAGGTGAGGAGACGGTTTTTTTCCTGAGCGGTGTATTCACCATTGGTTCAGGCAAAATCGTGCAGATTGTCCAGCATGAAAAGAATTGAATACATATTGCTGATTTTTGTTCTGGGGTTTGTTTTGGCAAATATAGCCCCAACGACTGTTTATGCTGCCGCGCAATTCCAAAGCTCTTTTACCGCAGATCAGGCCAGAAATGCTCGAAAACAAGGCAAAGTCTTGGGTGCTAGCCAATCTATGCGCATTGTTCAGCGCCGCTATCCAAACTTGAAAGTAGCTGATACACGGTTGCTTTCAGATGCAGGTAAGGGTGTGCGCTATCTGGTAAAAATGCTAAGCAATGATGGCCGGGTGGTTGAAGTTACGGTTGATGCGCAAACCGGGAAAATTTTAGAAACGCGAGGGAACTAATTATGCGGCTGCTTGTGGTTGAAGATGATCCGGATCTAAACAGACAGTTGGTCGCGGCACTGGATGATGCCGGGTATGTGACCGATAAGGCGTTTGATGGTGAGGAAGGTTTGTTTTTGGGTGAAACCGAGCCGTATGACGCGGTTATTCTTGATCTGGGATTGCCAGAAATTGACGGGGTAACCGTTTTGGAACGCTGGCGGCGGGCCGATAAAAAATTTCCGGTGCTGATTTTAACTGCCCGGGATCGGTGGAGTGAAAAAGTGGCCGGGTTTGATGCAGGCGCTGATGATTATCTGACCAAACCCTTTCATACCGAAGAATTACTGGCCCGGTTAAGAGCTTTGCTTCGCCGTGCTGCGGGTCATGTAACCTCGACCATAGAAATTGGTAATTTGTCGGTTGATACCAAAGGTGCGCGGGCGTTTGTTGATGGCACACCGATCAAATTGACCTCACACGAATTTCGGATTTTAAGTTATATGTCGCATCATGCGGAACGGGTTATTTCACGTTCTGAGTTGACCGAGCATATTTATGATCAAGACTTTGATCGGGATTCTAATACCATTGAGGTTTTCATCGGGCGATTGCGCAAAAAAATCGGTACGGACCGAATCGTGACGGTTCGCGGATTGGGGTACCGTCTGCTCGACCCTGATTCCAAAGGTCCGTGAACACCAAAGGCTCCTTGGCCCGGCGTTTGACCCTCGGCGCAGGGTTATGGAGCGCTGTGTTATTGCTAGCCGGTGCGCTGATCCTAACCACCCAATATCGTGATGCTATTCACCGGGTGGCTGACGAGGGTTTTGGTGCGGTTTTAGATTCGTTAGCCGTATACGCAGAAACCAATGCAGCAGGCGAGGTTTCTTTGTCCCGCAGACCCGGTGATCCGAGGTTCGAGCGGGCATTTTCCGGGCAATACTGGCAAATTTCCAAACTTACAGATAACGGCTTGGTCATTGTTCATCGCTCCCGCTCTCTTTTTGATGCGGAGCTAAATGTCAATGCTGACATATTAGAACAGGCAAATCACAATCGAGGCGTTGGGTTTGAGCAAGACCTGTTTGGTCCGATTGACGAACCTATGCGTTCCATGACCAAAGCATTTCAATTGGCAGACCAAGAAACCATCCTGATCATCAGTGCCGCTGCTGATCGCCGTCCGGCAGATAAAGAAATTTCCAAATTCAGATTGGCCGTTGCCGGGGTTTTGGGCATGTTTGGCATTGGATTGCTGATCGGTATTTTCCTGCAAATTCGGTATGGCTTGCGGCCTCTTTACAAGATGGAGCGGGAAATTGCTGATGTTCGAGAGGGTGAAAAAGAGCAATTGCAAGGCCCATATCCAAAAGAGCTGGTATCCTTGGCCAAAGAACTAAACACTTTGTTGCGCCATAACAAAGAAATCGTTGTGCGGGCCAGAACCCATGTGGGCAATCTGGCGCATGCGTTAAAAACACCAATTTCCGTATTGCTTAATGAGTCGGAAAAAGACCAATCGCAAATCTCCAACCTTGTTCATCGCCAAGCCTCAAACATGGCACAGCAAGTTGATCACCATTTGCGCCGTGCCAGTGCGGCCACCCGGGCGCAAACTTTGGGTGCAAGAACCTCGGTCAACAAAAGTGTGGAAAATCTGTGTCGCACCATGACCAGGCTTTTTGCGCATACAGGCGTTGAAATTAGATATGAAGTTACCGGAGAGCTTCATTTCAGAGGAGAAGAACAGGATCTTGATGAGTTGCTGGGAAACCTGCTGGAAAATGCCTGTAAATGGGCTGAAAAACGGGTGCATCTATCTGCATCAGTTTTGGGCGAAAACAGGCTGCAAATTTTGGTGGAAGATGATGGCCCAGGTTTGAGCGTGAAACAAAGAAAAGCTGCGATCAAGCGAGGCGAACGTTTGGACGAAGCGGCTCCCGGGTCCGGTTTGGGCTTGTCGATTGTAAATGATCTGGCTCGTGCCTATGGCGGAACGCTTAGCCTTGCGGAAAGTTCGATGGGTGGACTTTGTGCCAAATTGGATTTACCGGCGAGCAAACGAAAAACCGGCGCATAAATAAGCCATTAAGTAATATAGTGGAAGTTTAGGGCTTAGTTTTACGCGAAGCCGAGCCACATGACCCTTGGACTGGAACAACAAGCAAAATTGAAAAGCGTCTTTTCTGCGATGCCACAAAAGTTGGTTACGCGAATGGTATCTGTTTTTCAAACCGGATTGGCCAGTGGCGATAGCTCTTTGCCGTATGATATATTGCTGGATTTGCTGCCGGCAGATATGCCTGAGCCAGACTTGGAGACTATTTTTTTCCCCGTATCACTATTGGCATCCAATACCGCCCAACGGGCGGATCAAATACCATTTCAATTACTGCGTGATCTATGGGCGTATTATGCGGTTGAGATTGATCCAGTTTTATCTGGCAGCTGGCAGGAAAGTGCGATTAATTTACGCAATAACAGGAAACAGCTGGCGATCGGTTTGCGTAAAATTTGGGAAGACGAAGGCGGCAAGGCGCGTCTGGTTGCTGAGTTTGGTGGTAAGAATACCGAAAAAATACCACTAATTTTCTCAATCCTTTCGTTTGCAGAAGAAATATCAGAATTGGTTTCATCTTGGCCAGATGAGATAAAAGAACTGGATGATCGATATCTGTTACCACTTCGTGATCTAAATGATTTGTTGGTGGAGACAGACCCGGATATCACGCCTTTATTGCTGCTTATGCTGAAAACCAGACTCAAATATCCGCAGTATATTTTGCGTGCCATTGAACGTTTGTCCCGCCAAAAATCAGACTTGGTAGTGGTCAATACCGACATGTATTTAATTGCCGAAGTATTGATGGATGAGGCCGAAGAACTACTCTTGGAGGCAAAAAACCCCATTGAAACGGGAGCAAGGGTTGATGAAATAAGCACGGCAATGAAACGATTTGCCAACATTGTTAGTGGTTCAAGAGAAGAATTTGAGATCAGCCCAACCAGTGTATGGGGCAAGCGATTGTATGACATTGCCAACCAAGCGGTTTCTTTTTGGTCGAGAAGGTTGAAGCTCTGCTGGGAAAAAATAGATGAAGCCACGCCTCGTGTTCGGACAAAATCCTTTTTGGGCGGTAGCCTGACCGGTCCCGATTTACGTGCGCCATTGGATGCGCAGGTCTCTAAGAGCGCAATAGTCAATGCATATCTGTTGAAGCAAATAACCCACCAAGCCTCTAAGATCGGCTTTTCTTCTGTAAGTGATGAAATCAATGTTTTGGTTGAGGAACGGCTTCGCGTTTCTGAAGATAATTTGATTGATTTGCTCGGTGACCCCGGCGAAATTGGCCTAGATATTCTTGACAATCATTTCTCCACATTGGTCAAAATTGTGCGAAATTTTCATGGCGATGAGCCAGCAAATATAATAAACCGCCGTGGTGCCGCTGCGGCTGCTGCGGCTGCGGCTTGAGATTTGTAACAAATTTTGGAGAGATAAATGGCGCATTTTGAACGAACTACTCATGTGCATGAAACCGGGCAAGGTAAATACCAAAACAAAATTGAAATTGGAAAACATGAGTTTTTTGCATCAGAGCCGGTTGATCTGGGCGGCGATGATTCAGGGCCAACCCCGGTTGAGATTGTCAATGCGGCGCTTGGTGCTTGCACGTCAATTACATTGCGGATGTATGCGGATCGCAAAGGCTGGCCGCTTGAATCTGTCAGTGTAGAAGTTAGCCATAAACGCGGCATAGTCGAAGAATGTGAGTCAGGTGACAATGAGCAGACTTCCCGCCCACAGGAAATTTTTACCAAAACTATACGGTTGACTGGTCCGCTAAGCTCTGAGCAAAAACAACGATTGCTAGAAATTGCAGAAAAATGCCCGGTTCATAAAATTCTCAAACAACCGGCATGTATGCGAAGTAGCCTAGCCTCGTAGGGCATGGTAAAATTACCAATCTGTAATAATATGGAAAGATTCGGGTTAGTTGACCCGGGTGATGTTGTCAGTTCTTGGGATATGGGCTGATTTTGATTCAAATGGAGTTTTGAAACGTGAAAAAGTATTACCAGTCAAAAAATTGGGCCAAAACCTCGCTGCTTGCGTTGGTTGTTGCTGGAGCCAGCTTGTCTTTGCCTGTGCAATCTGTTTTGGCCAAGGAGCCGTTGGTAGGTGCGTTACAGCCCGGCGCACCTGTGACGTTTGCCGATTTGATTGAACAGGTCAGCCCGGCAGTGGTTTCGGTTAATGTGATCATTAGAGAAGAAACAACGGCGCAAGACATGGAAGGTATTCCGGATGTGTTTCGTGAGTGGTTAGAGCGGCAACGGCCAAATGGAGGTGATCGTCCAGCTCCTCGGGTTCGTGAGGGCCGGGCATTGGGTTCCGGATTTGTGATCTCGGACGATGGTTATATTGTCACCAATCATCATGTGATTGCCAAAGCCTCGGAAATTACCATTCAGTTTGAGGACGGAAAAGAGTTTGACGCGGAACTGATCGGCTCTGATGAAAGAACCGATCTGGCAGTGTTGAAAATTGAAAGTCCAAAACCATTGCCGCATGTGAGTTTTGCTACCGACATAAAATTGCGTGTTGGCGACTGGGTGGTTGCCGTGGGCAATCCGTTTGGTTTGGGCGGCACAGCAACTGCCGGGATTGTTTCGGCAACGGGCCGTGAGATCGGGCGCAGTGCCTATGATTTTATCCAAGTAGATGCCTCGATCAATCAGGGCAATTCCGGTGGACCTACGTTTGATTTGTACGGAAATGTTGTCGGCGTAAACTCGCAAATTCTGTCCCCATCTGGCGGGAATATCGGCATTGGTTTTGCCATTCCAGCACGGGTGGCATCCAAAATCAGCAAAGAGTTGATTGAAAAAGGTTCCGTTACCCGTGGTTGG
>UOEE01000116.1_pt1 | contig 25446 bp, 30 predicted proteins | sample 1990011 | NCBI WGS metagenome assembly UOEE01 (sample SAMEA4728526, study PRJEB27164) | hydrothermal vent metagenome | biome: marine basaltic hydrothermal vent biome; feature: marine hydrothermal vent; material: mineral | place: Pacific Ocean | collected 2011-06-14/2011-07-23 | depth 1741 m | reverse complement strand
CCGGCACCAATAAGGGCGATTTTTTTGCGAGCCATTTTATTCTCCAAGGGTTTGAGGCGCGAATTTTGCGCAGAATCAATTTGATTGTCAGCGTAAAGTAAACCTGTGCGGGAAACTTCGCAATGCAAGGTTTGATTTTGATTATAGATAGAGTCAGCATACTCCACACAAATACATGGTGATCCCGGCGCGATTCGAACGCGCGACCCCCAGATTAGGAATCTGGTGCTCTATCCTACTGAGCTACGGGACCAATGGGGATTGTGTAGCTTATATTTTGCAACGGTAAAACCGGCTATATCTGTTTTGCTGTTCTTCGCAAGGGTTTTTCGGCGGGGTAGCTATATTTTGATAAATACAGTATTCTACGAATTATATCATAGGAACTGAGATGATAGGCATATCGCGCAGACAATTTGCAATAGGAACAGGTGCCTTGTTCGCGGGTTGCACATTGTTACCATGGCAGGCCAGCGGGCAAGATTTGTTGGCAGAATTTGTGGCCAATGGGCGTGTCTTGGACGTGCTTTCCGGCGATCGTTTTGTGCTGGAAGACGGGCGAAAGGTGCGCCTTGCTGGCATTGAAGCACCGCGTATGGCGTTCGCGGATGCAGCGGCGCAACCGCTTTTTGCTACGGCAAAGACATATTTACAAAACCTGCTTATCGGCAAAGAAGTGATTTTTAGCGACCCGGCTCCCGACCGATTTGGACGATTGCGGGCGCATGTTTTGCTGCAAGACGGACAAATTTGGGTACAAGGACAAATGTTAGCCCAAGGGTTAGCCAGAGTTCGCACTTGGAATGATGACCAAAAAAGGGCTGGCGAAATGCTGGCGCTGGAAAATACCGCACGCAGCCAAAAAACCGGTATTTGGGCGCGCGGCTTTTATGCGGTTCGCTCGCCAGATGCTGTACGCGCCGCTACTGGCAGTTATCAAATCATCGCAGGCGAAGTGGTCGATGCCTCGCAATCAAAGAAAATGATTTACCTTAATTTCGGGTCGGACTGGCGACGTGATTTCACCGCTCAAACCACCAAAAAAACTGCCAAGATATTTGCCAAATCCGGTATCGTACTGGCCGGATTATCCGGGGCTAATATCCGGGTCCGGGGCACCATTAAGTATAATAATGGCCCCATGCTCTGGCTCAACCACCCGGCACAACTTGAGATATTAGAAAATAGCTAGGCTGTGGTCACCACTTCAGCCACTTTACTAACCAAAACGGCGGTGATTGTATCAAAGGCTTCGTCGCGTTCGACCTTGTTCACCGCAGCAACTTCACGGGCCATGCGGTCGATAGCGCTTTCATACAATTGGCGTTCGGAATAGGATTGCTCCGGTTGGTCGTCATTGCGATGCAGATCGCGAACCACTTCGGCAATCCAGATCAAATCGCCGGAATTGATTTTTGCTTCATACTCTTGGGCGCGGCGAGACCACATGGTGCGTTTGACCTTTGGTTTGCCTTTTAGGGTTTCCATCGCATTGTCCATCACGGCGCTGGAGGCCAGCGAGCGCATGCCGATGGCGCGCGCCCGGGCGGTGGGTACTCGCAAGGTCATTTTGTCTTGTGGAAAATCGACCACATACACTTCCAACTCCATCCCGGCTATACTTTCCATCTGGATACCAACCACCCGACCAACACCGTGCGCCGGATAGACAACAAAATCTTTGGATTTGAACATTTTGGAAGTAGGTTTTTTAGCCATTTATCTATTCTCTGTTTTGTTTGCGCAAAAGCGAAGGAGTAAGGCAGGCAAAAAAAAGTCCTGCGCCAAACCAATACCTTGGCGGGGAAAAGTTATATGTTTGATGAGTTTAAAGGGTAGTTTTGGTTCCAATACGAAGGAGAAAGAGCAATATAATTGCCCGCACTATCGCCAAATGATCAACTACCATAACACAAAAAAAACCAAAAATAAAGTCAACAGTGCAAATTATACATTGCCGACAATAATCAGCTCAATACAGCACTTGGGTCAAATACAATCCGTCCGGGGGTGCAACCGGACCGCAACGGCTACGATCACAAGCAAAAAAGGCATCAGCAAAATCTTGCACACTCCATTTTTTGTATCCGGTTTCTACGAGTGAACCAACCATGCTACGCACCTGTGAATGTAAAAAACTGCGGGCTTCACAGACAATTTCAATTTCATCGCCGAACCGGTTGACATCACAGCGGTCCAAGGTTTTGACCGGGCTTTTGGCTTGGCAGTAACTATCGCGAAATGTCGAAAAATCATGCTGGCCAAGCAGTATTTGTGCCGCTTCTTGCATCCGATCGGCATCCAATGCGCGAGGCACCCGCCAGACCTGACCGGCATCCAAAGTAAGCGGCGCACGGCGGGCGCTGATCCGATAGAGATAATGCCGGGCCCTGGCGCTAAACCGTGCATGAAATTCATCATCGACTTCACTTGCCGCCAGCACCGCGATTCGGTCCGGGCGCAAATGATGGTTTAAGGCATCTCTTACCCTGTCGGCAGGTAGGCTTTTTTGCAAATCCAGATGCGCCACTTGCCCCAAAGCATGTACGCCAGCATCAGTGCGCCCCGCGCCTTGCACCCGTACCTCTTGTCCATCCAAAGCTGTTGCGGCTCTTTCCAGTGCCCCTTGTATGCTGGGCACATCGTCTTGTTTTTGCCAGCCGTAAAACTTGCCACCATCATATTCAATCACCAGCTTGAACCGGGTCATGATACGCTATCGCCTTGGTGCAAATTGCGGCCCCGAGCAAAAACTGCGCCATCTTGCACCGTGCCGCCAGCAGCTTGCACGCGCAATAGATGCAACGAGCCTTGGCCAGTAGCAATGCACAAACAATCGTCCAGCACTGCGCCGGGCGCACCGGTTTGCTCTGATACTTGGCTGTGCAATGCTTTAACCCGGATTTTGCCTTTGGCGGTCTCGATCTCGAACCAAGCACCCGGGAACGGCGATAATCCGCGAATATGCCGATCTAGTTGTTGGGCTGGTTTGTTCCAGTCAATCCGGGTTTCAGCCTTGTCGATTTTGTCGGCATAGGTGATGCCGGTATCCGACTGTTGGCAAGGCGCAAGTGCGTCTCGTTCTAATGCGGACAATGCCCGGATCACCAGATCGGCCCCCACCTGCATCATTTTATCATGCAAGCTGCCACTGGTATCCGTATCGCTGATCGCCACAGTTTCTGATAACAGGATATCGCCCGTATCCAGCCCTGCATCCATCTGCATAACCTGCACTGCGGTTTGCTGGTCGCCGGCCATGATCGCCCGTTGGATCGGCGCAGCCCCGCGCCAGCGCGGCAAGTTCGAGCCATGCAAATTAAAACAGCCGTATTTCGGGCTTTGTAAAACTTCGACAGGCAAAATCATCCCATAGGCCACCACCACCGCCAGATCTATTTGCAGAGCGGCAAATTCAGCTTGCATTTGCGCATCGCGCAGGGTTTGGGGGGTGCGTACTGGTATGCCAAGGCTTTCGGCCATTTGATGCACGGCTGATTGTTGTACCTGCTTGCCCCGACCCTTTGGTTTGGGAGCGCGGGTATAAACACAAACCACCTCATGGCCATTAGCCACCAATGCGCCCAAGGTACAGGCGGCAAATTCCGGGGTGCCCATAAAAGCAATTTTTAAGGACATGGTTTATTCAGCCGCCTCGATGATCCGATCGCGCTCGGCCTTTTGCACTTTTCTAACCGCCCGTTGGCGCTTTAAGCGCGACAGATGGTCGATGAACAATACCCCGTTCAAATGATCCATTTCGTGCTGGATACAGGTGGCATACAACTCGTCCGCCCACTCAACCACTTCATTGCCCTGATAGTCTAAATAGCGCAATTGCACCCGAGCGGAACGCTCTACATCTTCGTAAAAATCTGGCACTGATAAACAGCCCTCTTCCCACAGACGCTGTTCTTCCACATCTTCTAGTATCTCTGGATTGATGAAATAGCGTGGCTCCGGTTCTTCGTCACTGGCCGCCAGATCCATCACAATGATCCGCAACGGTACCCCGACCTGAATGGCCGCCAGCCCGATACCGGGGGCAGCATACATGGTTTGCAGCATGTCATCCATCAGGGCACGCGTCTTGTCGCTCACCTGTGTAACCGGGCGTGAAACCTGTTTTAACACAGGATTGGGAACCGTAAGAATATCTCGAATAGCCATAAGCGCAATTTGGGTGCAGCAAAGCCTTTCGTCAAGATTAGCCAAAGGCTGCGAATCAGATATAACAGGCAAATGCAAGAACAATTAACGAACATCGACCCTGTTTTATTCATCCTGCTCATTGTGTTTGGGATTTTTGTGATTTTGTTGCTGGTGATTTGGCGACGAACTGGCAATCAGGACCAAGGGATGAAACAGCAATTACAGCGATTGGCAGACAATCAGGCACAAATGCAAGGGGCGTTTACCGCTTTGCACGATGCGGCGCAAACCAGCAATGGCGATTTGCAACGCTCGATGGATGCGCGCTTTGAGAACTTTGGCAAACGCATGGGTGACAGCCTGTCCGAAAGCCGTGAAAAAACCCATGAAAACCTGAAAAGCCTTGGCGAGCGGCTGGCCATTATTGACCGAGCGCAAAAAAATATCGAAGCATTGGGACAAGAAGTCAGCGGCCTGCAAAGCATATTGGCCAATAAACAAACCCGAGGCGCATTTGGGGAAATGCGGATGCAAGACATGGTCGAGGACAGCCTGCAACCGTCGGCCTATGGGTTTCAGCAAACCTTGAGCAATAACAAACGAGTGGATTGCCTAATTTTTCCGCCCAACGGTGCGGAAGCCATTCCGGTGGATGCCAAATTCCCGCTGGAAAGCTGGCGAGCATTGCAAAATGCCCCGGATGATATGGCCAAAAAACAAGCCGCCGCCAGCATGCGCAATGATATTAAAAAGCATGTCAAAGACATTGCCAGCAAATATATCATCCCCGGCGAAACCACCGATACCGCGCTTTTGTTTCTGCCATCAGAGGCGATTTACGCCGATCTGCACGGGCATTTTCCCGACCTGATTGAATTGGCATTTCGGGCGCGGGTGATGATTGTTTCCCCGACCACATTTATGGCGACTTTGTACACCATATCGGCATTGATGAAAGATGCACGGATGCGCGAACAGGCCAATGTAATCCAGCGCGAGGTTGGCTTGCTGCTCGACGATGTACGGCGGCTAGATGAACGCACGCAAAAACTCGACAAACGCTTCAAATTGACCGGACAAGCCGTAGATGAGATACTCAAATCAACCACCGGCATTATTCGTCATGCTGAACGCATTGGCAGTGAAGACATTCAGCCAGAGCAATTGGACGACGAAGCCGCCACACCACCGCGTTTGAGTAAAACAACCGATACCGAATAGGAGAACCCATCATGTGGCCACGATTTTTATCTCTATTACTAATTATAACCGTTAGTTTTTCAGGATTTGATATAGCCAAAGCGCAAACGGTATCTTCGGTGCCGCCACTTGTGGTCATTCACCACGAGCAAAGCCAACAGGCCAATTTCAAAGTGGTGCAACTAAGCGATCAATTACAAAAGCCGTGGGGGATGGTATTTTTACCAAATGGCGATTTGCTGATCAGCCAAAAAACCGGCGGGCTGGTTCGAGTGGCGCGAGATACTGGTGATCTCACTCCCATTTCCGGTGCGCCCGAGGCATTGGTATTGGGCCAAGGCGGGTTGTTGGGCATGGCTTTGTCGCCAGATTTTGATACCGATCAATTGCTGTTCATCGCCTATGCCGCCGGGACTTCCAAACAAAACCACACCACGATTGCCCGGGGTCGTTTGCTGGCCGATGCACTGGTGGATTTACAAGTAATTTTTAGCGCCAATACGGATGAAAAAAAACGAGGTGCGCATTTTGGTTCGCGGCTGGTATTTGCGCCGGACGGAACGCTTTATGCCAGTATTGGCGATGGTTTTAGCTGGATGAAACAAGCGCAAAACCCGCACAGCCATTTTGGCAAAATCATCCGCATCAACCCCGATGGCAGCATCCCTGCGGACAACCCATTTGCCGATGCAAAAGATGGTGCGCCAGAAGTTTGGAGTTATGGGCATCGCAACCCGCAAGGACTAACCTTGCACCCGGTTACCGGCGCTCTTTGGCAGAGCGAACACGGCCCCAAAGGCGGCGACGAGATAAATATCTTGCAAAAAGGCGGCAATTTTGGTTGGCCAAAAGCCACATTTGGCAAAGCCTATTCCGGCCTCAGCATTACCAAAGACACCGCATTGCCGGGCATGGTTTCACCAATTTTACACTGGACCCCTTCCATCGCCCCATCGGGCTTGGATTTTTACCGCAGTGAAAAATTCACCAACTGGCAGGGCGATTTATTTTCCGGCGCATTGGCTGGCAAACATTTGCGGCGCATAGAACTAGACGGACAAACAGTCGTCGCCCAAGAAAAACTACTGATCGAGCTAAAAGAACGCATCCGCACGGTTCGTTCCGGCCCCGATGGGTTTTTATATCTGCTGACCGATAGCGGCAAAATGTTACGGCTGGAGCCGGATTGAACCGGATTTATTGGACACTTTTAGACAATCACCCGCCGTCATCTTGGCAAATCCAGCACAATGGAAAAACATGCCAAATCCGTACCCAATTTACCATCTTACTAGATTCCGATTTTCATCGGAATGACGGTGGTTTTGTGTTGTTATTTGATTTAATTTGCTGAGCCGTTGGTTCACACGTCTTTTCGGGCGTGTAGGGCAGCGGCCAATGTGCCATCATCGAGATAATCCAGCTCGCCGCCTACCGGCACGCCCCGGGCGATGCTGGTTATTTTTACCTTGGCCACCTGTAACCTGTCGCTTAAAAAATGCGCGGTGGCAGCGCCATCCACCGTGGCGTTTAATGCCAAAATTACTTCGCTGACTTTTGGGTCCCCAGCTTGGGTGATCAAGCGCTCAATGTGCAGGTCTTCGGGCCGCACTCCGTCAATCGCCGACAATACCCCGCCCAAGACAAAATATCGGCCCCGATGTGCGCCAGCACGTTCCAACGCCCACAAATCACCCACTTGTTCCACCACACAAATGGCGCGATGATCGCGCCCAACACTGGTGCAAATAGCACACGGGTTTTTGACATCTATATTGCCGCACAACTTGCAAGAAACAATGCGTTCCGATGCATTCATCATCGCCCGGCCTAAGGGGGCCAGCAGACCTTCTTTTTTACGGATCAGGTGCAAGACCGCTCGTCGGGCTGAACGCGGTCCCAAACCGGGAAGCCGCGACAGCAGGGTGATCAATTGTTCAATCTCTGGTCCGGCGGAGGTATGCGGCATGGGGGCGAATCACTTTTCAAGTTTACCCACTCACAATGCAACAGCATTTCTTGCCTGCCAATAGCCACAAAGCGGACATAATCCCGGCACATTAACTAGCCAAACAGCGCGCAGGGAACGGGCGGGTTAATGAGGCAATGAAGATGCGAATTTTGATTTTTACCGCCGTGGCCAGCTTGGTTATTCTAGGTTGTTCTGCCACCACACAAACCACATCGGGCAAAGACTATCTAGCCCGATATTCTCCTAACTCTGTAAAGCAGATCCAGCAACAACCGGGCAACTCCATCGACCAGCAAGTGCGCCAGATCGCTGCCGTTGAACCAGATCTGCGGTTTCCGGCCCGCATTGGCTTGGCTCGCATTTCCGACGGGCAATTGTCGGTAGCCAGTGATACAGAGCTGGAAATATGGGCGGATATGGTAGATAAGTTCGGACCGAAACTTGGTTCATTCGTCCCGGTTAGCCCATTGATCGCAGCCATGGTTCGCCCGGCAATAACCACACCAAATAACCGGCAAAACGTGATTAACGATATTCGTCGTGGTGCCGCGCGCCAACATCTTGATTATGTGCTGGCTTATGAAGTGATCAGTACCGCCAATGCCCGTGCAAACATGCTGTCCATCGCGGATCTTTCGGTGATTGGCCTGTTCATTTTGCCATCACGCAATATCAAGGTAGAAGCCACAGCCAGCGCCATCTTGCTGGATGTACGAAACGGATATCCGTATGGAACAGCGAGCAGTTTTGCCGACAAAACCACGGTCGCCAGTCTAGTATTGTCACATGAAAGCCAAGACGGACTAACAGACAAAGCCAGCATGAGCGCCGTCATTGCTCTGGGCGAAGAGGTCGAAGTGATGTTCACGCAATTGCTGATGGAATTGGCAGGACCGCCAAAATTGCAAGTTTCCTCTCAGCTAGCGGGCCAGCCGGTATCCACCGGCTTCGGTCAATAACAAGCTGGCCTCGCCGGGATCGGTTTCTATTTTTTGCCGCAAGCGGTAAATATGGGTTTCCAAAGTGTGGGTGGTGACATTGGCATTATAGCCCCAAACTTCGTGCAACAACTCGTCGCGCAACACCGCTTTGCCACCGGCGCGATACAGATATTTCAAAATCCCGGTTTCTTTTTCAGTGAGGCGTACTTTGCGATCATCCGAGCCAACCAGTTGTTTCATGCTCGGGCGAAAGGAAAAATCACCGATAACAAACACCGCTTCCTCGCTTTGCTCGTGCGAGCGTAAATGCGCCCGTATCCGAGCCAATAATACCCCAAATTTGAAGGGTTTTAGCACATAATCATTAGCCCCTGAATCCAGTCCCAAAATCTGATCGGCATCGGTTTTGGCCCCGGTCAACATGATAACTGGAACTGCAATACCGGCTTTGCGCAATAACCGGCAAGCCTCGCGACCATCCATATCCGGCAGATCCACATCCAACAAGATCAGATCAGCCCGGGTTTCTTTTGCCGTAGCGATTCCCTCCCCCGCAGTGGCAGCATTTAGGGTAGAAAACTCCTCGTGCAATTCAAATTGCTCGCTTAGGGTTTCGCGTAAATCATCATCATCATCAATGATCAGAATTGTTTTTGCTGTACTCATGTTTGCACCATGCCCTTTCACCTTTAATATGGCAAGTTGGGTTTTATTTCAAATCACGCTAATGTGTTGGCCATGAGAGTTTTTCTGCATAACAAAACCCATCTGCATTGGCCCGGCGGCTCGTGCCGCACTGCCATCGGAACCGGCGGTTTGATCCCGGCATCCCGCAAGGTTGAGGGCGATGGGGCAACGCCAATTGGTAGCTATGCTTTTCGGCGGGTTTTATATCGAAAAGATAGGGTGGTGATGCCAACAACAAAACTGCCCTGTCGGGCCATACAAAAAGATGATGGTTGGTGCGATGCCCCGAATGATTTAGCCTATAATCGGCCCGTGCGTTTGCCGTATCCGGCTTCGGCAGAGCAATTATTTCGCCAAGATCATCTATATGATATTTTGGTGGTATTGGGCCATAATGACATGCCGCCTGTGCCAGGTTTGGGAAGCGCTATTTTCCTGCATTTGGCCCGCCCGGATTTTACAGCTACCCGGGGTTGCTTGGCGCTGCAAGAAACCGATTTGCGAGAAATTTTGCGGCAGGTTGATGCAAGCTCTTTATTATTGCTGGATCAGGATGCAGCAGCGTTGTGAACATTGGTAATTTTGGTAGAGAGCTTGACAGAATTACCACAAGCGGTGACACCGTTCATTCATGTTGTTTAGGTGAGATTTTATGAAGACCGAGCCGGTTCTGGTCGATGTGATTATCGTCAATTTTGAAGCAGGCGATATGTTGGTGCGCAGCGTCAATCACCTATTGGCTCAGACCTTCGACAATTTTCGGGCAATCATTGTTGATAATGCTTCTTCGGATAATTCACTGGACTTGTTGACCATGCAAGACCCACGGCTGGAAATTGTCCGGCTCGATACAAATACCGGCTTTGCCAAAGCCAATAATATCGGTGCTGCACTGGGGAGCGCCCCGTGGATTGCCTGTCTGAACCCCGATGCCTATGCCGAGCCAACATGGTTGCAAACTTTGCACAGGGCAGCATCAAGCAGGCCGGATATTGTGATGGCAGGCTCGACGCAAATTACTGCGCACGACGATATGTTACTTGATGGTACTGGAGACCTATATGCACCGATCGGGTTTGCTTGGCGCAGTTTGTATCATCGCTCAATTTCAAGATTACCCCCAACTGGCGAGGTTTTTGGCCCCTGCGCTGCCGCTGCTTTGTACCGGCGAGATGCCTTTGATGAGGTGGGTGGCTTTGATGAAGATTTTTTTTGTTACCACGAAGATGTGGATCTGGCGTTTCGGATGCGATTACGCGGTGGCCGGGCGATTCAGGTCAAAAATGCAGTGGTCCGGCATGTAGGTTCAGGGGTCGTTGGAACGGAGAGCCCTTTTGCAGTTTATCACGGCACCCGTAATCGCACTTGGACGTTCTTGAAGAACATGCCGATGCTCATATTGGTGGTCATGTTACTGCCGCATATTGGTTTGTCGGCATTGTTTTTAATTCGAGCGGTTTTCAAAAAAAGATTGCGGCCAACTTGGCGCGGAACTGTTGATGCAATGCGGGCTTTGCCTAAAATATGGGCCAAACGGGCTATTGTGCAACGCTCCCGAACAACTTCCATTTGGAAACTTTTATCGGCAATGACTTGGTCCCCAGTACGATTTCTTACCCGCGATGCCGATGTCCGGGTAAAAGACGATTGGGAACAGTGAACTGGAGGCTTTGCCGGTTTGGGTGTTACTAGGATCAAAGAATTTCAGCCAAAATTTACCATGACTTGGCACAATGCAAGCGCACCATCGTCAATCGGACAAAATTGTGCTATATACCCAAATCAACCGACGGAATTTGATCGGTGGCTCGTTATAGTTTTGGGGAATGGTGTTTTTATTGACAGAAAACCTCTTGCGAGGAAACCTGTTGATCCAAGGTAAGGGAGAACCAAATGGCGGATTTGAACGCTTTGATCGCCGCCCATAAATTTGGTTTGGGTGCCAAAGCTGGCGAAACTACTTTGATCGGCGAGACACCGCAAGCATGGTTGCAGGCACAACTTACCGAAGTTGTCTCGACCTTAGATGAATTTGGTCTGCCTTCCGCAGCAGACGGGATTGCTTTGTTTTATGAGTTTCAACTGGCCAAACGCCAGGAAAACAATGCAGACCAACCTTTGCCCGGTACCTCTGTCAACAAAAAGGACCAACTTACAGCTTTTGTCGCTGATATTGATCGGATGAAATCCGAGCAAATGCTGATCGAAGATAATGGGGTGCGCGGCAGCGGCCTGAACGATACACAAAACACATATCTGCAAGCCAAAAAATCTAACCTGTCCAAACCTGCTGGCGATAAAACCTCACAGGAATTATTGCAAGAAATGGTGGCGCTGTCTTATGATGATATTGGGGTACGCACCTTGCACGCCGCCATAACACCAGCTTCGTTTCGCGAGGCATTGGTACGGTTCTGGACCGATCATTTTAATGTATTTTCCGAAAAATCCTTGCTGGTTCGGGTCACCGCCGGAGCCATGGAAAGAGAAGCCATTCGCCCAAATGTGACGGGTAAGTTTTTTGATATGTTAGTGGCGGTGGAAACTCATCCATCGATGTTGTTTTATCTGGATAACTGGCTCTCCATCGGCCCCAATTCCTATGTCGGTCAAAAATTTACCTTAGGCTTGAATGAAAACTTGGCGCGTGAAACCCTTGAACTACATACCCTTGGGGTCGGGGCCGGATACACCCAAGATGATATTATTTCGTATGCCAAAGCCATTACCGGCTGGAGCGTAGGCAACCCACAAATTCAACCTGAAAAACTTGGTTCTTTCATTTTTGAACCCTTGTTTCATGAACCTGGCCCGGTGACTTTTTTGAACAAGCTCTATCCGGGTACGGCGCAAGACCAAGGGCTTGCCATTTTGGCTGATCTGGCGGTTCACGATAAAACAGCCGGGTTCATTGCCACAAAACTGGCGCGGCATTTTCATTCAGATACCCCGCCGCAAAGCCTAATAGACCGGCTGGAGTTAAGCTTCAAATCTTCTGGTGGCGATTTGCTGGTGGTTAGCTCAACCTTGGTTTCCTCGCCTGAAATGTGGGATGGCAGTTTTGCAAAATTACGCAATTCCGAAGAATTTGTCGTTGCCACATTGCGGGCTTTTGGTTTTGACAGCTTAACCTCAGAGCAAAGCGTATTTGTATTTAACGCCGTGGCGCAAGTGCCCTTTACCTATCACGCCCCCGAAGGCTGGCCCAAAGATGAAGCCAGTTGGGCCAGTTCATCCATTTTGAGCGCCCGGCTGAACTATGCTAATCTTTTAGCTCGTTTTATTGCCCTGCAACCGGAACCATCCACAGCCGCACAGGACATTTTAGGGCCGGTCTTGGGCACCAAAAGCATAGACGGGATCAGCCAAGCCAGTGATGTGGAACAGGGTTATGCCCTGATGATGATGAGCCCTGAGTTCCAAAGGAGATAACTGATGCCATGTTCCTACCGTTTTGATCCAACCCGGCGCGGGCTGTTAAAAGGCGCAGCAGGTGGTTTGGCCATGGCCATGGCCAGCGGCAATTTAGGCTTTTCTGCAACCTCGTCGGACAACAAGTTGGTTGTGGTGATCTTACATGGCGGCATGGATGGATTAAACGTGGTGGTGCCAACATTTAGTAGTGATTATTATGGCGCTAGGCCCAACATTGCCATTGCACCTGCGGGCGAAACCGGCGGAGCCATCGCCCTTACCGACGGGTTTGGCATGCACCCGGCCATGCCTAAATTGGCGCAAATGTATATCAAGGGCGAGGCAGCTTTTCTGCACGCCGCATCTGCGCCGTATGTGGAACGCTCGCACTTTGACGGGCAGGATATTTTGGAAAACGGTACCGAAGCTGCATTGGTCGAGCAAACCGGCTGGTTAAACCGGGCCATTGGGCTGGCTCCGGCTTTGCCTGCTGGCCTTGGCATTGACAGCAATGTGACTTTGGTTTTGCAAGGCCCGCAACCGATTGCCACTTGGGCGGCCCCGGTATTGGAGCCGGCAAGTGAAGATACAGTTTTGAAAACTTTGAGTATTTTGGGACCGGACCCGTTATTGCAGACCGCTTTTCAGGGCTTTATTGATGTGGGAAATGTCATTGGTGATCTTTCTGGGCTGGGTAGCGGCTTTGAATTTACCGCGCGGGCGGCTGGCAAAATTATGGCCGCAGACGGCGGCCCGGGCGGTTGTGCCCTTGCCTATGGCGGTTGGGATACCCACGCCAATGAGGGCAATGCCACCGGTTCGTTGGCCAATAATTTGGCCCAATTGGATACCGCATTTGCGGGGCTAAAAGAAGAACTGGGAGCGGCTTGGGCCAAAACGGTTGTGGTTGTGGCCACGGAATTTGGCCGTACTTTTAAGGAAAATGGAACCAGCGGCACTGACCACGGTATTGGTGGGGTTAGTTTCATCATGGGTGGCGCAGTTAAAGGACACCGGTTTTTGGGTGACTGGCCGGGTTTGGCCCCCAATCAATTATATGAAGGTCGGGATTTATTCCCGGCCAATGATCTGCGCGGCCTGTTCAAAGGCGTATTGCGCGACCATTGGGGGGTGACGCAAAGTGATCTGAACAATCTGGTTTTTCCAGACAGCGCCGATGTTCCTGCTATGACGAACTTGCTACGTTAGGCTATTTCCGGCGCAGTTTGAGCCATAATAAACCGCAAGTTTTAGCCCGCACCACCTACGGTCAAACCGCCGATTTTCAAGGTTGGCTGTCCAACACCAACCGGCACGCCCTGCCCAGCTTTGCCGCAAACACCAATGCCGGGGTCGAGTGCTTGGTCGTTACCGATCATGGATATTTTGGTCAAAGCGGTTGGGCCATCGCCGATTAACGTCGCGCCTTTGATCGGGGCGCCGATTTTACCATCTTTGACCAAATAGGCCTCGGTGCATTGAAAGACAAATTTGCCGGAGGTGATATCAACTTGGCCACCACCAAAATTAACTGCATAAACACCGTCTTGTAACGAAGCCAGAATTTCTGCCGGGTCGTGGTCGCCGTTTTCGACAACCGTATTGGTCATTCGCGGCATTGGCGGGCAGGCAAAACCCATGCGGCGGCCATTGCCGGTGCTGCTTTGCCCCATCAAACGAGCGTTTTGCCGGTCCTGCATATAAGCTTTCAAAATGCCATCTTCGATCAGGACCGTGCGCGCGGTCGGAGTACCTTCATCATCAAAACTTAACGAACCACGGCGCTCGTGCAAAGTGCCATCATCAACCAAGGTTACGCCTTTGGCAGCAACGCGCTCGCCAATACGGCCTGAAAAAGCGCTTTCGCCTTTGCGGTTAAAATCGCCCTCCAGCCCGTGGCCTACGGCTTCGTGGAACAGGATACCGGGCCAACCTGGGCCAAGCACCACATCCATTTCCCCGCCGGAAATATCAATGGCATCCAGATTAACAATCGCTTGGCGCAAGGCTTCATCGGCCATGGATCTCCAGTTGCCCGGGTCAATCCATTGTTCAAAACTGCTGCGGCCACCGGCACCGGTAAAGCCACTTTCGCGGCGACCATTTTGCTCAACCGTTACCGAAATACCGATGCGAACCAAAGGGCGGCTGTCAAACATCGGGTCCATGCCTGGCCGTAAAATCGTGATATTGGATTGCTCCGCCGTTAGCGAAGCCGATACTTGGATCACCCGTGGATCTTGGGCGCGGACATAGCTGTCTATTTCCTGCAATAGCGCGGTTTTGCTGGCAAAATCTGGCGATAAGGTCGGATCAAAATCACCATAAAGCCGCTGATTGGTGCGCACCGGTGCATCGGCCCAAATGCCACTTTGGCCACGATCGGCACCGCGCACGGCATCGGCTGCACGTTGCAAAGCTGCTGGGGTCATTTGCGTGGCATGGGCAAAGCCGGTGGACAGACCAATTACCCGGCGCAAACCAAAGCCGCGCGAGGCATCATAACTGGCATTTTTGAGCCGGCCATCATCAAAGGAAAAACTTTCCGAGACGCTTTGCTCAATATAAAGTTCGCCATCATCCGCGCCTTGTAACGCAGTTTCGGTCATGCTCTGGGCAATTTCCGGTTCAAGATCGGTGTCTTTGAATGCAAGATGTTTCATCCCGCTTGACTAAAGCATTTCCAAAGCCTTTGGAATTAAAATTTTGCTTGAATATGTGTTTTCTTTTGATATTTGCGCCATGTCACGGATCGCCCATCGCCAACACGCTGACAAGCAAATTACCGGTTTAATCTAGGTTGGGATATTTTAACTGGCTTGCGCCGTATTGGTTTGTACTAATTTGGCTTGATCGGCCAAGCCTTGCATGATCATGCGGTTGATGTCGATCAAGGTCTCCATTTCCGAAACATCATGCACCACAGCACTGGAATGTTTGTTGATAAAGATCGACAACGAGATGATCCCGGCCCGCAACGCATCCGGCAAGCCATTGTCTTCGGATGCACAATCATAGGCCAACGCGCCCCATACCCGGCGGTTCCAGTCCACAGCTTCAGCAACTTTGGTGAAATCATTCGTGTCTGCTGTTTGTGCATCCATCAAAGAACGAGTCACCATTGCGAACAGGCGATATTCAGTGCTGGAGGCAGTTTCAGCCTGATTGGATACTTTTTGGTACGCTGTCAACGACATGAGCCAGACTTCCCTCTTCATAAGCTATTAACTTGCGACACTTGTTGAGCGCCCGATAATAGTTTCCCGCCATCACTTCCCGACTGACCCCAACACATTGGCTGAGCATTTCCGGGTTTTTAATTGCACTCATGAACTCCGTCATTTTGAGCACAAACTCGCTATACATATCTTCTCCGTTGTCCGGATCGAGATACATGACCATCACCGGGAAATAGACGCGGCGGGCCGGCGTAGTTGCCTCGACCTCCTGCATAATGTCTTTTTCCCGTAAGATCGACGCCTGATTTTGTAGAACCAGGTTGGCCCGTCGGTCTCCGTTTTGAATCACAGCGCCATTCAAAACAAACTTTTCGCCAGGTTTTAAGGACAGTTTCAAAGGCATCGCCTTTTCCTCCATGCATCCGCCCGACAAGTTCGAGCTGGTATAGTGAACAATAATGTTGAAAATAATCTAAACCCTGATGGTTAACGAGCGCTAAAAACTTGCAACCATCTGCAGTTCGTCGTTATTAAACAGCCAAACAACCATAAAAGGACCAAATTTTGATGCGATTTGAAGGTACTGAGGATTATATTTCCACCGATGATCTATCCGTTGCGGTCAACGCAGCCGTTACATTAGAGCGTCCGTTGCTGATTAAAGGCGAGCCGGGCACCGGCAAAACCATGCTGGCTATCGAGGTAGCCAAGGCCATGGGGATGCAATTGATTGAGTGGCACGTCAAATCCACCACCAAGGCCAGCCAAGGTTTATATGAATATGATGCGGTAGCCCGTTTGCGCGACAGCCAATTGGGCGACCCAAAGGTTGAAGACGTACGCAATTACATTCGCAAAGGAAAATTATGGCAGGCATTTGAAGCCGACAAACGCCCGGTTTTGCTGATCGATGAAATTGACAAGGCCGATATCGAGTTTCCAAACGATTTGTTGCAGGAACTGGACCGGATGGAGTTTCATGTCTATGAAACCGGCGAAATGATCCGGGCCAAAGCCCGCCCGGTCATCATCATTACCTCTAATAATGAAAAAGAACTGCCGGACGCATTTTTGCGCCGCTGCTTTTTTCACTATATCCAGTTTCCCGAAGCCCAAACCATGCAGGCCATTGTTGATGTGCATTTTCCCGGCATCAAAAAACGCTTGGTCGCCGAGGCTTTGAAAATTTTTTATGACATTCGCAAAGCCCCGGGTTTGAAGAAAAAACCCAGCACATCAGAACTGCTTGATTGGCTAAAATTATTGATGGCCGAAGACATTGACGCGATGACTTTGCGCGAAAGTGATCCGCGCAAACTGATCCCGCCTTTGCACGGCGCATTGCTGAAAAACGAACAAGACGTGCAATTGTTTGAACGTTTGGCTTTCATGGTCCAGCGGGAACGCTAGTAATACTGAAAATCTTATAGAGTTTACATCTTTATCGTAAAAAAGGATTGCCCCATGCCCCGCCAGATTATTTATTTGCTTGGATTTTGCTTGATTTTAATCGTCTCTGGCTGTTCGCGAAGCGGTGCAGAAACAGATATGGTTGCCGCTGCACCGGGTGGCATATCTTTGCCCGAAGGATATCAGGATTGGCCGGTCATTGCAGTTAGTCACCGCACCGACAATAACAGTTTGCGGGCTATTTTAGGCAATGAGATTGCCATCAAAGCCGCCCGAAGCGGCCAAACTAATCCGTGGCCGGAGGGCAGCATTTTGGGCAAATTGGTATGGAAAGACACGGTTCACGAGGATGATTGGCCAAAAGCTACCGTTCCCGGCGCATTTGTCCATGCCGAGTTTATGTTCAAAAACACTGAAAAATATCCGCAAACCGGCGGCTGGGGTTTTGCCCGCTGGCGCGGCGAAGAGCAAATACCCTATGGCGAGGATGAAAGTTTTGCACAAGAATGTTTTGCCTGTCACACCCCGATGAAAGACCGTGATTACGTCTTTACCCGCCCGGCAAAACTACCTTGATTTAGATTAACCTGCAGCAACAGCACCGTTCAGCCAGTCGGCAATTTTGCTTTTAGGCATGGCACCTACTTTGGTGGCCGAAACCTGTCCGCCATTGAACAACATCAAAGTCGGTACACCACGAACGCCGTATTTGCTGGGAATACCGGGGTTTTCGTCGATATTGACCTTAGCAATGGTAACTGTGCCTTCCATTTCACCGGATAATTCTTCTAGTGCCGGGCCGATTTGTTTGCAAGGTCCACACCATTCTGCCCAAAAATCCACCAGCACCGGGCCGGTTGCATTTAGCACTTCAGCTTCAAAATTTTCGTCACTTACAGCAATTGTAGGCATGTAGCTCTCCATCTAAACAAGTCGTTTACCAAATCCTAGCATCGACAACTGCTAGCTAGTGTCGATCCGGCCAAAGGTCAAGGTGTCGGCGTAAACAGTTCTGTGATCGAAAGGTGAATTTTTGTATCTTTTCCTTTTATCCCCCACTGTTTGCGAGGGGGGTGGGATACCGATATTTCAGATGACCATGGCCTTTGATGTTCTTGTTTTGCTAAATTGTTACTTATCTCATTGCCCGATAGGCCGGGTTTGGTTAAGTTTGGCCAATTGACCAAAAACGGAGATCAAAACGTGCGATTGCTGGCATCTACCAATGAAGACTTGCAGGTGGTCTCGACCATGATCCAAGATGCGGTAACGCGAGTGGGAGACATTTCGCATGATCGTAAAACCCGGCAATTGCTCATTGCTATGAACCGGTATTGCTGGGAGCGCGGCAAACGCACGGTTCCGGCCCGGGTGCGCGCGGCTTTGCAAATCGTCGGAGTTTTGTCTGTACAGGCCCAAGGCATCGCACAAGGCAAACGTAATGGCATATTGTCTTTATTGTCGTTGGAATTCACCGAAGATAAAACCATGGAACCTGGCGGTTTGCTGACATTACATTTTTCCGATGGTGGCGCATTAGCGGTGTCGGTGGAATGTCTGGACGTGGCCTTAGTTGATTTATCGGAGCCGTGGGGTGCCCGTTCAAGACCTCGGCATGACTGAGGCGCTTAACAATCGCATCATCCGGGTTGAACTTGACCCGAACTCGCTGGCGGCAACCAGTGCTGAATCGGAACACGAACGGCGCGTTGCCATTTTTGATTTGTTAGAAGACAATTATTTTTGTCCGGCGGGCGATGCGGTGGGGCCATTTGTATTGGGTTTGTCGATATTGGAGCGCCGTTTGGTGTTAGATATTGCCCTAGAAGATGGCACACCGGTCAAGCGGCATTTGCTGTCTTTGTCACCGTTTCGGCGAATTATCCGGGATTATTTCATGATCTGCGAGAGCTATTATGATGCCATTCGCAATGCGCCACCGGAACGCATTGAAGCCATGGATATGGGACGACGCGGCCTGCATAATGAAGGCTCTGATTTGCTGGAGGCCCGGTTGGAGGACAAGGTCGAGATGGATTTTGATACCGCACGACGGCTGTTCACCTTGCTTTGTTCCTTGCACGTAAGGCAACCGGTATGAGCCAGCATCGCCCCAAACACGTTCTGTTTGCCTGTACCATGAACTCTATCCGCTCGCCAATGGCTGCGGCTTTAGTCCGGCGGCGTTATAAGGGCGCTGTATTGGCCGATAGTTGCGGCGTTTATGACGGTTATCTTGACCCGTTCATGGTGCAAGTAATGGAAGATTGGGGAGTGGATATGGCTGAACATACCCCCAAAAACTTTGATGATTTGGACTTGCAACAGTTCGATCTAATCATCGTACTTACCGGTGCTGCCGAAGAACGGGCAAAAGAAATTTTAGCTACAACCGGCCCGCCGGTGGAATTTTGGGACACCCCAAACCCTACCGAAGAAATGTTTGGCCCCAGAGACCTGCGGATTATGGCCTATTCCGATTGTCGCAATTTTCTCGACAAAAAAATCGCCTTACGCTTTCGCCGAACATAACAAGTTCTGCATCTGCAATGTTTTGCAAACAGTTTGTTATCACCATAATTGATGATTTTATCTAAATCTGTAACCGTAGTTATTGGGTTCAAAATCGGCGCACTTCACCGAATATCAGTACCGCCCCATAACAAATTGTATTCTTCACAATGAATAAGGATGCTTTTATAAATATCGAGGTCCACCTCATCAGGAATGGCATATTCTTGCGCACCCTTTTTAGCCGTTAACGGCGCCAGCCGATATACGTCTTGCCCGGCATTTTTGCCGTTTGCAGCTGCAATTCCTTGTGGCGATAGAAACACTTGTAAGTCATCCACCCATTTGGTTTTGAAACCATCATCAAAGCGCAAATATCGTTTGCCATCTTGCATGACGATGGACCAGCCGCCATTGATCGACTTCTTTTTCTTGGTGAACGTGCCTTGGGCAATTACCCGATCGCGTAAAGCATAGGCGCGGGCTTTGGCTATTTCGGCATCTTTGGCAGCTTGTTCTGTCGCAGCTTTGGCGGCTTGCTCTGCTTCGGCAGCAGCTGTTTTTGCAGCTTGTTCTGCCGCAGCTTGTTTGGCTGCCAAGGCTTTGGCGGCGGCTTGGGCGGCGCGCTGTGCATCTGCTCTTTGTTCGGCATTTTTAAAGGCGGCTTCGGCTTCGCGGCGTTTTTGGTCAAATTCGGCTCTAGTTGCTGTCAACTTGCGCGCCTCGGCAGCTTCTTCTGCGGCTAGTTTTTTGCTAGCTGCCGCATCAATGGCGGCTTGCGCCTGTGCGGCAGCGGCAGTTTCTGCGGCTAGTTTTTCCTGCGCCACACGGTTTGCTTCTGCCGCGATTTCTGCTTCGGTGAGTGCGGCTGGTTTCGTTTCCACTTTGCTGGCGGTAACTGGCGTTGGTGCAGAAACAGCAGTGGTTTGTTCTTCCGAACAAGCACTGATCAAAGCCGTACCTAGCAATAGGGAGGTAACAGAAAGGGTCAAAAAGCGCATAAAAACCTCGAAAAATAGCAATTCTCGAGGAACAAATGTCATTTGCGCCTAAAAAGCAAGCCACGAAACCGTGAGCTATGCGGAATTAGCAGTAAGCATTGGTGACAATTTGGGGAAAAATTCACCCACCAGAAGATAAATACTCTCTGATCTGGCGATCGGCAGTTTCGCCGATATTGAACCAAGCTGCCTGTGTTTGGCTGACCTTAAAAATCAACAAGCTGTCACTCGCCCCCATGTCGCGAGAAAGCAGGTTTCTAAGTTTGTCGCTGCTGGCAGATGAATGTAGGATCCAAACACCGGCAACCGGCTGGATGGGATTGCCAAACTGCTTCAGGCTTTGGACAAAACTTTTTTCGCTGGCTTTGGAAAGCTTGGTATAAAGGACCAATGCCTGTGTTGTCTGGGTATTAGTGCTTGGCGCAATGGTTTTGTTTTGGCTCTGCTGGCTGTTCAGTTCAGTTAATATCTGGCGCAATTCTGCATCATCTGCGGCTGGTTTGAAACCATGTTCCTGATTGTCTGAAACCATAGTTTGAAAGCTAACCCGGCCTTCGGCTGCAAACCGGGCCATCCGTTCTTTGCTGTACGGGCCGTAAACCATATCCCGGACTTTGATAAACCAATTCATGTTGTACTCGATTCAATTTTGTTGGTGTGCGGCAGAGTGTTACAGGAACAAGGTCAAAACAAGGCTACAGGTAAGATGCCCGTTATTCGACAGATGTTTTGGGTTCAGGTTCCGGTGGATCAAAGCGCACGGCAAACCCGGTTGCCAATAGCCGGGTAACTGTGCCGTTCAACCGACCGACCTTAACCCGCTCACCCAAACAAATATGTTCTTTGCTCAAAATGGCCATGCCGGTCATTGAAAGATCAATGGCATCGGCCTGAAAGCGGGTGCCATCACGAAGTTCCAGATAAACTTTTCCGCTGTGAGTTTTTCTTTCTGTGGCCCGATCATCTTCTAGTCCCAGACGTTCGGCATTGATCAACCAAGTTAGTTTGGAAGCAAGGTGTGATTTTTTGCGCGATGTGGTGCGTACAGATACGGCATATCCATCATCCGTATGACGGACAATTTCGCCCTGCACCCGTCCGATTTGCTCGATCAACAACACCACTTGTTCTGAAATGGCCGGCAAGAAGTCAGATGTCAGTAAAATGCCCCCGGGCGACATATCAATGATCTTGCATTGATATTCCCAGCCGTTTTCCGCCAAATATCTGCCGTTAAGAGACAATTTTCCACGAGCAAAATGACGGCGATCCGCCGCCAGTCTGGCAACAATGCGCGATCTGCGTTTATCTAGTTTTTCCGGTCTCACTTCTGGAACCTTCTCGTTTCATTTCTCAAAACTACCAACAGTATGCAATACGAGCGTAAAGAATTACTTGACGAAGCTGTAAAAACAACAAGGCAAATTTTGCCGGATTGCATAACAATAAGCCGGGGTTGGACAGGCTATTTTTACCCAAGCTACAAGGAAGCTAGTTTTCAAACCCATGCGAATGGGAATTGCAACCGGTGTATGATCAACTTGATTTTATACCTTTCACAGCAAGATATTTTATTAACATATTGAAATAATGAAATAAAAATCAATCAAAATTTAACCTGCCCACAGCAAATCATTTCAAGCAAGCAGCAAATTTTACAAATTTTTTGTTTGGCAAAACATCAAAATAGACCGGCCTGTTTCTTGCTTAGGTTAGTTGAAACAAAAATACCGGAGTTTTGTCATGTTCACTGCCCGCACAAAAATATTTTTTTCTGCCCTGCTTGCCAGCATCATTTGGGGTGCTACCGCAATGCCCGGTGCCTTGGCCTGTGAAACCTGCAAGCCAAAACAAAAAAATCATCAAATCCGGGTGCCAGGATTTAGTGTCAACGGGCCAAACGTCAATATCACTTCGGCCACGGTCAATAAAAATAAGAATATGACTACTACCGGGGTTAGCTCGCAAGGGTTTTTCCAACAGGGTAGTCTGGCTTCCAGAAATTCGTTTTTTTACGGTGGTGGCGGTGGTTATATCTCCGATGGCCCGGTGCCAACGGTAATTAACGGCCTTACCTTGGAAGGCGCAAGCCAGACCCGGACTATTACCGAACAAATCGAAGTCCCGTATAACGAATCGATCACCGCCAGCCGCTGGGTTGAAAATATATATGTCCTACAAGCAGTTTGCATGGACGATACCGGCACACCGCATCCTGCCTCGCGTCCCGACCCAAATGAGCAGGTTGATCCAAGTTTTTCTGGCGAATTATTTCGCTGTATGGCTGGCACATGGATGCAGGTTACTTTGGGCGAGTATAATGGCGACCACAGCAAAGGGCAGTTCAATAACGGCTCGACCATTGTCTGTGGCAAGGGCGAAGCACTGGTTCATCAAAGCGGCGGCAAAGTTAGTTGCGCCCCGCAAACCCCGCACCGGAATTGCAATGAGCGCTCTTTGCTGCGCAAATATGGACCCGGTGTCAAAGTGGTTCGTATCTCGCACGAAGAACAGTTTACCGAACAGGTAACCCGCACCCGCACCGAAACCCGCACCCGCGAAATCACTGAACAAACTGCCGGCCACACGGTCAGCAAAACACTGGTATTAAGCGGTGGCGTAGGTGGCGGCGGCTGATAGGCGTTTTATTGCGCCTGACTGGCAATATCCTGCACCCGACGGATCATGGCGTTCAGGCCATTTGCCCGCTGTGGTGAAAGATTGTCGGCCAGACCAATGCGTTCAAAAAATCCGCGAATATCCATATTCAAAATTTCCGCCCCGGTTTTGCCTTCGATCAGCAATAACAATAACGCAACAAGCCCGCGCACAATATGGGCATCGCTGTCGCCAGAAAAAGAATAGGTTCCTGCGTCTTGGCGTTTGGCAACCAACCAAACTTGGCTAACGCAGCCTTGGATTTTACTGGCATCGGTTTTTAGGGCTATTGGCAAAGCAGGCATGGCCTTGCCCAGTTCAATCACATGGCGGTAGCGTTCTTCCCAATCGCCTAAAAAGGCAAATTCGTCTTCTATGTCCTGCATGGTTCTGTCACTTTATCAGCCCGTCTGTCTGGCAGATAAGCCGGGTTTGCGGCAAATGCAAGAGCAGTTGCTTACGGAGTTTGGCTTTGTTTGCGTTTGGTAATCTCATCAGCAGCGACCGTGACATAGCTGGAAGCTAGTTTGCTGGTTTGGGAAGCGGTTTCACACAAAGCTGCCTGATCTTGACAAAACCGGGCGGCGGTTTCCACCGCTTCAATTAAATTGCGAGCAGATGATTGCGCCATCTCGCGCTGGGCGCGCAAGTTTTCAGAGTTTTCCGGCAGGAAAAACAATACCACAGCAAACCAAAATCCGGCCTTTAGTAAAAAACCCACGTATACGCTCCCAATAATCAGGCGGTTGACCACCCTTGTATTCATGCAATCTGTCGTAATTTTGCTGGTTTTGCAAGTTTTGTCTGCAATTGTCGTTACCTTAAGGTTAGTAAAACCCGGCAGGTTTTATCTAATGCTGATCTGCCGCCGCCGTGCGGGATCCGGCAATGACATCAGAGATACATTGCGAGGTGCCGATCAATTGGTGTTCTGCGATGCAGAACGAGCTTTCAAATTCAAAATGCCCGGCTGCAAGGCATTGTTTTAGATGAACTCGCGACCAGTCCACACATTCACGTAGCTCAACATCATCGCTCCATGCGCGAAAATCGGGATGAGTCTTGTCCTCTTTTAACACCAACAAGGCAGTCAAGCTTAACATCCGGGCCAACGTCAACTCCCGTCCAACCGCAGTTTTTATATCGGCTTGCAAAGCCAATGGTTCGGCCCACGCCGATCGCGGACCAAGTTTCAACGCGCTCAAAAAATTGGCTTTGACCTTTGCTGAATCATAAGCTTCATTAAGCCTGCTAATCCCCGGTGCCGCCAAGGCTTGCAGAGTTTCTTGGTTCATACCCTTAGGTGATTGTGGGGCAAAGGTAACCGTGTTGATGCGCACATCCTTGCTGGTTTGCGTGCGGTTCGCCCAAGCATGTTTTTGCATGCTATAGGCTTGCTCCTTGAACAAGCTACCAACCAGCTTGATCCGGTTAGCATCTGATTTAGCTGCCCGTAAAATTGTTTTTTCGGCTTGTATTGCGCCGGGAAACATCAAAGCGAACATCGGGTTCTGGTGCAATCTTTCCAGCAGAATTTCGCGACCATATTTGTTTTGCCATTGCCTAATTCCTTCAACATATTCAGGAACTTGCAATGCCATCAGTGCGCCGGTGGCCATCCAACCGGGGGCAATATTTGCGCCATCATATCTGGAAAAATCGATCAAAGCCGTTTCTAATTCTTGCACCGAGCTGATATTGCGACTGCCCCAATAATGCACATCGGAATGGTAGTTGGACCAATTCCCTGCTTTTTGGACCAATACATGACTTGCATCAAAACTAGCCGGTGGCGGCGACGATGCCAAAGCGGGTTCCAAGGTAAATATAGGGGTGTTTTGCTGTGGATTGATCTGTTCCGAGTTGTTGTTTTGAAATGGATTGACTGGGCTGACAGGGGTTGTTGCTTCCTGCATCTTGCTTTCAACTTGCATTTCTTGTGCACGCAAGGCACCAGCCATTAGGGTAAGGGTTAAACTTGCAACCAACAAAAATGGCACGCGAAACATCAATCTTCTTCCAAAATTCCAAACCCTAGAGCTAACAGAACTGTTGTTGCAAAACAATTAAAAATAATTCTTAGCTGTAGAACATTTTTGTTTGTATATCCGAACGAAGACGTCAAAAATATCACCCGAAAACATTCTGGTTTTGAAACAGGATGGATATATATGGGCAGATATTTTGTAAATACATGCATTTTCATATTGTTTTTCGATAAATATGTATTATATTCCTTTTTGAATGCCGGGTTTTTCGGCGCTAACAAATAAAAAGAAGCTTCTTATGAAACAGTTCCTGATTACCGTTGCCGGCGTTAT
>UOEE01000061.1_pt1 | contig 27455 bp, 28 predicted proteins | sample 1990011 | NCBI WGS metagenome assembly UOEE01 (sample SAMEA4728526, study PRJEB27164) | hydrothermal vent metagenome | biome: marine basaltic hydrothermal vent biome; feature: marine hydrothermal vent; material: mineral | place: Pacific Ocean | collected 2011-06-14/2011-07-23 | depth 1741 m | reverse complement strand
GGGTAAAAACCCATTAAATTTTTATCGGCAACTCTCATAATACATTGTTTTTATGCGGGTTATCAAAACTTTTCCACCGTCATTCCGGCAAAAGCCGGGATCTAGTGTCACCTAAAGCACCATTTTCGCAAAAAACCGGACCCCGGCCTGCGCCGGGGTGACGCACATATTATTTTTTGCGTGTTTTTACCTATATGGCTAAAATTGAATGAGTCTGGACCCTAGAATGTTTCGCTTTGCCTTTGTCTGGGAAACAGATAGATTTATGGTTCTGATGCGGGATCGTGGTTTTGAGCAAACAAATACATAACGAAACAATTTTTGCCTTGGCCAGCGCCCGGGGTATGGCCGGGGTGGCTGTGTTACGCATATCGGGAAGTTTTGCGCACAAAACTGTGCAAAACATGATTAAAAACAAAAGCTTACCAGAAAGATACGCCAAACTAAAAACCTTGATTTGTCCGATAACAGATACGGTTTTGGATCAAGCTTTGGTATTGTTTTTTGCTCAGCCAAACAGTTTTACCGGCGAGGATGTGGTGGAGTTGCACTGCCATGGTAGCCCGGCGGTGATCGAGGCGGTTTGCGCCTCGTTAAGCAAACAGGGATTGCGTCTGGCCGAACCTGGCGAGTTTAGCCGCCGCGCCTTTGGCAATGGCCGTATGGATCTGGTGCAAGCCGAAGGGTTGGCAGATCTAATTGATGCAAAAACCGAAAAACAACGACAACAAGCTTTGGCGCAAATGGCCGGTGAGGTTAGCCAGCAAGTTGCGCAGTGGCGCAAACTTTTATTAGCGGCGATTGCCCGGGTCGAGGCCGAAATCGATTTTCCCGACGAAGAAGATGTTGCCGGCACTTTGGCCGAACAGGTTTTGCCCGGACTTAGGCAACTGCAAGAACTGTTACAGACGCAATTGCTGGAAGCAAAACGAGGACAAACCATCAGAAATGGCTTTTTGATAGCCTTGATCGGCCCGGTTAATGCCGGAAAATCCACATTATTGAACGCCTTAGCCGGAAGGGAGCGGGCAATTGTCTCTGATATTCCGGGCACCACCCGCGATGTGATCGAGGTTGATCTGCGAATTGCTGGGTTTATGGTAAGCGTCGCCGATACCGCAGGTTTGCGCGAAACCCGCGATAAAATCGAACAAGAGGGCATACGGCGCAGCAAAAGCACGGCGATAAAAGCTGATATGCGGTTGTTTTTACAAGATGTGCAAACCGGCGAAACCCAAAAGCCAGATCTATATCAGCCCGGCGATTTATTGGTGCAAAGCAAAGCAGATTTGCAAAAAACCCCGAAAATCAAGGGTGATGAATTGTCAATTTCAGCAAAAACCGGAACCGGGATCAACCAATTGCTTGCGCGCATTGAACAACGGGTTATTGCACAATTAGCCGCAACCGAATTGCCAGCATTAAGCCGCTTGCGGCATATAAAAGCCGTGCAACAAGCAATAGAAAACCTGCAATTGGCCGAACAAGAACTGGAAAAAATGCCAGAACTGGCTGCCGAGCATTTGCGAGCTGCCAGCCAAAACTTGGCAGTTTTGTTGGGTGAAATGAATACCGAGCAGGTATTGGGCGAGATTTTCAGTGGCTTTTGCATCGGAAAATGAGACGCAACATTGTTTCACGTGAAACAAACCGCAAAACGGATTCGACTCATCGGCAGAAACTGGCTACACGGGCGCTCTGCTTTTGTGTAAGGGTTTTATTTTTAAATGTCGCAAGGTTTTGATGTCATAATCATTGGTGGTGGCCATGCCGGATGCGAGGCTGCGGCGGCCTCTGCTCGTGCGGGCGCGGCCACTTTGTTGATGACACCGGATATTGAAAATCTTGGGCAAATGAGTTGCAACCCGGCGATTGGTGGCCTTGGCAAAGGCCATTTGGTCCGCGAAGTGGATGCTTTGGGCGGCTTGATGGGCATAGCAGCCGATCAGTCTGGGATTCAGTTTCGCTTGTTAAACCGGCGCAAAGGCCCGGCAGTGCAGGGGCCGCGCACGCAATCGGACCGAAAATTATACAAAACCGCGATGCGAAAACTGATCGAAGCACAGGAAAACTTGTCTTTAGCATTTGTTATGGTTGAAGATCTGTTGATCGAAAACGGGCAAGTTACCGGGGTTTTGGATGCCAAAGGCGAGCAATGGTTGGCTAAAACGGTAGTATTAACCACCGGCACATTTTTGAATGGACGGATTTTTTTAGGTAAAACCAGCAGACCCGCCGGGCGGTTTGGCGAAAAACCAGCCATCGGTTTGGCCAATACCTTGTATGGGCTTGGCCTGCCGATGGGAAAACTAAAAACCGGCACCCCGGCGCGGCTGGACGGCAACAGCATTGATTATGCTGGTTTGGATTGGCAACAAGCTGATGAAACCCCGGTGCCGTTTTCGTTTTTGCATGACAAGATAGAGCAGCGCCAAATTGCTTGCGCCATTACCCACACCAACCCAAAAACCCATAAAATCATTGCCGATAACCTGCAATACTCAGCGGTTTATGGCGGTGCTATCACTGGCAGGGGGCCGCGCTATTGCCCCAGCATTGAGGACAAATTGCACCGCTTTGCCGATAAACAAAGTCACCAGATCTTTTTGGAGCCAGAGGGGTTGGATGATGCAACCATTTACCCCAATGGCATTTCCACCTCTTTGCCTAAAGATGTGCAATTGGCTTTTTTGCAAACTATTCGCGGGCTGGAAAAGGTTAAGGTCAAGCAATACGGCTATGCCATCGAGTATGACTATGTAAACCCGCAAGCTTTGCGCCAGAACCTAGAAACCAAACAAATCACCGGATTATTTTTAGCTGGTCAGATCAACGGTACCACCGGATATGAAGAGGCTGCCGCCCAAGGGTTAATCGCCGGGGTAAACGCCGCTAAACAAGCTGCCGGTTTGCCCGCATTTGTGCTGGATCGCTCGCAAGCATATATCGGGGTGATGATTGATGATCTGATCTCGCGCGGTGTTACCGAGCCATATCGCATGTACACATCGCGGGCAGAATACCGGCTGTGCCTGCGGGCCGATAATGCCGATCAACGATTAACCCCATTGGCGATTGCTGCCGGGTTTGCCGGAGCAAAACGAACACAAATGTTTTTGCAAAAGCAAGAAAAACTAGGCGCTGCACGGGCATTGGCAGCCGCAAACTCGCAAACCCCAGCACAGATCAAGGCAAAAGGTTTGCAGGTCAATCAAGACGGGGTGCGCCGCTCGGCAGCCGATTTATTGGCCTACCCTGATATTGCTTGGGGCGAGGTTTGTTTGTTGTGGCCAGAGCTAAATGCGGTTGAGCCAAACATTGCCAAACAGCTTGAAACCGACGCGCTCTATGCTGGATATTTGCAACGCCAAAAAAGCGAGATTAAACGCTTCAAACAAGAGGAAAACCGTTTATTACCCGATGATCTGGATTATCGCGGACTATCTGGACTGTCCCAGGAATTACGCGAAAAATTGTCTTTGGTACGACCGGTCAATTTGGGTCAGGCTAGCCGCATTGAAGGTATGACTCCGGGGGCGTTAAGCCTGTTATTGCATTATGTGCATCGACAACAGCAAAGCAAAACCGCATGACCGAAGCAGAAGCACAATCCCGGGTGGCCAAACTTGTTTCACGTGAAACATTGCAACAATTTGGCCAAATTGAAATAGCGCTCAAACAATGGTCAAAGCGCTTTAACTTGGTTGCGCCGGCCAGTTTGGCGGCATTTTGGGCGCGGCATGTGCTGGATAGTGTGCAATTGTTGGCTTTGGCTCCAAAAACCGCCACAAATTGGATGGATTTGGGGTCGGGGGCAGGGTTTCCGGGAATGATTTTGGCTTGTCAGTTGGCAGAGCGGCCTGATGCAAAAATGCTGTTGGTCGAAGCCAATGGTAAAAAAGCCTCGTTTTTACAACATTGTGCCCGCATAACTGGCGCGCCAGTTACGGTCTTGCAGCAAAGAATTGAGCAAATCCCACAATTAACTCCAGCACAAAAACCAGACGTAATCACCGCGCGGGCTTTGGCTGATCTTTCAACCCTGCTTGGGTTTTGCCAGCCTTTGGTGCATGCAAAAACAGTTCTATTGCTACCAAAGGGGCAAAATGTAACAGAAGAATTGACCTTGGCCCGCAAGCAATGGAAACTAGAGTTACGCGTTGCGCCAAGCCTTACCAGCGATAGCGCCAGTGTATTACGAATAGGAGCGTTCAGCCGTGTTTGAAGCCAAAACAAAACCTGTGTCAGCTAAAATCATTGCGGTGGTCAATCAAAAGGGCGGGGTGGGTAAAACCACCACAACCATCAATTTGGCCACAGCTTTGGCGGCGATTGGTCAAAAAACCCTGATCTTGGACATTGATCCGCAAGGCAATGCTTCAACAGGTTTGGGGGTTGGTGAGGCGCAACGCGAAAAAACCACCTATGATGTTTTGGTTGGCGAACTGGCTTTGGCAGAGGCGATTTTGACAACGGACATCCCCAACCTGTCACTGGCTCCGGCGCATTTTGACCTATCGGGGGCCGAATTAGAGCTGGCCAATGCGCCGCGCCGCTCGTACCGGATGAAACAGGCGATTGAAGGGCTGGTGGAAAGCCAAAGCCATGATTTTGATTATATTTTAATCGATTGCCCGCCATCATTAAACGTATTGACGGTCAACGCATTAACTGCGGCACACGCATTGTTGGTGCCGTTGCAATGCGAGTTTTTTGCGCTGGAGGGGTTGTCGCAATTATTGCGAACGGTAGAGCTAGTCCGCACCAGTCTCAACCCAAAATTAGCCATTCAAGGCATTGTTTTAACCATGTATGATGGCCGCAATAATTTGGCCAGACAGGTAACCAATGATGTGAGAAGCCATTTTGGCGATCTGGTCTATCAAACCGTGATCCCGCGCAATGTGCGGATTTCCGAAGCGCCAGGTTTTGGCAAACCAGCCTTGATCTACGATCATACTTGCGTTGGCAGCAAAGCCTATATGCGGCTGGCTAGTGAGCTAATTAAACGCGAAAATATAACCATAGGGGCAGCAAAATGAGCAAAAAAGGCAAAGAAACTGGTTTAGGCCGAGGGTTATCGGCATTATTGGGTGAACAGGTGGCGGTACATCCGCCACAAACCAACGCCAGCAAAACCCAAAATGTTGCAATTGATCTGTTGCAAAGAAACCCGGAACAACCGCGGCGGCATTTTGATGAAACAGAAATGCAGCGATTAACCGATTCGATAAGCAAACAAGGTGTGTTGCAACCGATTTTGGTGCGGGCCATCGCCGGCTCACCACAATATCAAATTGTCGCTGGTGAGCGCCGCTGGCGAGCGGCACAGGCGGCAGGCTTGCATGAAATACCGGTTTATGTGCGTGAACTTTCCGATCGCGAAGTGGTGGAAGTGGCACTGGTAGAAAATATCCAGCGTGCAGATCTAAACCCAGTTGAAGAGGCCCAAGCCTTTCGGGTACTACTCGATCAATTTGGCCATACCCAACAAGATGTGGCAACAGCCATTGGTCGTTCTCGTTCGCATATTGCCAATACGGTGCGGTTGTTGGATTTGCCCAAACCAGTACAGGAGCTTTTGATCAGCCAACAGATCAGCGCCGGTCATGGCCGGGCCTTATTGGCGGCCAAAGATCCGGCTTTGTTGGCAGAACAAATCATCACACAAGGCCTAAGTGTGCGCCAAGCAGAGAAAAAATCTCGTTCGAGCCGCACTGCACCGGAAACCAAAAGTAGGCGCTCAGGCAAATCAACCGATAGCAAAGCGCTGGAAAAACAACTAAGCCAGAGCTTAGGTTTGCAAGTTAATTTACAACAAAACGGTACACAAAAAGGCACATTAAGCATCCAATACCAAAGTTTGGAGCAATTGGATGATTTATGCCGCAGGTTAAATAACAACTAAAATTCAATGACTTACGGCGGCAACAGCCAACACATATCGGCCCAAACGACTATTGGCAGCAGCGGCGTTGGATTTTAATGCCCGTTCGGTCTGAATGGCTTGGGCAAGGGCGGTTTGCAAGCGGGCGGGCGACCAGCGTTGACACTGCCGGGTAAAACGCTGCCGGTGCATGATAAAAACCGGTGGGCGCAATTTTGCCATAGCACTGCTGACCCCAGCCCCATTTTGCATATTGGCGGTTACTTCGTGCAACCGGTATAAATGCCGAGCAATTGCCCGGACAATCATCACCGGCGCTTGCCCAGCTTCCAGCGCTCGTTGCAAAGCTTGGTCGGCTGCATCGCCATTGCCTTCGGTACAAGAAAACACCAAATCATCCAACGAGGCGTCACCAGCTTGGCAGATGATCGCCTGAATATGCGTGGTTTCGACAACAATACCGGGCTGATCGGCAATATAACAAACTAATTTTTCCAGCTCCAACCGTAAAATCCGCTGATCGCGGGGCACGCTATCCACCAACAAAGCCAATGCATCTGGTTGGATGCTGTGGCCAGCATCGCGCAAGAAATTTCGTGCATAGCTTGCAACATCACCGGCTTTGTCTGGATAACAAGCCAAGGCAATAGCGTGGGATTTGCTGGTTTCAAAGGCTTTTCGTAAGGCGCTGGAAGGGTTAAGCGCTGCCGCTTCAACCAATAAATGTGCCACAGGAGAGGGTTGCTCTGTATCAAAGGCTTTTATGACGGCAATAATTTGTTTAACCTCTTCGGCAGCCGGGTGTTTTACCTGTACCAGCCGCGCGCCGCCGCTCATGGAATAAGCATTTAACTCGTCGGCCAATGAACCTTGATTGGCCGCCAGCTCTCCGGCGCAAAACAGGCTTAAAGCAAACGGGTCCGGGTCTTTGCCCAACCAGGTTTTTTTCAAGCTGGATGCGCGTTCTGAAACCTGTCCCTGATCATTGCCAAAAACCAACGCCGCATAAACTTGCTTGTCTGGTCGTTTGATAAATCGATCAAACCCAGAAGCGTTCTGTTTCACTTGTTGTCTGCTTGTTTGGCAAAATAAAACCCAAGTTGATCCAAAATAGCATCTGCTAATACTGCAACGGCTCTGGCTTCTGCATCTTGTTCCGCCACTTGGGCAGTATAAGGGTTGCTTGGGCTGTCAAACGCCGTTGAGCTGCGCGCATCCATGCTTGTCAAAACCGTACCCCGTTCATCATAAAGCACCCAATAAGCGTCCATCTGAATTTCAAAGCGCCTAGAGACACTATCTGCGCGCACAGCAAAACCAACGCGGCTGGGGGTTAGGTTTATCCTCAAAACATATTTTGCGCTTTCTCCAATATGGATCCCGCCTCGATCCTGCATTTCCTGTGAGAGCAAAAACCCGTTTTTGCCAGCAATTGACGGCATGGAAATTTGCGGAAACATTTTTCTGGCAGCGCTGTTTTCTGCATATACTGGCGAAAAGCCAGCGCAAGAAACCAAAGCTGGGAAACACAACAACAAAACAGGTAAAATCAGGTTTTTCATATTATTTCGCCACTATATTGATGATCCGTCCGGGTACGACAATGACCTTTTTTATCTCTAAATTCAACAGGCTTCGGACAACAGATGTATCACCTAACGCCAGCTCTTGCAAAGCCTGCTTGTCCATGTCCACCGGCACGCTCAATACAACCCGTTTTTTGCCGTTTACCTGTACCGGGATTTGCACGGTGTTTTCGGTGACTAGGTTTTGTGAAAAACTCGGCCACGGCTGTTCGGCTACAAGGCCGGAGCGGCCCAATTTCTCCCAACATGATTCGGCCAAATGCGGCGCAAATGGTGCCAGCAACAGGACCAAGGTTTCTGCGGCCTCCCGTTTGGCTTGGTTGGTTTTGCGAATGGCGTTTAGCAGTTCGTAAAGCCGCGCCACCGCCCGGTTAAAACCCAATGTTTCAATATCTTCGCCAACAGCCTTGATCGTTTTGTGGGTTAGTTTTTGCAAATCGTCTGGCATAGCTTGTGGTTTGGTTGCCGTTCCCGGTTCCGTGTTGGCCAAAATCTCTATTTCGGCCCAAACCCGTTGCACAAATCGGGCCGCACCTTCAACCCCAGCTTCGGTCCATTGCACATCGCGTTCTGGGGGAGAATCGGACAATACAAACCATCTGGCCACATCGGCACCAAAACGCTCGATAATTCCGGCAGGGTCTACCGTATTGCGTTTGGATTTGGACATTTTTTCAATACTGCCAACCGTAACTGTGCCACCAGAGCTGGTTATAAAACCAGCCCCCTTTTGGGTAATTTCATCCGGCGACAACCAAAGCCCAGCTTGATCTTGATAGGTTTCATGGGTGACCATGCCTTGGGTGAACAGCCCGGCAAACGGTTCGCCAGATTGTATGTCTAACAAGCCGCAATCGCGCATGGCGCGGGTGAAAAACCGGGCATATAAAAGATGCAAAACCGCGTGTTCAACGCCGCCAATATATTGGTCCACCGGCAACCAAGCCTGTGCAGCAGTGTTTTGCACCGGCTCGTCTGCTTGCGGCGAACAAAACCTAGCAAAATACCAAGAGCTATCAACAAACGTATCCAATGTATCGGTTTCACGCAGCGCGTCCGCGCCGCATTTGGGGCAAGATACATGTTTCCATGTCGGGTGCTGTTCCAGTGGATTACCCGGGGTGTCAAAACAAACCTCATCCGGCAATGTCACCGGCAGGTCTTGCGCCGGAACCGGCACAATTTTGCAAGTTTTGCAATGAATAATTGGGATAGGACAGCCCCAATACCGTTGGCGGGACGCGCCCCAATCGCGCAAGCGAAACTGTATTTTTGTTTGCCCGGAGCCAAGTTGTTCAAGTTTTTTGGTCGCCGCCAAAACTGCTTCATCGACAGATTTTCCGTTCAAAAACTCGGAATTATATATTGTGCCGGGGCCGGTCCATGCGGTGTCGGTGATTGCATAGGCCTGTGCATTTTCCCCATCTGGCAAGACCACCGGCAACACCGGAAGCTGGTATTTTCTGGCAAAATCAAGATCGCGTTGATCGCCAGCCGGACAGGCAAAAATCGCGCCGGTGCCATATCCCATCAAAACAAAATTGGCCACCCAAACCGGCAGGGTTTTATCTGGATCAAACGGATGAACCACACGAAGACCGGTATCAACACCTTGTTTTTCGGCGCGCTCAATAACTTCTTCGGAGGTGCCTTGCGAGGCGCATTTGCCAACAAAATCAGCAAGCTGCGGATTTTGCAACGCCATCTGTGTGCTGATCGGGTGTTCCGGGGACAAAGCGACAAAGCTGGCACCAAACAAGGTATCGGGACGAGTGGTAAAAACCTCTATGCCGTCGGTAAAACCCGCCGGTGCTTGATCGGCAAAATCAAATGTAAGCGTTGTACCTTTTGAGCGCCCGACCCAATTTGCCTGCATGATACGTACTTTTTCCGGCCAGCGTTCAAGTGTATCTAGCCCATCCAATAGATCATCTGCATAGTTTGTAATGCGGAAAAACCATTGCTCTAATTCGCGGGTTTCCACCAATGCGCCAGAGCGCCACCCCCGACCATCAACCACTTGTTCATTGGCCAATACCGAATTTTCTACCGGATCCCAGTTTACTCTTGAACCTTTGCGATAGACCAGATCATGGGCAAGAAATGCCAAAAAGATTTTTTGTTGTTGCTGGTAATACTCTGGATCGCATGTGGCAAATTCGCGCGACCAATCCAGCGAAAACCCCAAAGACTTTAATTGCTCGCGCATGGCGGCAATGTTTTGATGGGTCCAGCCCTTTGGGTGTACGTTGTGTTTGATCGCCGCGTTTTCAGCAGGAAGTCCAAACGCATCCCAGCCCATCGGGTGCAAAACGGCATCGCCTTTGGCTCGTCTGTAGCGGGCCAAAACATCGCCCATGGCATAATTGCGCACATGGCCCATATGCAAGCGCCCGGAAGGGTATGGGAACATCTCCAATACATAGGATTTTTTTTGGCCTGGTTTTGGATTTTGGGCAGTAAAACAGCCGGCATCATCCCAGGCTTTCTGCCATTTGCATTCGGATTTTTTATGCGGATAACGGCTCATGGGTGAGAGGCCTTGGTCCTACGAACTGGTTATTTTAAGGTTCGGATTTTTAATTCCCGGGCGCGTGATAAAATGGAGTTTTCAATTTGAATACCAGTATCCGGGTCGACATTCGCCGAAACCCAACCACCATTTTCCCCAACAACTTCCTTAAACACCACAACTTTTAGCCCATCAGCCCGCAAACGTGTATCCAAAATATATACGGTAGCCTTAAAGCGTTCATTGCGGGCGGCTTCATCTGAATGCCAATCGGTAATGATAACCCCGCCATACGGGTCGGCTGATTGAAGTGGTAGAAAGTTTAAGGTTTCCAGCGAAGCCCGCCACAAAAAGCTGTTAACACCAATGCCAGCAGGTTGTATGGTTGATTTTTTTCCAAACGGGGAAACGGCTCTCCCCGCAGAACGCACGGTTGAACAACCAGCCAAGGTAAGGCTCGACAAGATCAAGCCGATAATACCAATACGAAAAAACGTTTTCACTAAATTCTCCATTACAAACCCCTTTGACCAGACAGCCAAGACGGCATGCTTATAGCATGTTGGTTGGCGCTGACCAGCACCGAAGTACAGGCTAAAACAAAAAACCGGGGCGTTGCCAGAACGCAACAAGTTTTAACTAGAATCTGGTAACAGCCCTTATCCGGCTTGACCAATGGCGGTCTCTGGTACACGAAAGCATCACAGCAACCGGGGGAACGGGGCTGATCGCGCCCGGTCGCTGGCAAGTGCGCTTGATAAAAATGGTGTTTTAACAACCGTTTTGATCAAGAATAGCATGGCCTGCGACCGGAGCATCCGATCTTGTTTCCGGTTCCTTGGGCTCTATTTTGACAGTAAAACCGAGCTTGTTGTTAAATGATTTTTCATTTATCATGCTTTTTATTGACTCTGGTTTTGAATTGGTAACATATTTGTATTAAGCTCGGGCCAGTATAGGTAATGGTTTGGGTGAACGGCATCGACAGAGCCAATAGGAGACGAAGATCGTGCGCGCATGGCGGCACATTTTAACAGGCACTACGCTGGTTCTCGCAATGGCGGGTTTGGCTATAGCCGACCCTGTGCCCGCTTCAAACGCCCTACCGATCTCCAGTGATGAAATGCCGTGGTACCGTTCTTTTACTGTGCGCAGTTCCGATGTCAGCAATGGCGCGTTTGTGCCGTTAAAACAGCCCGACATTGAAATTCGTGCCAGCTCACAATGGGGCATCACCGTTGGTTTGGAAGAACAAGACCCGGTATTGGACATGGCAGACAGAATGAGCGCCGGTGCGTTTTATGAATTTTCCCCCCGGTTTCGTTTAGGTGGCGAGCTTACTTTTACTGCGCCGGGCGATCTGCGGGTTTCCACCCCTGAGAACAGTGTCATTCCGGTGCGCCCAATTGATGAAGAACCGATGATCCGCATCGAGTCATCGATCAAGTTTTAGTTTCCACCCCCGAAACCAAAGCAATACCAGCACAAATACCGCGTAATTTTTTTACATTGCTGTGGTTTATGCCGCCCAAGGCAATGACCGGGCCGGCAATGGTTTTTGTCGCCAAGGCAAAACCGCTTTTCCCCATTGGCTGACCGGCGCTGGGGCTAAAAGATGCAAACACCGGCGACAATACCACCTGATCGGCACCCAAACCCAAAGCGGTATTGGCCGCAGATATAGAGTGGGCGGCGGCGCTGATAAGGCCAAAGCGGGTTTTTGCCCGGATCAGCGGCAAATGCCGGATCATTGTTTCAGGCAAGTGCACCCCATCTGCGCCAATGGTTTGCGCCAAAGCCACATCTGCGCCCAAGATAAAAACCACGTTTCTGGTTTGACAAATTTGCGCCGCCTGTTCGGCTAACTGATAGCGCTCGCTTGCGCCAAAATGTCGGTATACAAGCGCCGTCTTTGCTGGCAAAACTTTGGCCAAAGCCACCACATCCGGGTTGCGAACCGGATCGGTAAACACATATAATCGCGGACGGGCGACACCCTTTACGCAGCGGACAAAACCCGGCGCATTGACAGTCTGTGCGATGGTCGCAAAGGCGGTATATTTGGATTCTATCATGAACAAAACCTTGTCTGATATATGCGAAAGACGCAAGCAAATCACAGAAAAGATCAAAATTGCCGCCAAGCAAGCCGGGCGCGCGCCAGCGGCAGTTTTGCTGGTTGCGGTATCCAAACGCCAAACGCAGGCGCGCATTACGGCGGCTTGGGACGCTGGGCAACGGGTGTTTGGAGAAAACCAACTACAAGAAGCCCAAGCCCATTGGGCACAGCGCCGCAAGCAAAACCAGCCATTTCAACTGCACATGATCGGCCATTTGCAAAGCAATAAGGCCAAAGCCGCAGTAGAACTGTTCGATGTGATCGAAACCGTAAGCAGCATAAAATTGGCCAAAGCCTTGGACAAAGCCATGTTGGCAACCCAGCGCCGCCCGCAAATATATATTCAAGTTAACACCGGAGAAGAGCCACAAAAACAAGGGGTTGTTGCAAATGAACTACCGGCTCTGTTGCAACAAATCCGAGATGAAACCACACTTGTTGTTACCGGCCTGATGTGCATCCCGCCGCAAAACCAAGAACCGGGCTTGCATTTTGCCTTGCTGGCCAAATTGGCCAAGCGGCACCAATTGCCAGATTTATCCATGGGCATGAGCGAAGATTTTGAAACGGCGGTGCGTTTTGGCGCAAGCTCTGTTCGGGTTGGCTCCGGCCTGTTTGGGCCACGAGAAAATTAAGCTAATTTATTTCGCTGCTTGCAAATCCCGGACCTCGCCCGGTCTGGTAAATAAATCCACATCATCCAACGCGGTGCCATAGCGTTTTTTTAAGTTAGAAAGCGCGGTTGGGACATGCACGCCGATGGCGCGGATGGGACGGACATGAGCATCTAAATTTTTACGCCGGGCCGCATCTTTGAACAGCCAATATGGGGTAAATACCAGATCATTATTTTGTCGGTCCCAAAAGGCTTGCTGCCCGGCAAAGGGAGCGTTTTCGATGGTGGCATCACCCAAATGCAGCACCCGCAAATTTTCCGCCATCTCAACCCGATAGACAGTATTGCGCACAGCCTTAAATCGCTCGCCGCCGGAATGAGGAATGGTGATGGCCTCAACCTGTATCGAGCCAGCTTGCACAGATATCGGCGCATCACCGGTTTGCTGGTTGATGGGTATAACCCGCGAGGCGATGGCTTGTGCGCTCATCCCGGCGGCGAGTAATTTATCCACCGCTTGTTGGGGTGCCACCAGCTTTACCGCCGGATTTGCCTGCAAATATGCCAATACTGGTTTGGCAGAAAAATGATCGCCATGAGCATGGCTAATGAAAACCACATCAATGCCATCATAGGGCGCGGTCCCGGCGATAATGGCAGTCAAAATTGGTTTTGGCACCAATTGATAGGTATTATATCCCTCACCAAATAACGGATCGAACAGCAATTTTGTTTGCTGGTCCACCACCATCACCCCGGCATTGCCCAGATAATAGGCAGCCCGTTGCGGCGGGTTTGTGTTTGTTGGTGGCGCAGTAACCGGCAACGGCTCTGCCGGTCCACAAGCACCAAGCAACAGGGCCAATACAACAATAAACGGTTTTACCAAGCTCATGGAGCGATGCTGCCTTTATTCTTCGAGTGAAGCCATTACTTCGTCAGAAATATCGAAATTAGCATAGACATTTTGCACATCATCGCAGTCTTCTAATACTTCCAGCATTTTTAACAAAGTTGCGGCACTTTTGCCCTCGACCTCGATATTGTTTTGGGCTTTCCAGACCAAATTGGCAGCTTTGGCCTCGCCAAATTTTTCTTCCAAGGCAGCAGCAACCTCAACCATCTGTTCGCGGGCGCAATAAATCACATGCTCATTTTCATCGGAAACCACGTCTTCGGCCCCGGCTTCTAAAGCTGCTTCAAACATGGTTTCTTCATCGGCAGTTGCGGCGATATATTTAATCTCGCCGACATTATCGAACATGAAAGACACCGAGCCGGTTTCGCCTAAATTACCACCGTTTTTGGCAAAAGCGGTGCGCACTTCCATAGCGGCGCGGTTTTTATTATCGGTAGAAACTTCAACAATCACCCCAATACCGCCGGGGCCAAAACCTTCATAACGAATTTCGTCATAACTTTCCCCCTCGCCACCTGCGCCTTTGCTGATGGCGCGATTGATATTGTCTTTCGGCATGCTTTCGCCGCGCGCATTTTTAATCGCTAAGCGCAAGCGCGGATTGCCATCCGGGTCCGGGCCACCCATTTTGGCGGCAATGGTGATTTCTTTGGACAGGCGCGAAAACGCCTTGGCGCGGATTTTATCCTGCCTGCCTTTGCGGTGTTGGATATTGGCCCATTTGGAATGCCCTGCCATGATTTTGTCCTGTGCGGGTTTGTATTGGTGGAACAGGCTTGGTTTGTAACCATTGTCGGCCAAGGGGGCAAGATGCAAGCAGGCTTACCGGCTGTCCATTTTTAGCTCAATGCGCCGGTTTTTGGCCAAGGCCTCCGCGCTTCGTCCACGATCCAGCGGATGATATTGGCCAAACCCGGCAGCTGCCAAATGTGTAGGCGGCACGCCAGCGGCCTCAAAAAACCGCACCACCGACAAAGCTCTGGCGGTGGATAACTCCCAATTGCTGGCATATTTACTGCGAATGGGTACCACATCGGTATGCCCATCCACCCGGATAACCCATTCGATTTTGCTGGGGATTTGTTCGGCGATCTCAATGATGGCATTGGCGATCACCGCCAATTGTTGTTCACCGGCTTCATTTAATTCAGCCGAAGCGCTGGCAAATAAGACATCACTTTCAAAGACAAATCGATCGCCTTCGATCCGCACCCCTTCCCGGTCGGCCATGACGGTGAGCATTTTTGCCAAAAACTCAGATTTATACCGAGCCAGCTCGGACACCTGCCGGGCCAAGGCGGCGTTTAGGCGTTTGCCCAAATTGACAATCTGGGTTTTTTGCGTCGCATCTTTGGCCTCGGCAGCTTCCAGCGCCGTGCGCAAAGAAGCCAATTGCGCATTTAATGCCGCCAATTGTGCAGTAAGGGCGGTAATTTCTGTTTGGGCAGTTTTAGATAATTGCTGTTCGGCGGCCAGTTTTTCAGAAACTTGCGCCAAGGCAGTTGTGCCGCTCTCGATCTGAGTTTGCAGGCCGCTAATGATCGCAGCTTGTGCTGTTGCGGCATTTTTGGCGGCCTGCAAGGTAACTTGCAGGCGGGCAATTTGATCGTTGGCGGTATTGGTTTTGGTTTTTTCCAGCGCCAGCATATCGGCCAAAGCTAAAAGGCGCGAACGGGCATCTTCTAATGCCGCATCTTTGGACGATAAAACCCGGCCCAAGGTAAATTGGGCGGCAATAAACAAAGCCAGCAAAAACACCACCACCAACAACAAAGTTGCCAGCGCATCGACAAATCCCGGCCAATAGTCTTCGGCTTCACCGCGCGATCTTCGGATCCGGCTCATGGGCGGTTTTCATCCTTAGCCAATCCAACAATGGTTTTGGTCAACAGTTTTATTTCTTGGCGCACCGCTTCGATGCCGTCACTTCGTCGTTCTTCGGAGCCACGCAAAACTTGTTCCAGCGCGCTGATATTTTCCGCAGATTGTTCGAGCAAAGCAGCCATATAGGCTGGTGAGCCGGGGTCGCGACCTGCCGCAGCAGAGACCCGCGAAATAGAATGGACCCAGTCTTCGACTTCTTGAAAGAACCGGTTTTGCGCCTGTCCTGCTTGCAGGTCCAAAAACCCGATCACCAGCGAGCCAGCCAAACCAAACAAGGAGGATGAAAACGCCGTGCCCATGCCTTTGATCGGCTCTTGTAACGCCGCCATCAATTTGTTGACGTCTTCTTGGCCACCACTACCGGCGGAAAGCGCGCTTACCGCATCACCCACCGAACTTACGGTTTGCAACAACCCCCAAAACGTGCCGAGCAATCCCAAAAAGATCAGCAACCGGCTTAAATAACGGGTGATTTGTCCGGCTTCATCCATGCGGGCGCTTACCGCGTCCAAGATCGAATGGCTGGAGCCAGAGGCAAGGCGTAACTGTCCCGGTTTTTCGGCCAGCAATACTGCCATCGGTGCGATCAGGCCGGGTGGCGCTTGCAGATCATCAAAATCGTGGGCGTTGGTGAGCGAGCGCACCCAAGCCACGGCAGGGTAAATGCTAAATACCTGTCGGTAACAATACAAAACCGCCGCGATAAACACCAATAGGATCAGCCCGTTAATCGCTATGTTGGCGATAAAGGCTTGGCTGATTTGTTGTTGCAGAAAAAATCCCAACACCCCGACAATCAGCACAAAGCCGCTCATCCAGATCAAATATCGTGCCGGGCCACTAAATTGGGTTACCGGATAGGCTTGCTTTTCCATGTGATTTCCCGATGGTTTGTTGTCCTTGTTTTTGACTATACAGGCAATTGTGACAAAGATCAGGCGATTTTTTAATTAACCCGTCAGAATAACAAACAAAATGAAAAGTTAGGCCGCACAGCCTTTGGCTTGTTTGTGGGCATACATGGCTTGATCAGCCAGATCGAGCAGTTGTTCGGCAGAAAGCTCGGACTGAAAAGACTGCACTCCGGCACTGGCACCAATGCAAATTTCTTGCGCTCCAATATCAATATGTTGCTCGCGAATCAATTCGACCAAAGCGGCGGCTTTGGCAGCAGCACCGGCATCATCTGCGGCAGCCAGCAAAACCCCAAACTCATCACCACCCAAGCGCCCGACCAGATCAGATTCGCGCACATGCTCGTTCAATACATTTGCCACATGTGCCAATACCGTATCACCCGCCGCATGGCCGTATTCGTCATTTACGCCCTTAAAGCCGTCCAGATCCACATAGACCAATGCGCCGCCTAAGTCGTGGCGTTGGGCAAAAGCCATAGCCCGGGACAGCTCGCGAGTAAAAGCCCGGCGATTATAAACCGGCAATAACGGATCGGTATCAGCAATGCTTTCCAGATCTTTGATTTTGTTGCGCAAGGAACTTGCTTCTGAGTTCAGGTTTTCAACCTCACCGATCAAGCGCATCACCGCATCGCGCACATCCGGAGTAAGGTCGGCGGCATCTAGTCCGGCCAGACGCGACAGCGACGGACGGCTTTTAGATTTGGTCACAGGGGCACGCACAGGCGCAAGACCCGGTGCAGCTTTTGTGGTTGGTTCAAGAGTTTCCTTCATAGCCCATCTCGAATTTGGCGGGGTTTTACCCGCATGGATCGCTTTGTTGCATTGATCCGTGGTTTTTATTAACAAACAGTCAACCATATTTCATTGACAGAAACAATGCACCCGTTACGGTTTGCTGTTTCCACCTCCAAAGGGAAGCATATCCTGATGCCAGCCGCCATTGTCAAACCAATTGCCATTGTCATGGGTTCACGCAGCGACTGGCCAACCATGCAAGCATCTGCGGATATTTTGGATGAACTGGGCGTAGGATACCAAGCCAAAATTGTCTCGGCACATCGCACCCCGGATCGGTTGGTGGCTTTTGCCACATCTGCCAAAACCACAGGTTTTCAAGTGATCATTGCTGGCGCTGGCGGCGCGGCGCATTTGCCCGGCATGATCGCCAGTATGACCCCATTGCCGGTATTGGGCGTACCGGTGCAAAGCAAGGCTTTGTCCGGTAAAGACAGCTTGTTATCCATCGTGCAAATGCCAGCCGGCGTGCCGGTGGGTTGTTTGGCCATTGGTACCCCCGGCGCGGTGAATGCAGCTTTGCTGGCGGTTTCCATCTTGGCTTTGTCGGATGAGAACTTGGCCGAACGTTTGCAAAACTGGCGCACCGCCCAAAGCGCATCCGTGCCAGAAATGCCATGAAACCGATTGGTATTTTTGGCGGCGGGCAATTGGCGATGATGTTGGCCAGGGCAGCCACAAAATTACAGCTAAAAACCCACGTCTTTGCCCCTAATGCCTCTTGCCCAGCGGCCCAAACCGCCGACCAGCTTATCATTGGCGAATATGAAGACCTTGCGGCAATTACCCGCTTTGCCAAGACCTGTTCGGTGATTAGTTTTGAATTTGAAAACATTCCGGTGCGCTCGTTATTTCATTTGCAAAACAACGGCCAGCAAGTCGCACCCTCGCCCCGAGTGTTGCAAATAATTCAAGACCGGTTGACCGAAAAACAATTCCTGCAATCCTGCCAGATCGCATTGTCGCCATTTGCCCGCATTGACCAAAGTGAAGATCTACGCGCCGCTTTAACGCTCACCGGGCTTCCGGCAGTGCTAAAAACCCGGCATTTTGGTTATGATGGCAAAGGCCAAACCTGGATACGCCAACCAGCAGAGGCGCAAAAAGCGCTGGAATATATCCACCACCATCCAGCGGTGTTGGAACGCGGTGTGGATTTTGTCCGCGAGGTTTCGCTGATCGCTGCCAGAAATGCCAATGGCGCATTTGTGCATTTCCCGCTAACAGAAAACGTGCATCAAGATGGCATTTTGCAAACCTCTAACCAGCCTGCGGGCTGTAATGGTAAAACTGCCATGCAAGCAGTGGCGATTACCCGGAAAATTGCCGAACAATTGGAGTATGTCGGAGTGCTGGCGGTAGAGTTTTTTGAACAAACCAACGGCAGCTTGCTGGTCAACGAAATTGCGCCCCGGGTGCATAATTCTGGCCATTGGACAATCGGTGCGGCAAACCCAGATCAGTTCGAGCTGCACATTCGGGCAATTACTGGCATGGAATTACCAGTGCCGGTTTGCCAGCCGGCTCAAATGCAAAACTTGATCGCAGAGCAAATCAATCATGCGCCGCAATTACGCAAACAAGGCTGGACCATCACCGATTATGGCAAAACCAATATCCGGGCCGGGCGCAAAATGGGCCATGCGGTGCGGGTGAACTAACTACATGCGCCGGGGGCGGGAGCGGCCTCGTCCATAGCGTAATCGGCCCAGCAATTTAGCCGGGTCCGGCCAGTTTTTGGCTCGTTTGCGCCATTTGGCTTTCATGCCTTCAAACTGCATGATATTGCCGATGCGCCGATCTAAAAACGCCCAAGTTCGTGCGTCATCGCCTTGCAACCAAACATGAAAGGTCGAAGCAAATACCGCCACCAAAATCGCTCGTTTGCTATAATAATTATAATCGGTCGAGCTATCTTGCATGGCTCGCCACATGGCATCGGCGCTGGCCCATGCCAATGCCGGGCCGTCCTGTGTGCCGGGCAGGCTAAGCCGAGCGGCAGCGCGCCGGGCGGCTTCTCGGTGTTGCTCGCCAATCGCCTGCAAACGAGCCCGCACCAAAAACACTGCCTTTTCTCGAATACGCATTGTTTCTGGTTTTGCCGCCTGCCACGCCGCTAACATGGCGGCATCATTGCACAGCGACCAATAGCGAATAAGGTCGATACAGCCCTTGGGCAAAGCCAGTTCCACCTCGCCCGGATGTAAGCCTGCTTGTTTTGCCGCCCGCTGCAAACCGGTATCTGTCCAGCCGTCAAAGGCGGCTTCAAGTAACATCGGAGCAAGAAGTTTGGCGCGAATTGCGTCAAGATGTGGTTGCGATTGTTGTTTTGTCATTAGATTTTCACCTGAAATAACTGTTTGATCTGTCTTTTTATCACATATTTTCGGTTTGTCGCGCTAGACATGGGTGCGACCTTTTGGTATTCCCCGCATTCTATTGAGCAAACAAGTGGATTTAATGTCCACACGGCTTAAAAATCGAAATTGGAGGACGGAGCAATCGTTCAAATTTATGTGCGAGATAATAATGTCGATCAGGCATTAAAAGCACTAAAGAAAAAAATGCAGCGCGAAGGTACATTTCGTGAAATGAAGCGCCGCAATTATTATGAAAAACCATCAGAAAAACGGGTTCGGCAAAAAGCCGAAGCGATTCGTCGTGCCCGCAAGCTGGCCCGCAAACGCGCTGTTCGTGAAGGTCTGTTGCCGGGAAAACCAGTAACCCCTCGCACCTGATTTTTCAGGCCATGTGATTTTTCAACAACCGCCGGTGACATTGCTGCCCGGCGGTTTTTGTGTGGCCGCTTGTAAGCCACAATTACATCTGCATGGTCCAGCCCTCGACACCCATACAGGCTTGGCGCAGGGCTTCGGACAAAGTGGGGTGGGCGTGACAAGTGCGGGCAATGTCTTCGGATGCGGCGCCAAATTCCATGGCCAAAGCTGCCTCAGCTATCATTTCGCTGGCTTGCGCCCCCAACATATGAACGCCTAAAATCTCGTCGGTTTGACTATGGGCCAGCACTTTGACAAACCCGTCTGTTTGCTGATTGGCCCGGGCACGAGAATTGGCGGCAAACGGAAACGCACCTTTTTTGTACGAAATACCGGCGGCTTTAAGCTGTTCCTCGGTTTGGCCGACCCAAGCAATTTCTGGCGAGGTGTAAACCACGCCCGGAATTACCTGATAATTCACATGCCCCGGCTGTCCGGCAATGCTTTCGGCGCAAGCCACCGCTTCTTCTTCTGCTTTGTGGGCCAGCATCGGTCCGGCGGTGCAATCGCCAATGGCCCAGATATTATCCACAGCGGTTTTCCAGTGTTCGGTTTCGATAAAACCGCGCGGGTCAAGTTTTACCCCTAGCTCTTGCAAACCCAACCCGGCGGTAACCGGCCTGCGCCCAATGGCGACCAGCACAATATCGGCATCTATATGGGTAACATCGCCACCAGCAGCAGGTTCCAGCGATAATTTTAGTTTGGATTTTAGTTTTTCAATGCCGGTAACTTTGGTGTTGAGGTGAAAGACAAAACCTTGTTTTTTGAAAATCCGTTGCGCTTGTTTCACCACTTCGCCATCGGCACCGGGTAAAATTGCCGGTTGAAACTCGATGACTTTTACCTCTGCCCCCAAGCGTCGCCAAACCGAGCCAAGCTCCAAGCCAATTACACCAGCCCCAATGACCACCATGGTTTTGGGAACTTCGGATAGTTCCAACGCCCCGGTGGAAGAAACAATGCGTTGTTCATCAATTTGCACACCCGGGCACGGCGTAACCTCGGAACCGGTTGCAATGACAATATGTTTGCTTTGCAAAATGCTGGTTTTGCCAGCCGCATCGGTTACTTCAACCTCTCCGGCAGCTTTGATCCGGCCCCGGCCCGTGATGTGGGTGACTTTATTTTTTTTGAACAAAAAAGCGATGCCCTTGGTTAGACCATCAACAGTATCTGCTTTGGACTGCATCATTTGCGGCAGATCAAGTTCCACGCCTTTGGTTTTTACCCCCAAAGCCGCCATGTGATTGCCCGCCGTCTCGTAAAGTTCCGAGGCGTGCAACAAGGCTTTGGATGGAATACAACCGACATTCAAACAGGTGCCGCCCAAAGTGGGGCCGCTTTCAACACAGGCGGTTTTTAAACCCAATTGCCCGGCGCGAATGGCGCAATTATAACCACCCGGCCCGCCGCCAATAACCACTACATCAAAAACATCTGCCATCGCCATTCCCCTGATACGTGAATCTGTTGCCAAAGTGCAATTTGTACCCGCTAGGGTCAATGGGCAAAACCAACCTCAAAAACTGCCGCTTACAAATCAAACAATAACCGATCTGGATTTTCCAGACACTCTTTCACCCGAACCAAAAACGTAACCGCGCCTTTGCCATCGACCACCCGGTGATCATAAGAAAGCGCGATATACATCATTGGGCGAATGACAATTTCATCGTTGACGACCATGGTACGTTTTTGGATGGTGTGCATGCCTAAAATGCCCGATTGCGGGGCGTTCAAAATTGGCGTCGACATTAACGAGCCATAGACCCCGCCATTGGAGATGGTAAAGGTTGCGCCGCTCATATCGGCCATGGTTAGTTTTCCATCGCGGGCCTTTGTGCCCATATTAAAAATGGCTTGTTCAACACCGCCCATGCTAAGATCATCGCAATCCTTGATCACCGGGACCACCAAACCTTTGGGCGTGCCAACGGCGACACCAATATCGTAGTAATTTTTGAAAATCAGCTCATTGCCATCAATTTGCGCATTGACCTCTGGAATGTCTTTTAGCGCTTGCACGCAGGCTTTGACAAAAAACGACATGAAACCCAATTTAATGCCGTGTTTTTTCACAAACAGATCTTGGTATTTTTTGCGCGCCGCCATAATCGCGCTCATATCGACCTCGTTAAACGTGGTCAAAATCGCGGCGCTGTTTTGGGCCTCTTTTAAGCGCTTGGCGATGGTTTGGCGCAAGCGAGACATTTTCACCCGCTCTTCACGCGGGCCAGTATCGCGCGGCGCGGCGGCTATGGCCGGGGTTTTGGCAGCGGCAATTGCATCGCCTTTGGTAATGCGGCCGCCTTTGCCTGTGCCGGTGATACTGGCAGGATCGGTTCCGGTTTCTGCCATTTTGCGCGCTGCCGATGGCATGGCTTTTACCTCGGATGTGGGCGCGGGCGCGGCGGCTGGCTCTGGGGTTTTGCTTGCGGGTTTTGCAACAGGCGCTGCTGCTTTACCGGAACCTAGTTTTAATACGCCAAGCACTGCGCCGATCTCAACTTCTGCGCCTTCTTCGGCAGTGATTTTTTCTAACACCCCGTCTTCGGGTGCCGCCACTTCGATGCTGACCTTGTCGGTTTCTAATTCGACCAGCATTTGGTCTTTGGCCACTGCATCGCCTTCGGACACGGCCCAGGTAGCAACGATGGCTTCAGTAACGGATTCGCCCAATTCAGGCACCACAATATCGGTCATTTTTTAGTTTCCTTTGCAAAGGCAAGATCAAGAAAAGCATCTCGTTCCGCCAAGTGAAATTTCATCGCACCCGTAGCCGTTGATGCAGAAGCTTTACGGCCCACATAATGAGGCCGGGCTTGTTTGGCGCCGATCATTTTTAACACCCATTCCAAGGAGGGTTCGATAAATGACCATGCACCCATATTTTTGGGTTCTTCTTGGCACCAGACCATTTCGGCGTTTTTGAAACGCGATAATTCGGTGCGCAAGGATTTGGTCGGAACCGGATAAAATTGTTCCAACCGCATTAGATATACATCATCAATGCCGCGCGTTTCGCGAGCCTCAAACAAATCGTAATAAACTTTGCCAGAACAGATCACCACTCGGCGAATATCGCGATCCGAACGTAAATGCACTTTTGCCCGTTTCGATGGGATTTGCGCATCGTCCCAAAGTACCCGGTGAAAGCTGGAACGGGCGTTCATTTCCGATAAATCCGAAACGCAACGTTTGTGGCGCAACAAAGATTTGGGGGTCATCAGGATCAGCGGTTTACGAAAATTACGATGGATTTGACGGCGCAAAATATGAAAATAATTGGCCGGGGTTGAGCAATTGGCCACTTGCAAATTGTCTTGGGCGCAGGCTTGTAAATATCGCTCCAACCGGGCCGAGGAGTGTTCCGGCCCTTGGCCTTCATAGCCGTGCGGCAATAACATTACCAAGCCGGACATGCGTAGCCATTTGCGCTCGCCACTGGACAAAAACTGATCAACAATCATGTGCGCGCCATTGGCAAAATCGCCAAATTGCGCTTCCCACAAGGTCAATGTATTGGGTGCGGCCAGCGAATAGCCATATTCAAACCCCAATACCGCTTCTTCGGAAAGCAGCGAATCAATTACCTCGTATGTGGCTTGATCTTCGGAGACATGGTTCAAAAATGTATGGCGTTTTTCGGTTTGCTGGTCGACTGCCCGGCTGTGGCGTTGGCTAAAGGTGCCGCGACCGCAATCTTGCCCAGACAGACGAACGTCATATTTTTCATCCAGCAATGTGGCAAAAGCCAAATGTTCGGCAGTGGCCCAATCCAAGTTTTTGCCGGTTTCGATGTTTTTTCGCCGCGTGCCGATCACTCGTTTTAAGGTGCGATGCACATCGTAATTTTGCGGCAATTCGGTCATTGCCACGCCCAAGCGCTTCAAGCGTTCCATCGAAACCCCGGTGCGCCCGCGCCGGTCTTCGTCGGCCCGGGCAAGGCCCGACCATGCGCCATCTAGCCAATCGGCTTGGTTATGTTCTTGCTGTTTTCCAGCCTCAAACTCGGTTTCCAAGAACGCGGTAAACTTGTTGCGAAATTGATCCATTTCTACTTGGCTGATGATATTTTCTGCCAGCAAGCGTTCCGAATACAATTGCAATGTGGTTTTTTGACCCTTGATTTTGCGGTACATAATCGGTTGGGTAAAGGACGGATCATCGCCTTCATTATGGCCATATCTGCGATAACAAAACATATCAATGATCACATCATTATCAAATTTTTGCCGAAACTCGATGGCGATTTTGGCCGCATGAACCACCGCTTCGGGATCGTCGCCATTGACATGGAAAATCGGTGGCTGCACGGCCAAAGCAATATCGGTTGGGTAAGGAGAAGAGCGCGAAAATTGCGGTGATGTGGTAAAGCCGATCTGGTTATTAACAATAAAATGAATGGTGCCGCCGGTTTGATGGCCAACCAACCCGGACATAGCAAAACACTCGGCGACAATGCCTTGGCCAGCAAAAGCAGCATCGCCGTGCAACAGCAAAGGCAAGATATGCGATCGATCGGTATATTCGTTTTCCGGGGCGGACGGTTCTTGTTTGGCTCTAGCTTTGCCCAAAACTACCGGGTTAACCGCTTCTAAGTGAGACGGGTTGGCGGTTAGCGATAAATGCACCGAATTGCCGTCAAATTCACGATCCGAACTGGCACCTAAATGATATTTTACATCGCCCGAAGCATAATCATCTTCGCCCCATGTATGGCCACCGGCAAACTCGTTAAACACCTGCGAATAGGCTTTGCCCATCACGGCGGTTAATACGTTCAAACGGCCCCGATGCGGCATGCCCAAGACAATTTGCTCGACCCCCAAAGTGCCACCGCGTTTGATGATCTGTTCCATTGCCGGGATCAGCGATTCGCCGCCGTCCAAGCCAAAACGCTTGGTGCCGGGATAGCGTTTGTGCAAAAATTGCTCAAAAGCCTCGACTTCCATCAGTTTTTTCCAGATGGCTTTGCGCCCTTCCGGGGTGAAATCTGGGCGTTCTTTGTCGCTTTCAATGCGTTGTTGTAACCAGCTTTTTTGCTCTGGATCAGCGATGTGCATAAACTGGATGGCAAATTTGCCGCAATAAGTGCGCTGTAACAGCCGCATGATCTGGTTTATATTGGCGGTTTTTAAGCCCAATACCCCGTCCAGAAAAATCTGCCTATCCATATCGTTTTTGCCAAAACCATAACTCGTCGGATCCAGTTCCGGGTGCAGGGTTTTTTCGCTCAAACCCAGTGGATCAAGATCTGCGGCCAAGTGCCCGCGTACCCGATACGAACGGATCAGCATCAAAGCCCGCAAACTGTCTTGGGTGGCTTTGCGAATTTCATCTGCCGATGCGCCGGGGCTACGGTTTTGAAGTTGTGGCTCAGTTGCCCACTCACCAGTTAATGCGCCGGTGTGTTCAGTTGTTGGTGTGGGTGGCCAATCGGCTCGTTTCCAACTGGGGGAGGGAACCGCATCTTGCTCAAAAAAAGCGCGCCAATCGTCCGGTACGGATTCCGGGTTTTCAGCAAACCGGTTTTGCATCTGTTCCAGCCAAGCGGCGTTGGTGCCAGAAAGGAAACTTTGATCAGACATAAGCGGCTCCTGTTTTGCGCATTATCCTTTCAACACCTCAACCAAGGTTTTGCCCAACGCGGCTGGCGATGGGGAAACGGTAACACCAGCAGAGCGCAGGGCTTCTATTTTGCCTTCTGCGCCGCCTTGTCCGCCAGAAACAATCGCGCCAGCATGGCCCATGGTGCGGCCCGGCGGCGCGGTTAAGCCGGCAATAAATCCAACCACTGGTTTTTTGATTTTGGAGCGGCGCAAAAATTCTGCGGCTTCTTCTTCTGCGGTGCCGCCAATTTCGCCGATCATCACAATGCTTTGGGTTTCATCGTCGCCCAAGAACATTTCCAAGCAATCAATAAAATTGGTGCCGTTTACCGGATCGCCGCCAATGCCAATGCACGTGCTTTGGCCCAAGCCAACCGCCGTGGTTTGGCCCACAGCCTCGTAGGTTAACGTGCCGGAACGCGAAACCACGCCGACCGAGCCGCGTTGATGAATATGGCCCGGCATAATGCCGATCTTGCACTCACCCGGGGTAATTACGCCCGGGCAATTTGGCCCGATCAACCGCGTGTTGGAGCCGCAAAGTGCGCGTTTTACTTTCACCATATCAGCCACCGGAATGCCCTCGGTAATGCACACCACCAGCTCTAATTCTGCTGCAATGGCCTCGCAAATCGCATCGGCTGCAAACGGTGGCGGTACATAAATTACGCTAACCGTTGCCCCGGTTTTATCCGCCGCGCCGCCAACGGTATTAAATACCGGCAAGCCAATATGTGTGGTTCCGCCTTTGCCCGGCGTAACCCCGGCAACCATTTGTGTGCCATAAGCCAAGGCCTGTTCCGTGTGGAACGTCCCGTTTTTACCGGTTAAACCCTGAACAATGATTTTGGTGTTTTTATCGACAAGTACAGACATTAGATGGCTCCCATAAGAAACGTATCATCTGGTGATACACATTTGTTGACATTTGTATCATTTGGTGATACACATTTAAGATGATACGGACGGTTCGAGACAAGCGGGTTCAGCAACTTATGGACGGGGTGGTGCCTCGTCGTTTTCCGACTCATTTGGCGAGAGCTACGGAAAAGAAACTGAAATTGCTGGATATGGCAGAAAGGATTGAAGATTTGCTGGTTCCGCCATCGAATCGACTTGAGCGATTGCGCGGAGACCGTAAGGGCTTGTGGTCGATCCGAATCAACCGACAATGGCGTATTTGTTTTCGTTGGGAAACAGACAGCGCGTATGACGTTGAAATTATAGACTATCACTGAGAAAAAGTAATGAGAGAAAGAACAATGGAAATTCGATTTGCGAACCCGATACATCCCGGCGAGATGTTGCGTGAAGAATTTATGGAGCCGTTGAAGCTTTCGGCTGGAAAGCTGGCAAAAGCCATTGGCGTACCGCGCACTCGGATTGAAAGACTGGTTCGCGAGGAAACAAACCTTAGCCTGGACACGGCGGTGCGGTTGTCTCGGTATTTCAAACTGTCGGAAGGGTTTTGGATGCGGATGCAAACCAGCTATGAGTTGGACTGTCTTCATGCCAATAAAAAACGCCTTGCCGCGCTTGATAAAATCGAGCCGTTGGAACGCCCCGATCTTGAGGGGCAAGAAGCGGCGTAAAACATCGTAGCCGCTTTGGAATAAATTACATTGATATTCCAATCCGTCATTCCGGCGAAAACCGTTTTCCAGAGCGCGGGTATAAGGTGGAAGAAAACGAGCAGAGAAACCCACAATCAGCCCTTCACCGCAGCCACAATTTTTTGGGCGGCATCGTCCAGATCGTCGGCGCTGATTACATCCAGACCGGAATTGGCGATAATTTCTTTACCGCGTTTTACGTTGGTGCCTTC
>UOEE01000038.1_pt1 | contig 30320 bp, 30 predicted proteins | sample 1990011 | NCBI WGS metagenome assembly UOEE01 (sample SAMEA4728526, study PRJEB27164) | hydrothermal vent metagenome | biome: marine basaltic hydrothermal vent biome; feature: marine hydrothermal vent; material: mineral | place: Pacific Ocean | collected 2011-06-14/2011-07-23 | depth 1741 m | reverse complement strand
AAATGCGGTGCAATAGCCGCCCATTGATCATCTGTAAGCCAAAAATACCGGTCCATAACCAAAATCCCCTCAATGAAAATACTAATCCATTGAATCATTTAATGGTTAATAGGTTTGGACCCTAGATAATGCTGAATGGTTGTTATGACTTTACTGATTTTGAGTGACGTGGGCCGAAGCTGGGGCGAGCGCATATAATTTATGGCAGATCAAATATCGACAATCATTTTAACCCAACATACGAAACCCGATAGTCATTGCTAAAATATCAGGAATTTTGGGGTCGAACAGCTTATTTTATTGCGGGTTTATGGTTCCCTTGTGTGTTTGCAGCAGCGTTGTCTTTAATCAATTTCGGGATGCTCACAATAAAAGGCAGGCAGGCCAGAAAATAACATAAACCGACAGCCAGACTAAGAACAACCGCTTGCTCTTTGGTAACTGAACTCACCATAGGCAAAAAGAAGGCTAAAATGGCCTCCCGACTGCCTAATCCGGAATAAGTAAAAGGAATAACGCTGGCCAATATGGTTATGGGGGCAAGGGCCAGTGCAACAGAATAATTTAGTGTCAAACCCAAAGACAAGGATAAGAGCCATATGGCGGTCGCGGAGCCTATCATTCCAAAGATCCCGAACATTGACTGCAACAAGAAACCACGTTTGCTGGAGAGACTTGAATGAAAAAATACCAAGGTTTCATTGATCCAAGACGGCCAAAAACGGGTTCGGGAAATAAGATAAGATAAACCCAAACCCAAGAAAATAACCGTCAATATTATGAATGATATCTGAGAGCGAAAAGCAAAGGGTGCCAATAGAACCAGCATGAGAAAGAGGATCCAGATACTAAGTAAACGATCACTGAAATGAGCCGCTATAGCGGTCTTCCAGTGAACACTAAATTTTCTTGTAAGATATATGACACGAATACCCTCGCTCAATGGGCCTAATGCGTAAGTCATTAATAACAATGAAAAATTAAGTCTGATGGAGTCAGGCAAAGATAAGTTTATTCTTGGGCTGAGCAAAAGCGAAAACCGTATTGCACCAGAGAGGAAATAAATCACCATGGCAAGACTGGCCAATATCAAGTAAGGCAATTTAATGTTTAAAAAAGTATCGCGTATCTGGTCAAAATCCAAAGACTGAAAAAGCAGATACACCAATAACAAAGAGACACCCAGAGGTAATACTGAGCGTAGAATTCGTTTAGACATGTTTCGGGCCGTCTATGTGAGCAGTATATGTTTCCAAATAGGCCTTCGCGCGTTTCAGGTCTGGACCTTTGGCCTCAACATATGTGTAAAGACTGAAATGTTTACCAGGAAGAGGGAAGCGCTGCACTGTCACCTCAGTAAAGAAATATTTTACAATAGCCAGTATTTCGTCAATATTGTTTATGTGCTCATGTTCCATCAATACTTTGTAGGATAATTTGTTACGTAAATAATAGCCCAACCCCGTGGTCATCCGCCATCCAAGTCCCCATAAAAAACCGCCCTCACTTGGAAGTCCGGCCTGAAATATACCGCCTTTGTTTAGAAGAATTACGGATCGCGCAAGCGAATAGGGAAGTTCAACCAGATGCTCCAGAACAGCAACAGAGATTATGCGGTCATAACTTTGGTCATCGCTCTTAATGTCCTTGATATCTGAATAAACATTACGAACTTTTGATAGATTATCTTGACCCTTGTATAAATTTTCAAACGGCTCAATGATGTCATACGTAGCGAATTTTTTTTCATATTTGACTTGATTCAGAGTTCCGGCACCGATTTCAAGGACACTCTCGTTTTCCTTGCCCTTCTGGGCCACCTTCTTGTGCATCCAGCTTTCTGCCTTTTGAGCGGCAGCACTCATGAGGTTGGTTCCCTCGCGATTTGATTTGTATTCTTCTTCAAAAATAGCTTGATATTCTGCCGGTAATACAGGGCGAGTTTTTGGAAATGCTGATAGTAGTGTTTCTATGCTCATATTTCACCTTTTATGTTGCCGTGTGTTGCGGCGGTGCCAATTCTGGTTGATCTTTTTTTGGCTTAAAATTTTCAACTTGGGAATGGGCGCAGAGATTAACGATTGCGCACCACCCATAATACCCTTTGCGCCAATAGGCAAACGCCTTGAAATTATTCCGGACCTATCACGTTATCGTTCCCAGATAAGAGGAAACATTCTCCGTTAACAGGGAAATTTGGTGCAAGATGGGTTCGTTAATGATTACGCACACCACCATTTTTCTTGTTCTATCGCGATGTTAATGCGTGGCGATGTAAGCCTTGGGATGAACTTGTTTACAGCAAAACAAGAAGCCGTATGTTTTAGCACATCTCAATCGCAACTGCTGTGGCTTCACCGCCGCCGATGCACAAAGATGCCACACCTTTTTTTAAGCCGCGTTTTTCCAAAGCTGCGATCAAAGTGGTCATGATCCGCGCCCCCGATGCGCCGATAGGGTGGCCCATGGCGCAAGCGCCGCCATTAACATTGACCTTGTCCCGATCCAGCCCAAGTTCTTTGATGGCGATCATCGGCACCACGGCAAAGGCTTCGTTGATCTCCCATAAATCTACCTCGGATTTGTCCCAGCCAGCTTTTGTAAGAACCTTCTCTATCGCCGGCACTGGCGCGGTGGTGAACCACGCTGGTTCATGGGCGTGGGCAGCGCTGGCCACCAATTTGGCAATCGGTTTGGCCCCGGCTTTTTGGGCATCAGACAACCGCATCATCACCAAAGCTGCTGCGCCATCTGAAATCGCTGAGGCATTGGCAGCGGTTACCGTGCCGTCTTTGGTAAATACTGGGCGCAGTGTTGGAATTTTTTCCGGGCGGGCATTGCGTGGCAATTCATCGCTTTGCACTTGGGTTTCCCCTTTGCGGGTTTTGATGCTGACCGGGGTGATTTCGCGATCAAAACTGCCGTTTGCGCTGGCCTTTTGGGCGCGCGCCAAGGTTTCTAGCGCGTAGGCATCTTGGGCCTCGCGGGTGAATTGGTATTTTTGCGCCGCCGCATCGGCATATACGCCCATCGGCTCGCCGCCATAGGCATCGGTTAGGCCGTCCAGCGCCATATGATCTTGCAAAACATCATTGCCATATTTTACCCCGCGCCGGTGGGTGGACAATAAATGCGGCGCATTGCTCATGCTTTCCATGCCGCCCGCAATGATGATATTGGCAGAACCTGCCATCAACGTATCCCCGGCCATAATTGCGGCCTGCATGCCAGATCCGCACATTTTGTTCAGCGTTGTGGCTTCAACCGATAATGGCAGATCAGCTTTTAATGCGGCTTGTCTGGCGGGCGCTTGCCCCTGTCCAGCGGGCAGCACATTGCCCATAAATATCTGTTCTACGGCTGTCGCTTCGATTCCGGCATCTTGTAGTGCCGCGCGCACCGCAACCGCGCCTAATTCATTGGCAGAAAGTAAGGACAGCTCGCCCAACAGGCCGCCGATCGGGGTGCGGGCATAACCGACAATAACAATGGGATCAGTGGTCTGGGACATGACAGATTTCCTTGTAAGGTGCGTTTGTATTTACAAGATCGGGGTTAGATAGCATCTCGTCAAGAGGGCGGCACCAGCAAAAAACCGCCAGAGCAGTTCCGGCGGCTTTTGTCTTGGATCAAAATTTGACAAGTATTATTTTACTTCAAAAGTGATCTGCATATTGACCCGGTATTTATCAACTTTTCCGTCTTTTACGGTGACAGACATGTGGTTGACACTGGCAGAGCGAACATATTTTACCGTTTTGCCAAACCGGTCAACGCCATTGGCAATCGCATGTTCAAAACTTTGCGAGCTGTCAGACATGATCTGGGTGGATTTCATAATAGCCATTTTTAGTTCTCCTTTGGGGGCAGGGATATTCCTGTGCGCAATCGTAACCACTATCGGCGACAATGCCAGCCCATACACGTAAGAAGCGAAAACCTGCCTGCTTATTTAGACTTGGTAATGCCCAATAAATCCAGTGTCAGTTTTTCAAAAAATGACTCGGCCACCCCACGTTTAACTTTGCTAAGAAAAAACTTCTCAAACGCAACTTTGCCATAATGTACCCATTTACCTTGACTGGCCCAATTGACATTGCGCGGTGGAATTTGCGGCCTAGCGATAAAGGCCACCCCGCCATCACCAAAGTCGGCCAGACAAACCGCGTTCCAAGTGGCTTCGTGTTTTGGCTCTTTGCCATCGATCAGCGCCCGGATATTGTAGGCAGTGGCCCGAACCATGCTTTCAATCATAAAGCCGGTCTTGGGCACCCCTACTGGCACCGGTGTTGCGCCAACTGGCGCAATGGCAATGCAAACCCCAACTGAAAAAACCTCCGGGTATGTTTTGTTGCGTTGGTGTTGATCCACCGTGACAAAGCCGCGCGGATTTACCAAACCCTCCACACCCATCAATGGTGGAATGCCGCGAAAGGCTGGCAAGATCATGCTGTGAGCAAACGGCAATTGGTGCGTGGCTTTGATGCTGCCATCCTCGTTTAGTTCTTCTACCTCGACAGTGTCTTTGGTGATTTTGGTGATTTTGGCATTGCATATCCAGTTAATATGCCGACTGCGAAATTCACTTTCCAGCATCCCCTTAGTATCGCCAACACCCCCCAAGCCCAAATGTCCGATCCACGGCTCGGCAGTGATATAGGTCATCGGTACTTTGTCGCGGATTTTACGCTTGCGCAGATCGGTATCCATCAACATGGCAAATTCGTAAGCCGGGCCATAACAAGAAGCCCCTTGCGCTGCACCGACCACAATCGGGCCGGGCTTTTCAACAAATTCCAGCCATTTCTCGCGCGCATGTGCCGCATGATCGGTGGAGCAAATGGAAACCGTATTGGCATCCGGGCCAAAACCCTTGATCTCGTCAAACGCAAGGTCCGGACCGGTGGCGATCACCAGATAATCATAAGCAATCGCGCCGCCATCTTCCAAACCAATGGTTTTGGCAGCCGGGTCAACTTTGCTAATGGTGCCCAAAACAAAGTCGATATTTTTCTTTTTGAACATTTTAGGCAAGGCAACTCGGATATCGCCGGGTTTGCGCCAATCTACCGCCACCCACGGATTGGACGGGGTAAAATCGAATGTATCCCGGTTGTTTATCACGGTGATTTTATCTTCGGACCGGGCTTTGTTACGCATTTCCAGCGCCATTGGTACGCCGCCCAAGCCTGCACCCAGTATTACAATATGTGCCATGTTTCACCTCTGTTTGTTTATATTTTCGCTTCTGCAATATACACCTTAAAACCGCAACAAAAGCAAGGGTTGGTTCATGCAGCTGCGACGGTACGGCTAATCCATGCGCCGCCTAACACTTGCGAGCGGTTTTCGCCGACGCCATAAAACACACAAGCTTGGCCGGGGGCCACGCCTTCTTCTAACACTTGTAAATCAACCACCAGACGGCCTTTTTCAGCCAGAGACAATATCCCCGGCACTGGCGGACGGGTCGAGCGCACCTTTACTTGTACCGGGCGCTGTTCGTTTGGCGTAAGCGGTTGGCACAACCAGTTTGGTGTATCCAAATAAATTCGCGCGGTTAATAACGCCTCGCGCGGGCCGACCACCACTTCACCGGTGGCCGGGCGCAATTTGATCACATATAGCGGCGCGCCGGTGGCAATGCCCAGCCCGCGTCGTTGGCCAATGGTATAATGGATCAGGCCGTTATGCTGTCCGATCACCTCGCCAGCTAGGTTTACGATATTGCCGGGCCGAGCCGCCCCGGGGCGGATTTTTTCCACCACATCGGCATATTTGCCTTCCGGGACAAAACAAATGTCTTGGCTGTCTGGTTTGTCTGCTGCTGCTAGACCCAGTTTTTGCGCCAATACCCGTACTTCTTCTTTGTGCAATCCGCCCAAAGGAAAACGCAAAAACCCAAGTTGTTCTTGCGTGGTGGCAAACAAAAAATAGCTTTGATCTTTGCCCGTATCCACCGCTTGGTGCAATTCATGGCCATGTTGGCCGATGATCCTACGCACATAATGCCCAGTAACCATACAAGCTGCCCCCAGATCACGAGCGGTAGCCAGCAGATCGCGAAATTTTACCGACTGGTTACAACGGATACAAGGCACCGGCGTTTGTCCAGCCAAATAGGTATCGGCAAAATCAGTCATCACCGCGTCCGAGAACCGGTTTTCATAATCCAGCACATAATGGGCAAAGCCCATTTGCCGGGCGGCTTCTGCGGCATCATGGATGTCTTGCCCGGCGCAACAGGCACCTTTTTTGGCAATCGCCATGCCATGATCATATAGCTGTAAGGTAATGCCGACCACGTCATAACCAGCGGTTTTTAGCAAAGCTGCAACAACGGTGCTATCCACCCCGCCGGACATGGCCACCACCACCCGCGTATCCGCAGGTTTTCCCGGTAGATCCAACACCGACGCATCTAGCGCCCGGCGCACCACCGGATCAGATAAATCAAACATCATCGAACTCCAACAGGATCAAAGGCCCGTAGCAGACAAAAGCAAGTGCTATATAAAGCCTGCTGATCTCCACAGCAAGTGCCGCAACTGTACGGAGATAGTGCTTTGAGAAAATCCATACCGTAACAATGGCTGCTTGCGGCCAATTCCCGCGACCACGCCTGTCACCCCCGGCCTACGGATTAAAGTTCTCTTAACGCGGATTTGCTTCATTGGGTTTCTAATTCTGATTTTTGCGAAAGACCTGTGGCCATGCGTATTGCCCTTCTGGTTATTATTTTTAGTTTGCTTGGCGTTGCTGCTTTGGCAGACGAGCCGCCAAAACTGCATACAACCATCAAAGATTGGGGGGTATTCACCCGCAAGGTTGATGGCGATACTTTGTGTTATGTTCGCAGTTTTGCCACCGACAAATCACCGCAAAGTGTCAATCATGGGGATGTGGCCTTTTTTGTTGGCACTTGGAAATCCGGCGCGGCTTTTGAGCAGCCTAGCATGATGAGTGGTTATAGCTTTATGACAAAAACCCCGCCCAAAGCCAAAATAGGCAACAGGACCATCACCATGTTCAGCGCCGGACAAGAAGCCTTTATTGAAAGCGAAAAAGACGAAAAACTGCTGGTCCGCTCCATGCGAAAAGGTTCACGTTTACGGGTAGAAGCCATGTCAGCCAGAGGCACCGCCACCACTTATGAGTTCTCCCTTTCCGGCATCACTGCCGCCCTTAAAAAAGCCGATGCGCTTTGTTCTTGATCTATGGTTTTTGGTTTCGGGTAAACTAGCATTCCACCGTCCGGCAAAGTACCAACCAGCCGTAAGTGTGGACCCTCAGGTCAAGCCCAAAGGGTCCATTGTTGGTTCCAGCGACAGTAACCGAATTTAGCTTTCTGTTTGGATATGTTTTTTGGCGGCGTAGGGGGCGGGTGCGTTTGGTTTCTTGCGGTTTTAGAACGACCTTACCCCTCTGCCGGATGGGACTTGCATTTTACTGACAGGAACTATTTCGAACGCCACTCTTGCTCCAAAACATCGCAACTCAAACCGTAGACAATACAAAATCTTTGAAGGTTTTGCGTAGATCTAGTTTGGAGATTTTGCCGGTGGGACCGTGGGGGATTTCATCGACGAAGACTATGTCGTCTGGCATCCACCATTTGGCGATTTTGCCGGTTAGATATTCTCTAAAACTATCTGCTGTGGCCTCCATGCCCGGGTTCAATTGCACAATTAGCAAAGGCCGTTCATCCCATTTGGGATGTGGTAAACCGATCACCGCGCACTCGGCGGCTGCCGGGTGGCCGATGGCGGCGTTTTCAAGGTCGATGGACGAGATCCACTCGCCGCCGGACTTGATCACATCTTTGGAACGATCGGTAATTTGCATATATCCCAGCGCATCAATGGTGGCCACATCGCCGGTATCAAACCAACCATCTGCATCTAATATGCTGCCGCCATCACCGCCAAAATAGGCTTTGGAAACAATCGGTCCGCGCACCAATAACCGGCCCGATGTCTTGCCGTCTCGCGGCAATTCATTATGTTGTTCATCGACAGTTCGCATCTCGATGATGAACGGATTGCGGCCTTGCATCAGCCGATAGGACAGTTGTTCTTCATACGGCAGATGAGCAATTTCCGGCTCAATGCGCGAGATGGTACCCAAAGGCGAGGTTTCGGTCATGCCCCAAGCATGGATAACTTTCACCCCAAAATCCTTGTCAAAACTTTCCATAATCGCACGCGGACAGGCCGAGCCGCCGATCACCACTTCGTTTAGGTAAGGCAGTTTATTTCCGGTTTCTTTTAAGTAGTTCAGCAGCATCAGCCACACGGTTGGTACCGCCGCTGAGACTGTGCATTTTTCACCATCGAGCAGCTCATAAATACTTTCGCCATCCATCATCGGCCCCGGCATGACTAAATTCATTCCGGTCATTGGTGCAGTAAAGGTTAGCGCCCACGCATTGGCATGAAACATCGGCACCACCATCAAACAGGTATCACCGCCATTGACATTTATCATATCTGGCAAGGCCGCCGTCATTGCCATTAAGGTATTGGAACGATGGCTGTATAACACGCCTTTGGGATTGCCGGTGGTGCCAGAGGTGTAACAAAGACCGCAGGCGGTATTTTCGTCAAAATCGCCCCAGACCACATCATCCTCGCCTTCGGCCAGCAATTCTTCAAAACACAAAACATTGCGTAGCGAAGTTTTTGGCATTTGCCCGGCATCGCACAGCACCACAAATGTAGTGATAGAAGAAAGTTCGTCTTGTACCGCTTCGAGCAATGGCACAAAGCTAAGATCCACAAAAAACATAACGTCGCCCGCATGGTTGACGATGTATTTTAACTGGTCAGGATGCAGGCGCGGGTTCAAGGTATGACAGACCGCGCCAATGCCCATAATCGCATACCATGTTTCCATGTGCCGGGCATTGTTCCACGCCATGGTGCCCACCCGGTCGCCCAATTTGATCCCGCGCTTGAGCAAAGCTGAAGAAAGCAAACGCGCCCGGTCATATATTTCGCCATAGCTGGTGCGCGTAATGCTGCCATCCACTTGCCGCGATACCACTTGCCGGTGTGGATGATTGATTTTTGCGTGTCTTAAAATCCGGTCCGTGGTTAATTGCCAGTCCTGCATCATGCCTTGCATGGGTGTCTCCCTTTATGATTGTTCACATTGTTACCACCTGTTTACCCAAGTTAACGGCTTTTGGGTAGCCTCAAGCTGCTAGTTGTTTGCATGGAAGACAATGTTGACAATTGATGCGCCCTTAACCAACCCTTAAAGGGGCATCCGTGACAATCAGTGGGTTCTTGTTTGTTGCACTGCGGGATATCTTAACCTGATGAGCTATATGATTCGTATCCTCGGGATAGATCCGGGATTGCGCCACACCGGTTGGGGGGTGATTGAGATGAACGGCAATAAATTGCGCCATCTCTGCTCCGGGGTAATTTCGCCTGCCACCGATCTGGCGTTCTCGCAGCGCCTGTATATTATTTTTGCTGAAATGAACAGCATCATCGAGCGCCTTGCCCCGGATTGCGCCGCCATTGAAGGCAGCTTTGTTAGTGTCAATGCTGGCTCGGCGATGAAATTAGGCCATGCTAGAGCTGCCGCTATGTTGGCTGCCTCTCATAACGGCATGATGGTTTGTGAATACGCCCCGCGCACGGTGAAACAAGCATTGGTTGGCACAGGCGGGGCCGACAAAACACAAGTGGCGGCCATGGTTGCGATGTTGCTGCCCGGCACCAAAACCAAAGGCGATGAAGCCGATGCCTTGTCATTGGCGATTTGTCATGCGCACCATGCGCCAGCTTTGATGCGAGGTGCTAAATGATCGGAAAATTAACCGGAACAGTGGATGCCATCGGTAATGGTGAATTGGTGCTGGACGTAAATGGAGTTGGCTATTTGGTTCAAGCCGGTGCCCGCACCTTGCGCGGACTTGCTCCGGGCCAAGCAACAGAGTTGCATGTGGAAACCTATGTGCGCCAAGATGTGTTCAAATTATTTGGATTTTCCAGCGAAGGCGAACGCGCTTGGTTTGTACGTTTGCAAGATGTGCAAGGGGTGGGAGCCAAATCCGCCTTGGCCGTGCTGGACGTATTGGCCCCGGATGAATTGATGCAAGCAGCTTTAATGGAAGACAAAGCCGCTGTTGCCAGAGCTGTTGGCGTTGGCCCAAAAGTGGCAGCCCGGATTGTAGCTGAATTAAAAGACAAACCAGCACCGGTGGGCCGAGGCGGTGCATTTGCCGTACAGGCCAGTGCCAGCCAGCCAGCCCAAAGCGGCGCAGCCTTTGCCCCCGATGCGGTATCGGCTTTGATCAATTTAGGCTTTGCTGGGCCGGATGCTTCGGCAGCGGTACGAACCGCTAGCAGCAATGCCGGTACGGATGCCGGGCTGGATGAGCTGATCCGCTTGGCATTGAAAGAGCTGAACCGATGAGCGAAACCCCGCCCGATGAACGCTTGATCGACCATGAACCACAAACCGGCGACGGGGCTGACAAAGCCTTGCGGCCCCGGCGCTTTGATGAATTTGTTGGGCAAGCAGAACTGGTTTCAAACCTCAAAGTATTTTGCGGCGCGGCCTCTGGGCGCGGTGAAGCGTTGGATCATGTTTTGCTGTCTGGGCCGCCGGGTTTGGGCAAAACCACTTTGGCGCAAATTTTAGCTCGCGAATTGGGGGTTGGGTTTCGCTCGACCTCCGGGCCGGTGATTGCCAAGGCTGGCGATCTGGCGGCGATTTTGACCAATTTGGAACCGCGCGATGTTTTGTTCATTGACGAAATTCACCGGCTTAGCCCACATGTGGAAGAAATTCTCTATCCGGCGATGGAGGATTTTGAGCTTGACCTAGTGATCGGCGATGGGCCATCGGCCCGGATGATCAAAATTGATCTATCGCCGTTTACCTTGGTGGGGGCGACCACACGAGCCGGATTGCTGGCCACGCCTTTGCGGGACCGGTTTGGCATTCCGTTACGGCTGGGGTTTTATCAGGCCAAAGAGCTAACCCAGATTGTCCTGCGCGCGGCGGGAAAACTCGATGTTAAATTATCGGCAGATGGCGCGGCTGAAATTGCCCGGCGTTCCCGAGGCACCCCACGGGTGGCAGGGCGGCTATTGCGCCGGGTCCGTGATTTTGCCGACAATGATGGACACCAACAAATTGATGTGGCTGTGGCAGATAACGCCTTGCGCCGCTTAGAAGTGGACGCATTGGGTTTGGATGCCCAAGACCGGCGGTATTTACTGGCGCTGACCGAAAAATTTGCCGGTGGTCCGGTCGGGTTGGAAACTTTGGCGGCAGCGTTGTCCGAAGCTAGAGATTCGTTAGAAGAAGTGATCGAGCCGTTTTTGATCCAACAAGGGTTTTTGCAACGCACCCCGCGCGGACGCGTAGCCACGGATCGGGCATTTGGCCATTTGGGGCTAGCGGTGGCCAAACGCAACCCAACAAACCCGTTTGCTGGAGAGGCAAAATGAGCCAACTTCCCGCAACCGGCCAGATGCAAGCTAACGAGCATATATTGCCAGTGCGGATCTATTATGAAGACACTGATTTTAGTGGTGTGGTCTATCACGCTGCTTTTTTGAAGTTCATGGAGCGAGGCCGCACCGAAAGCATGCGCGCTACCGGCACCACGCATCAAGATCTGTTGCTGGGGGATGTGCCGTTGGCATTTGCGGTGCGGCGGATGGAGCTTAGTTTTTTTGCTCCGGCCAGAATTGATGATGTGTTGCTTGTCCGCACCCGGTTAACCGAAGCCAAAGGCGCTAGAATGAGAGCCGAGCAAGCGGTGTTTTGTCAAGATCAAGAACTGGTCCGCGCCAAGGTGGAACTGGCTTGCATTGATCTGGAGGGCCGACCCCGGCGCATCCCGAAACCTGCCTTGCAAAAAATGCTTGCTGCTATTTTTATTACAAGCACCTGAAAATGGTCACATTTGCCGTTCAAACCCCTTCTCACTTTATTACCACAGGAAAATAACATGGATGTCAGCTTAATCGGTCAGGGAATTGCCGAAACGGATTTTTCGTTTCTAGCACTATTTTTGCGCGCCGATATTGTGGTCAAATTCATCATGGGCATATTGGTGTTTTCTTCCTTTTGGTCTTGGATGATTATTGTCGATCGGCAGCTTTCATTTATGGGGTTGCGCTCCAAAGCCAGCAAGTTTGAAAAAGTGTTTTGGGCCGGGCGCTCACTGGATGAAATGTATGAAAAAATTACCACCAAACCCGATGACCCGATGGCCAGGGTATTTGTATCCGCCATGCGCGAATGGAAAGAAGGCCGCAGCGGTTCCGGCAGTGATATGCAGATCATCACCCTAAAAGAACGCCTCGATCGGGTAATGGCCCTACGAGTTTCGCGCGAATTGTCCAAGGCCGAACGGGGTTTGGGGGTATTGGCTTCCATCGGTTCGTCAGCAACTTTTATTGGTTTGTTGGGAACCGTATGGGGGATCATGAATGCCTTTCGCTCGATAGCTGCTTCGCATGATGCCAATATCGCGGTAGTGGCCCCGGGCATTGCCGAAGCCTTGTTTGCCACGGCGTTAGGTTTGATGGCGGCGATCCCGGCAGTGATTTTTTATAATAAATTTGCCTCCGATACCGAGCGCTATGCCACCCGGTTGGAAGGTTTTGCGGATGAGTTATCGGCGATTTTCTCGCGCCGGATTGCGGGGGGTAAATAATGGCTGTTTCTTTGATCTCGCTTAGTGGTTCTTCGCGGCGGCGCGGGCAGAAATACAAACCCAAAGCCGAAATTAACGTCACCCCGATGGTTGATGTAATGCTGGTTTTACTGATCGTATTTATGATCACCGCCACCATGCTGACCCCCGGGGTTCCGGTGGATCTGCCCAAAGTTGATGCCAATGCTTTGAGCACTGAAAACGAACCTTTGACCATCACCATTTTGGCCGATGGTCAGGTGTTGTTGATGCAAACAGAAATTGAGGTCGAGGCACTGGTGCCCAAATTAACCGCCATTGCCAAAAACGGTATGCAAGAACGAATTTTCCTGCGGGCCGATAAAAGTGTCGATTATGGCACAGTGATGACGGTCATGGCCAAGATACACGGGGCCGGATTTGTTAATCTGGGGCTGGTTACTGCCGCCAGTTCCTCACCATAACGGAAAAGAACATAACGTGAGAATCGGTTTTTTCATCTCTCTTTTGATGCATGCAGGCATTATTGCGCTGGGGATTTTTGTATTGCCTGCCAGCATGAAAAACCGCTTGGATGATGTGCCGATCATCCCAGTTGAACTGGTTACATTGGCTGAAATAAGCAATATCCGCGCGGCCCCTGCCAAACCGGAACCAGTGGTAGAACCAGAGCCGGAGCCTTTAGTAGCAGAAATTCCGCAAGCTGTAGCCGAAACCATAGAGCCGGAACCAGCCCCAAAACCGATTGCCAAAAAACCAGAACTAAAACCAGCACCAGCAAAGAAAAAAATAGTAAAGCCAAAACCCAAGCCCAAACCCAAGCCCAAACCCAAGCCAAAACCTGCTGCATTTGATCTAGCCCGATTGCAAAACAAGCTGGCCAAAAGCAAAACCCCGGATCAAGAACTGGATAAATTACTCAGCGATAATGCCCGCGACCGACAAGCGGTGGGGGCGGGTACGGAATTAACCGTGGATGAGGTGGATTTGTTAAGATCACAGATGTATCGCTGTTGGCGAGCGCCATTGGATGCACCAGAACCGGAAAAACTGGTGGTGCGGGTCCGGTTGCGATTAAATTTGGACGGCAGTTTACAAGGAGCGCCGGAAGTGATGAACCAAGGACAGATCGAGCGCTCCAAAGACCCGTTTTGGCGGGCGGCTGCCAGTTCAGCCCGCCGAGCGGTGATCAAATGCCAGCCATATCTATTACCGGCTGAAAAATATACTAATTGGCGCGAAACCATTTTACATTTTAGCGCTGCCGACATGATGAAAGGCCCATCTCGATGAAACTGCAATTGGCTTGCAAATTGGTTGTATTGGTTTTGGTGTTTGCGCTGGCAAAGCCGGCATTTGCCTCGCTGGAAATTGACATTACACGCGGGCATTTAGAGCCAACGCCATTGGCGATTCCAGCTTTTACTGGCTCGTCAGTTCCGGAGCGCGAGATCGGCGAAAAAATCGCTGAAGTGATCCGGGCAGATCTGGAGCGCTCTGGTTTGTTTGTGGCGCTGGACCCGGCTTCTTTTATCGAGCATCAGGTCAATATCGACATGCAGCCCCGGTTTGCCGACTGGCGAGTGATCAAGGCTGATGCACTGCTAAGCGGTCGGGTGGTGATCGAAAATGAAAACCGGGTGCGGGTGGATATGCGGTTGTGGGATGTATTTGCCGAAAGCCATTTATTTGGCCAGCAAATGGGCACAACCCCAGAAAACTGGCGGCGCATTGCTCATAAAATCGCCGATTCGATTTACCAGAAACTAACTGGCGAATCCGGTTATTTTGATACCCGCGTGGTATTCATTGCCGAATCCGGTCCCAAGATCAAACGAGTTAAGCGCTTGGCTATTATGGACCAAGACGGTGCCAATCCGGCATTTCTTACCCCCGGCAGTTATACGGTGCTGACCCCGCGTTTTTCACCAACTGCACAGCAAATCACCTATTTGTCCTATGCCTCGATGGTGCCTTCGGTATTTTTGTTCAATATCGAAACCGGCAGACAAGAAGTGCTGGGAGATTTCCCCGGCATGACGTTTTCGCCCCGGTTTTCCCCGGATGGCAAAAAAGTGATTATGTCACTGGTGCAACAAGGCAATAGCGATATTTGGTTGATGGATCTGCGTACCCGCCGCCGGGTGCGGTTAACCAGCTCACCTGCTATTGATACCTCGCCGTCATTTTCGCCGGATGGTTCCAAAATTGTGTTTAATTCAGATCGAGGCGGTTCACCGCAATTATATATGATGAATGTGGATGGATCCAACACTCACCGAATTTCTTTTGGCCAAGGCCGATACTCAGCACCAGTATGGTCGCCGCGTGGCGATCTGATCGCTTTTACCAAACAATTTAAGGGTCAATTTCATATTGGGGTGATGCGTCCGGCTGGCGAAGGCGAGCGGATTTTGACCACCGCTTATCTGGATGAAGGCCCAACTTGGTCGCCCAATGGCCGGGTGTTGATGTTTACCCGCGAGCCTAGACCCGGCGCTGGACCTAGGATCTGGAGCATTGATTTAACCGGTGCAAATTTGCGCCGGGTCATCACACCAGGTGATTCGTCCGACCCCGCATGGTCCCCCTTGATTGAATAGCCAACCCGCGCTATTCTCGCCGACGAGGCGAGTAAAATCAAAAAAATCTTGTTTATCTTCACCTCTAATTTGAAACGTCAGGAAACCAAAATGAAAATCAAATTGCTCTGCCTTAGTGCTGTTATTGTCGTTGCTGCTTGTGCCAGTGACCCAGAGGTCGTAACCGCTCCGGTTACTCATCACACACCAACCCATACACCGACTCCAACCCCTAGGCCGGTAACCCCGGTACATGCCGATACCACCGCCCCAGTATATGTGGCGCATCCCGGCTCGATCGAAGATTTTTCTACCAGCGCCGGGGACCGGATTTATTTTGGCTATGACAGCTATACCCTAAGCTCCGAAGCCAGAGCCATCTTGTCCAAACAAGCTGCTTGGCTGAATAGCTATCCCCGTACCCGGGTCTTGCTGGCCGGCAATTGTGACGAGCGCGGCACCCGTGAATATAACTTGGCTCTGGGCGCAAGGCGGGCCAGTTCGGTCAAAGAATATCTGGTCAATATGGGCGTTGATCCGTCGCGGATGACCACCATATCTTATGGCAAAGAACGTCCGATTGATCCGCGTTCCATGGGCAAAGCATGGTCGATCAATCGCAATACCCATACGGCTATTGTTTCTGGCGCAGCTAGCTAGAACCGACCCGGGGCATATCTGTGATGATCTAAAAATCGTCCAGATTTTGCCCTGATTTGGCTTGAATTTGCCGAAAGGATGGCGTTATGCGTAGTCTGATCTCAGTATTATTGTTGTTTTGGCTGGTATCGTTAACACCGGCGCAAGCGGCGGAGTCACGTAAAGAGCTTGGGTTACGGTTAGATGCGTTGACCCAGCGCCTGATGGTGTTAGAAGAACGCATGTTGACCGGCGATCCGGCGGCCATACGGTTGGGCCAAAGGATTGATGATCTGGAAGCTCAATTGCGTAATCAGGTTGGCGAGAACGAACGTTTGCGGTTTGAAAATTCACGCCAGCGCAATGATATTGACGCGTTGCGACGAGAGCTTGACCTGCTCAATCAAGATATGAGTGCTGCTCGCAAAGATGCCGCCACTGCCCGACGGGCGGTGGGCACCTATATCACTGGCGGCGATGGTGCGATGATCGCGCCCCCACAAATCGCCGATGAAACCCATGCAGATGCAGACGCAGATCAGGTAATGTCCGGTGCCGAAGCTAGGTTTGGTGAAGCGCGGCAATTGTTAGAAAACGGATTTTTTGACCAAGCCTATGCATCGCTTGACGGTTTTGTTATTGATTTTCCAAAAGATAAATTAGCTGGAGAAGCATTGTTCTGGCTAGGCGAAATTGAGATGGTGCGCGGCAATCCAAGTGATGCCGCCCAGCAATATCTGGCCTCGCTAAAAGATTTTCGCAAAGGCAAACGCGCCCCGGATGCGATGGTCAAATTGGCCGCCGCTTTTTCCCGGATGGGCGATAAAGCCGAAGCCTGCCGGACTTTGAAACTGTTTCCCAAAGAATACCCCAAAGCCAGTGAGGCAGTGCGCACCAAAGCCGATATCGAGCATCGCCGCGCCGGTTGCGCTGGCTAGCCAAAACATGGTTGCGGCGGAGCAATTTTTCCAACAAAGCCTGCACCATATCAAGGCCAAGCAACCATTGGTGCTGGGATTTTCCGGTGGTGGTGACAGTCTGGCGTTATTGCGCCGCTTGTTACAAACAGGCCGGGGGCCGGTCCATGCGCTGATTGTCAATCACAAGATGAAACCCGGCGCCGATGCCGAAGCTGCACAGGCGGCGAAGTTGGCCAAAAAACTAGGTGCCCAAACACAAGTTTTACCATGGGACGGCCCGGCATTATCTGGCCACGCGCAAGCCCGCAATGCTAGATATTGCCTGTTGGCTCAAGCGTGCCGCGCCTTGGGTGCTAGCCACTTATTGCTGGCCCATACCGCAGATGATCAGGTCGAGACATTTTGCTTGCGCACTTTGGCTGGCTCTGGTGCCAAGGGGTTGGCGGTGATGGGGGCAAGCGCACCATTTCCGCTATGGCCCGAAGGTTTTGGCTTGCGAGTTTGTCGCCCGCTTTTATCGTTTTACCGGGCTGATTTGCGCACAGAATTGCGCGCTGCCGCTTTGCAATGGATTGAGGATCCGTCCAATGCCGATCAACGGTATGCCCGGGTAAGGATGCGGCAAAAACTAGCAAAATTAGCAGAAAACGGCTTGCAGACCGGGCGAGTATTGGCTGCCATTGGGCAATTGCAAACACTGGAACAGATGATCCAATTGCAACGCAATAAAGCCATGCAACAATGGGTTCGGTTTGACGATGCCGGGTTTGCGCAGGTTGATCTGCGTTTGCAAACTACCACCAGCCGACAGGTGCGAGGCCGGGTGTTGGAACAAGTGATGCAGGCGGTTTCTGGCGTTGGGCGTTGTAAACATGCTGGGCCGGTACTGGCTGATAGATGGGAGCAATTGCTCGATACAGGGCGCACCAGCAATATCAATGGCTGCGTAATGGCGCGGCGCGGCCAGCAGATTTTGCTGGCCCGGGACAAAGGCGCGATCGGTGGCCGGGCCGGGCAAGCGGTTTTGCGGGTTTCGGTGGATACGCCTTTGCAACCAATTTGGTTTGATCGGCGCTGGTTGATCCAGCCGTCACATGCCGGGGTTTTGCAACCGGTTTTGGCCTGTGAGGGGATTTTAAGCCCAGAGCAACAGCAAAAACTGACCCTTGTTCCGGCCCTTGCCCGTGCCGCTTTGCCGGTTTTGCTGACGGCAGAAGGGTGTGCCAATATCTTGCCATTAGAAGCGCCGCAGACAATTTTGTTTGCTGGAGCTAAAAGAGGGATGGAAACTGGCACTTGTTTCGCATAAGATAGCTATATCTATGCCAAAACGGTGCAATTGTCGGGGTTTTGCCCATTGTACCTTTTGCCAACCGTCCCCATTTAGGGGATACTGTATCAAAGCCGGAATTTTCGGCCAAACGTTTTTCAAGGAAATTAGGCCATGGCCATGCGAAATATATTGTTGTGGGCGATCATCATTTTGCTGGTGGTATCGCTGTTTTCCATGGTGCAAGGAACCGGCGCTAAACCGCAGGCCAGCGAGATCAGTTTTTCATCTTTGATGCGTGAAGCCGAAGCTGGCAGAATATCCCGGGTTTCTTTGAACGGCATGAAACTAAACGGTATTTATACCGATGGCAGTCATTTTACCTCTAATACTACCTATCCGGATACCGAACTGGTAGCAAAATTAAGTGATGCCGGGGTGGATGTTACGGTAAAACCAGAACGGCGCAGTATATTGTTCACCATCTTGATGAACTTTTTGCCGATTATGTTGTTGATCGGATTTTGGCTGTTTTATATGCGCCAAATGCAAGGCGGCGGCAAAGGCGGGGCCATGGGTTTTGGCAAATCCAAAGCCCGTTTGCTCACCGAAACCCAAGGCAAGGTTACCTTTGATGATGTGGCTGGTATTGACGAAGCCAAAGAAGAATTAGAAGAAATTGTTGAGTTTCTAAAAGACCCTTCCAAGTTTCAGCGTCTGGGCGGCAAAATCCCCAAAGGCGCTTTGTTAATTGGTCCGCCAGGAACTGGTAAAACCTTGTTGGCGCGGGCCGTGGCTGGCGAAGCTGGGGTGCCGTTTTTCACCATTTCTGGTTCTGACTTTGTGGAAATGTTTGTAGGTGTTGGTGCAAGCCGGGTCCGCGATATGTTTGAGCAAGCCAAAAAAAATGCACCTTGCATTATCTTTATTGACGAAATTGACGCAGTGGGCCGCTCGCGCGGTGCCGGGCTTGGTGGCGGCAATGATGAACGCGAGCAAACTTTGAACCAGTTATTGGTCGAAATGGACGGCTTTGAAACTAATGAAGGCATTATCCTAATTGCCGCCACCAACCGCCCGGATGTGCTGGACAGCGCCTTGTTGCGCCCGGGCCGATTTGACCGGCAAGTGGTGGTACCAAATCCAGATATTTTGGGCCGCGAAAAGATCTTAAAAATTCATACCCGCAATATCCCCACCGGCTCGGATGTGGATATCCGGGTCATCGCCAGAGGCACGCCGGGTTTTTCTGGGGCCGATCTGGCTAATTTGTGCAATGAGGCGGCTTTGCTGGCGGCGCGGCGTGAAAAACGCATTGTCACCATGATTGATTTTGAAGATGCAAAAGACAAGGTGATGATGGGGGCTGAACGCCGCTCGATGGTGATGAGCGAAAAAGAAAAACGCAATACCGCCTATCATGAAGCCGGTCATGCAGTAGTGGCGCTAAAAGTGCCAGCCGCAGACCCGGTCCACAAGGCCACCATTATTCCGCGCGGTCGGGCTTTGGGCATGGTGATGCAATTGCCCGAAGACGATAAATACTCACAAAGTTTTGAGGAAATGACCTCGCGTCTAGCGATCTTAATGGGTGGCCGGGTGGCAGAAGAGCTGGCTTTTGGCGCAGAAAAAGTCACCTCGGGTGCTTCTTCTGACATTACGCAGGCGACCAATTTGGCCAAAGCCATGGTCACCAAATGGGGTTTTTCAGAAAAGCTGGGAAAAATTTCCTATGGCGATGATGGCGGTGAAGTGTTTTTGGGCCAACAGATCATGCGCAATAGTTCTATTTCTAGTTCCACCGCTCAAATCATTGAAGAAGAGACCAAGCGTTTTGTCGATGAAGGCGAAGCCACAGCGCGCAGTATTTTGACCAAATACAAAAAGGCTTGGAAAACCGTGGCCGAAGGTCTGATCGAATTTGAAACCCTAACCGGCGATGAAATTGCGGGTATAATCAAAGGCAAACGCCCGTCCCGTCCCGATCCCGAAGATACCCCCAAACCCAAAGGCCCGGGCGCGGCGGTGCCGGTCACATCATCACCAAAACCCAAAAAACCAAAAGCAGATGGCAAAGGCAAACCCGAACCCCAAGGCGCGTGATAGAACAACCAAAAACCTGCCCTTTGGTCCACTATTGTTCGGTTTAGATATTTTTTGCTCCCTCCCTCCCTCCAGCTTTTGCAGGGGAGGTGCCAAAACGAAAGTTTTGGTGGAGAGGGCAAGGATGTAAAAATGGATACTCTTAATATGATAAGTCGTTCGTGCCCCCTCCGAGCGCATGCGCGCCCACCTCCCCCGCAAAAAGCAGGGGAGGAAAAAGAAGGCAGACGAAACCAAAATCTTGCTGAGCCTTTTTTTCGTAACAAGCTGGATTTATTGATATTTTATGCACTAACAAAATGTTAAACCGGACAGCAATGCCTTTAGTCTGTGGCATTTTGAATGTCACGCCGGATAGTTTTTCCGATGGCGGGCGCTTTGCCAGCACTGATGCTGCCATTGCCCATGGTTTGCAATTGATCGCCGATGGGGCAGAGTTATTGGATATTGGCGGTGAAAGCACCCGCCCCGGAGCCACACCAGTATCTGCGAGCCAAGAACTAGAACGAGTGATCCCGGTGATCCGAGGTTTGCGCATTGGCTCAAATATCCGGCTGTGCATTGATAGCATGAAACCCAAAATCGCCCGTGCAGCCATGGCTGCCGGGGCTGATATTTGGAATGATGTTAGCGCCTTGGGTTTTGATCCGACATCTATGCAAACCGCCGCCGATCTGGCTTGTCCGGTGGTATTGATGCACATGCAAGGCACACCCAAAACCATGCAAAGCGCCCCGCAATATGATGATCCTGTGACCGAAGTGATCGCGTGGCTAAATGCCCGCATAACCAGTTGCATCGCCGCAGGCATTGCCAAAGATAATATCATGGTTGATCCCGGCATTGGTTTTGGCAAACGCTTGGCGGATAATTTGGCCTTGCTTGCTGGTTTGAAGCAGATCAGCCAGCAAACTGGGTGCGGGCTGTATCTGGGAGCTTCGCGTAAAAGTTTTATCGAACTGCTGGAGCCGGGCGCAAATGCTAACCAGCGTTTGGGTGGCTCATTGGCCTGTGTGGCGGCTGCATTTAGGCAAAATGTTGCTATCATCCGGGTGCATGATGTGCGCGAAACTGTGCAAATGTTGCGGGTGTTAACCGCCATTGATACTGCCGAGCAGACAAATGCATAAACCAGTGCCAGCACGGATTTTAAGCATTGCCGGTTCCGATAGCGGCGGTGGGGCCGGGGTGCAGGCGGATATTAAAACCATCACCGCTTTGGGTGGGTATGCCGCCAGCGCCATTACCGCCATCACCGCGCAAAATACCTTGGGCGTATCACAAATCGAAATTTTGTCCCCGGCACTGGTGCGCGCGCAAATCATCGCGGTGCTGGATGATATTGGGGCCGATATGATCAAAATCGGCATGTTGGGCAGTGCCGATATGGTGGTTATGGTAGCCGAAACCTTGCGCAATCAAGGGATTCCAATTGTGCTGGACCCGGTGATGGTGGCCAAAGGCGGTGCGGATCTGGTCTGCAAATCCGCCATTGCCAGTTTGGCCAAAAACCTGCTGCCACAAGCTAGCTTGGTAACACCCAACATTCCCGAAGCGCAAATTTTATCTGGCATCAAAATCAAAACCTTGGCTGACCAGCGCGCCGCCGCAGAAAAACTGCTAACCCTTGGCCCGCAAGCTGTATTGGTAAAAGGCGGGCATTTGCCCGGCGATATTTTGCGCGATGTACTACTCTGGCAAACCGGCGAAGCGATATTTGAAGGCAAACGCCTGCAAACCCGCCACACCCACGGCACCGGCTGCACCTTGGCCAGCGCGATAGCCACCTATTTGGCGCAAGGTTTACAGCTAGAAGAAGCCGTGCGTTTGGCCAGAAAATACCTGCAAAATGCCATCGCCAATGCGCCGGGTTTTGGTGCGGGCCACGGGCCGTTAGATCATGGGTTGTGATCGGTTTTGTTGCCGATGCTTCGAGGGCGCTTCGCGCCACCTCAGCATGAGGGGCGTAGTGTGGGAACATTACATTGCTACAAAACGCCCCTGATGCTGAGGTGCGACCAAAGGGAGCCTCGAAGCATCGGCATAAACATGTTGTCATTTTTCACGCAGGTTTAATATACGCAAGCGGTTGAATCAGCTTTTGCAAGAAAATGAATGTCAGAAACAAACAACTCAAAAATAGGGTGTGGCCAATGTTCCATCAGCAACAGATTTGCCCGCACTGGACAGGAAGATGTTTGCACAATTTCACCCGTAACAACCGCCATACTGACATGGAATTTGAGCACTGAATCAAAGGGATTTTTTACTGTCAGCATCATGCCGCGTTTGTCTTGTACCTGCTCGAAATTAAATGTCAGTGTGATGTCTGGGTTTTTGATTGATGGCACATGTTTCAAACCTATCAAATTATCTTTGGTTATTTCGAGTTCCACATAGATTTTCTCATCGGGCAAAATAGAGAGGTAGTTCTCACGAACGGGCGGCCAATATTGCGGCAGATCAATACTTTTAGGGCCGTTTTTGGTCTGTAGGACAAATGAAACGTCTTTTCGGCATGTATGTACGGCGCAGAATTCTTCGAGTTTGGGTTTGCCCGCAGCCATTGTCTCCCCAAATCCTGAAACAGCCAGAAAAACAAATAAACTGAAAAATATAATTTTCATCATTAACCCCAAAATCTGAACCAGTATACAAAACTTGGTTGTTAAAACAAGCTGTCCAACACCTGATCAAACCGTGTCATGTCCGCATCATTCACCCATAAATGCGGGGTGATGCGCAAGCGTTCGCCGCGATGGGAGAAGTACACACCTTGGGCGCGGGCGCGGATTAGCAGATCTGGCGGCGCGTTTTTTGGGATTTGTAGGGACAGATAATGTGGTGCGCGTGGGCCGGTGCTGGCGCTGTGCAGGCCGTGTTGTTGGGCAATTTTGGCCAAGGTTTTGGTGGTTTGGCCCAAGGTTTCGGTGATGTTTTTCACGCCCCAGTCCAATAATTGCGCAAGGCTGGCGGCAACGGCTGGTAAGGCAGCAAAATTGGAGCGCTCGCCCATATCATAGCGGCTGGCACCGGCAGATAATTGATCAGTATATTGGGTTAATCCGGCAAAGTTTTCTGCGCCTTTGCGGCTTTGCCAGCATTGCTCCAACGGCGTACCATTTTGCTGGCGTTTGGCGGCATATAAAAACCCGGTCGAATATGGCCCAAGCAGCCATTTATAATTGGCGACCACAAAAAAATCCGGGTCCACTTCCCTAACGTTAAACGGCACCGCACCCAAAGATTGGGTAAGATCTAGCACCAAGACCGCCCCCACCGCCCGTGCTGCTTTGCCGATCGCCACCAGATCTAGCAATCCACCATCAATCCAATGAACATGCGGCAAAGCCAACAGGGCTGTTTGCGGGCAAATCGCTGCCAAGACTGCCTCGGTCCAGCTTTGGCCGGATTTGGCGGATACCATGTTCAAATTTGCTGCTTGTTGCTGGCACAATTCCAGCCATGGATAGATATTGGACGGGAATTGCTGCGCCAACACCAAAACTTCTGCGCCTTTGTTTAAGTTTAGGTTTTTGGCAATTACGCTCATGCCGTAACTAACCGAGGGGATCAGGGCAAAATCCAGTGTTTTGGCGCTAACCATTTGCGCCATTTGTCCGCGTAATTGCTCGCCAAGATCAAAAAAATCATCACCGGTAATGCGCCATGGCTGGGCTTTTTTATGTAATCCGGCTTCGCCCGCCAACAAAGTTTGTTTGGGTAATGGCGACATATAGGCGCAATCCAGATAGGTAACATCGCTCGGAATATCGAACTTGTCGCGTTGGCAGGGTAGGATCATGTTATTTTTTGCGCTCCAAAAACAGGCCAAGAAAAATAATCAACAAGGCAAGATAAGCCAAGCCGCCCAATTTTTCACCAAAAAACAATGCGCCGGTGAAAATGGCAAACGGCGAGACAAAATAATTGGAGGTAACCATGAAACTAGGCCCGGCACTGCGGATGGTTTGCATATAAAGGATGGAGCCAATGCCGGTTGCGCCAAGCCCTAAGAGAAAAACCGCAACCAAAACTGACAGGGAAGGCATATCTGTATGCAAAACATCAATAATCGCAAACGGCAATAAAACCAAGCCGCCCACCAGCAACATCATGGTGGAAGAAACTGAAGGCGGGGTTTCTGGCATGAAATGGATCAATACCGAATTGATCGCATACAAAACTGCAGAGAATAAAACCACGAGTTGGGCGATCACTGTCACCCCGCCCAAACCACTTAAAAACCCCGGCCCAACCAACAAAACAACGCCAACCAAACCCAATACCAGCCCCAGTATTTTTCGAGCGGTCATTTTGTCATTTGCAATGGTAAAATGCGCCAAAAACGCCACTGATAGCGGCATGGTGGCCAGCAAAATGCTAACCAAACCCGGATCCAAAGATTGCAGTGCCCACGCATTTAACAAAAATGGCAAAGCCGCCCCGGTTAAGCCAATGGGCACAAACCACAACCAACGCGCATCCGGTTTTGGCCACAGCATTGGTAATTTATGTTTTCTGTAGATCATCCAAGCAAAAATAAGCCCCACCGCAATCCAAATACGTGCGGCGGCAACAATGGTTGGGGGAAGTTCAGCTACGGCCACTTTGGACAAGGCAAATGCCGAACCCCAAAGCATGACCAAGATCACATAACGCAACCAGTCGGCCCGTTTTGGTTTATTTGGTGTTGTGGGTGGTTTGTCAGAAATACTCATATAACTTTACTACGATACCCGGCCAGAATTAGCCCGACTAAAATAACCACTAAGGCAATCCATACATTTACGCCCAATGTCTCACCAATCGCCAGCCCTACGGCCACGGCCACCATCGGCATCAGATAATTGCTCAACGAGGTAAACCCCGGTCCGGCATCATGGATCAGCGCCATCATGATAATCCCGGCAATGGCCGTTGCACCCACTCCCAATGCCAGCACCGAAAGCAGGGATTTGATCCCCGGCATTGGCATATTGATGGCGGCAACCAACCCAAACGGTGTAATGGCAATGGCGGCGCACAACAACAAACCGCAGGTTACCACCGAGGCCGGAACTGGTGGCATTTTACGGGCGATGATAATTTGCACAGCATACAAAATCGCCCCGGCAATCACCGCTAATTGCGCCAAAAAACCGGGGCCGCCCATCTGGGTTAACATTTGTGGTCCCATCAAGATAGCGACACCAGCAAAGCCAATGAGCAAGCCGGATAATTTGCGCAAACCCATCCGCTCGCCGGGAACTAAAAAATGTGCCAAAGCTGCGGTTACCAATGGCATTGTGGCCATCAAAATTGCGGTTAAAGCCGAAGGCAAAACCTGTTGTCCCCAACTAATCAGGGCAAATGGAATGCTGGCCCCGGTAAGGCCCAAAGCCAAAAACCATTTCCAGTGCTTATCCACCGGCGGCAATAAACGCGGCAAGGATTGCCCGCGATATTTCATCCAAGCCAGCAACAGTATCGCACCGATCCATAACCGTCCCATGACCACCGTGGTCGGCGGAATATCGACAATCGCAGTTTTAAGCAGCGCAAAGCCGGTCCCCCACAACAAAACCAAAGCCACCAGCCGCAACCAGTCAAACCAAGAATGATGGCTATGCCCGGAACCCGGATTTTCGATATGGCTGGTTTTTGTTTCCATCCCACCATTTGGCGCGGCGTCTGCGGGGTGTCAAATAAAACTGGTAAATTAAATAAATTGTGCGCAAGAAATAAGCCCGCAAGAAGAATTGTTGGCCGAACCAGCCTTGCCAAGCCGCACAGGGTTAAGGTGCAGCTGGACCCTCGGTAACAAGTTCGGCAACCGGTGGTGAAGGCGAAAAAAGGTTTTTCCTAGATCAGCGCATCGCCGCCTTGACATCGATCTAAAAATAACCATCTTGCCGGTGGGCCTCGCACCCCCAACGGTGCGCGCCTGTCTGTAGAGATAGGAGACATTATGAAACTTTACGCCAAACCGGCATTTGCGCCGGTGGACCGCCCTGATGATGCAAGATTTTCATCCGGTCCTTGCAAGAAACGGCCAAACTGGTCGCTTGCTCAATTGCAACAAGCCCCTTTGGGCCGTTCTCATCGTCATAAAATCGGTAAATCTCGGCTGCTGGCCGCCATCGAGCGCTCGCGCGAGCTGTTGCAAATCCCGGATAATTATCTGATCGGCATTACCCCGGCTTCGGATACTGGCGCTATGGAAATGGCGTTGTGGTCATTGTTGGGGCCAAAGCCGGTAGATGTTTTGGCGTGGGAAAGTTTTGGCAAAGGCTGGGCAGTTGATATTGGCCAGCAATTGAAACTGCCCGATGTGCGGGTGCTGGATGCCCCCTATGGCGAATTGCCGGACCTGACAAATGTGCGTCCCGATGCGGACGTGGTTTTTACTTGGAACGGCACCACCTCCGGGGTGCGGGTACCAGATGGCAATTGGATATCGGACAGCCGGACAGGGCTGGTTATCTGTGATGCCACGTCGGCAGCTTTTGCCCAAAAACTGGACTGGCCCAAATTGGATGTGGTAACTTGGTCATGGCAAAAAGTCATGGGCGGCGAGGCGGCGCATGGGATGATCGCCTTGTCACCGCGCGCGGTGCAACGGCTGGAAAGCCATACCCCCACATGGCCGGTACCCAAGATTTTTCGGCTAACCAAAAATGGTAAATTGATCCAAGGCGTGTTTACCGGGTCAACCATCAACACCCCATCCATGTTGTGTGTTGAGGATTATCTGGATGCGTTAAACTGGGGCAAAGAACTAGGTGGATTATCGGCGTTACAACAACGCTGTGATGATAATCTGGCGGTTTTGTCCGCTTGGGAAGAACAAACCCCGTGGGTGGAATTTTTGTGTAAAAATACGCAAAACCGCTCCAATACCGGGGTGTGTTTTGCCTTTGCCGATCCGAAGATCAAAGCGCTGGAGCCAGCACAGCAATTGGCCTTGGTTAAACAAATAACCGGCTTGTTAGAAGCAGAACAAGTGGCGTTTGATATTGGTGGTTATCGTGATGCGCCGCCGGGCTTGCGGATATGGTGCGGTGCTACCATCGAGCAAAGCGATTTACAAAAACTAACCCCGTGGCTCAACTGGGCTTACGCAATGGCTGTGGCCGAATTATTTTCTTGAAAACCCAAATTTGAATATGAAGGAGGCAGCAATGCCAAATGTATTAATTGCAGATAAATTATCGCCAGCGGCGGTGCAGATATTTACCGATGAGGGGATCAAGGCCGATGTGCGGCTGGGTCTGTCAAAACCAGAACTGATCAAGATCATTGGCCAATATGATGGGTTGGTGGTGCGTTCCAAAACTAAGCCTGATGCCGATATTATTGCCGCCGCAAGCAAGTTAAAGGTCATTGGCCGGGCTGGGATCGGTGTCGATAATATCGACATTCCGGCGGCCAGCGCCAAAGGCATTGTGGTGATGAACACCCCGTTTGGCAACGCCATTACCACGGCGGAACATGCCATTGCTATGATGTTTGCTTGCGCCAGAAATATCCCGGTTGCTGATCGTTCGACCAGAGACGGCAAATGGGAAAAGTCCAGTTTTGTTGGCACCGAATTGTTTGGTAAAACCTTGGGTCTGATCGGCTGTGGCAATATCGGCGCATTGGTGGCCGAGCGGGCTTTGGGCCTAAAAATGCAAATATTGGCGTATGATCCATACCTCACCGAAGAACGGGCCATTGAGATCGGGGTAAACAAAGTCGAGTTGAAAGAATTACTAACCCGCGCCGATGTAATTTCATTGCACACGCCTTTAACCGATCAAACCCGCAATATCCTTTCAGCGACAGCCTTGAACCAAACCAAGTCCGGGGTGATGATTGTCAATTGCGCCAGAGGTGGCTTGGTGGATGAAGCGGCGCTGTATGCCGGTTTAGTGAGCGGTCATGTGCGCGCCGCAGCATTGGATGTATATGTGCAAGAACCGGTGACGGATAATCCATTGTTCACACTGCCCAATTTTGTTGGCACCCCGCATTTGGGCGCTTCCACCCGTGAAGCACAGGAAAATGTGGCGGTGCAAGTCGCCCGCCAGATGAGTGATTTTTTGCTAACCGGTGCAGTATCCAATGCCTTGAACATGCCCTCGGTAAGCGCCGAAGATGCGCCGCGACTAAAACCATATTTAGGCTTGGCAGAAAAATTGGGCCTGCTGGCCGGGCAAATGACTGCCGGTGGTTTGAGCCGGGTGGAAATATCGTTTCAGGGCGCGGTGGCGCGGATGAATGTAAAACCGCTCACCGCCACCGCTTTGGCCGGGATTTTGCGGCCTATTTTGTGTGATGTAAACATGGTTTCCGCCCCGATAATTGCGGCAGATCGCGGCATCCATCTGGCTGAAACCTGTGAAGAACAAAAAGGTGATTTTGATACGGTTATCGAAATATCCCTAGAAGATGAAACCGGCAGACGCGAGCTAGCCGGTACCTTGTTTGCTGGCGAGCCACGACTGATCCGGTTGGATGATGTGCAATTGGATGCACCGTTTCAGGAACACATGTTATTTGTCTCCAACGAAGATCAACCCGGTCATATTGGTGCCTTGGGCGAAGTGCTGGGCGAGAACGGTGTCAACATTGCCACGTTTAATCTGGGCCGGGCTAAAATTGGCGATCGCGCCGTTTCACTGCTTGGCTTGGACGCACCAATTTCAGCCAAAACCTTGGAACAGGTCAAAGCCCTCTCGCATGTACGAAAGGCTTATTCTTTGAAATTTTAGCAAATTTCGATTTAAGTTATATCCGTATTTGATTCCGATCTTTTGAGCCTCGAAGGGGGCAGAAACCTACGGCACCATAACCGCCCCACCCGGGTTTTGAGCCGGACAATCAAAGCTCAGGCAAAGCTCAGGCAAAGCTCAGGCAAAGCTCAGGCAAAGCTCAGGCGCCAAGCTTGGATTTTGCATAGAAACAGTTGAATTGGAAAAAAAGCAGTGGCGGGAATGATTTGCGGCTCTATGATGTGCGGGAACTATTGTTCGGGTTGATATTGTTGAAGGGGTTAGAATATGCAGGATTTGCGAAAAACCGGTTTGTTGTCATTGGCGCTGGTTGTGGCTGGTTTGGCCAGCCCGGCTGTTGCGCAGGTCTCCGAGTTTCGGGTGGCGGTGCTGGATCATGATGTCAATGTCACCGGCAATGGCGCAGGCGGCAAAGAGGGCGGGGTGAATGTCGCTGCCGAGATTGTGTTTAATTCACCAGACTTTTTATCATGGGCCGGTGCCCCGCGCCCATTTATCAACGGCTCGTTAAACACTGCTGGCCAAACTAATTTTGGCGGCGCCGGTTTGGCTTGGACGGCTAATTTTGGTGAGCGGTTTTACGGCGAATTTGATTTTGGTCTGTCCGTGCATGATGGCATTACTAAATTGTCCCCAAACCCTGCTGACCCAGAGCGGATCCGGCTGGATGCAACCCGGGTGATTTTGGGTTCGCGGGTATTGTTTCGTTCGGTGTTTTCGTTAGGTGTGCATGTGAATGACAATTGGGATGCGGGTTTGGTGTTCGAACATTTATCGCACGGCCAGATATTAGCGCAGGGGCGCAATGAAGGTCTGGACAATATCGGTATTCGCTTTTCACGTAAATTTGGTAACTAAAAGGGTTTTTTCATGGCCAATGTAGTGGTTGTCGGCTCGCAATGGGGCGATGAAGGCAAAGGTAAAATCGTTGATTGGCTCTCCCTGCGAGCCGATGTGGTGGCAAGGTTCCAAGGCGGTCACAATGCCGGGCATACTTTGGTGATTGACGGGGCGGTGTATAAATTATCGCTCTTGCCTTCTGGAGTAGTGCGCGGTGGTAAAAAATCAGTCATCGGTAATGGCGTGGTGATTGATCCGTGGGCGCTATTGGCCGAAATGCAGCGGGTTGGCGAACAAGGGGTGAAGATCAACCCGGATAATTTGACCATTGCCGAAAACGCGCCCTTGATCTTGCCCTTGCATTCAGATCTGGACGTGGCCCGCGAAGAGGCCGCAGGCAAAGCTAAAATTGGCACCACCAAACGCGGCATCGGCCCGGCCTATGAAGACAAAGCCGCTCGTCGCTCGATCCGGGTGATTGATCTGGCTGAGCCGGATATTTTGCTGGAACGGGTGCAAAGCTTATTGCAACACCAC
>UOEE01000245.1_pt1 | contig 30943 bp, 27 predicted proteins | sample 1990011 | NCBI WGS metagenome assembly UOEE01 (sample SAMEA4728526, study PRJEB27164) | hydrothermal vent metagenome | biome: marine basaltic hydrothermal vent biome; feature: marine hydrothermal vent; material: mineral | place: Pacific Ocean | collected 2011-06-14/2011-07-23 | depth 1741 m | reverse complement strand
GCGGCGGGGAATTAGCCCCTTTGGGCACGATTAGCACCCCAACGCTGGAGCCATTGGCATTGGGTTTGACCACATAAGGCGGTGGCAAAACATGACGTTTAGCGGCCTCGAACCGGTCAACCAAAACCCCATCCGGGCTTTTGATCCCGTGGTCTGCCAAAATGATTTTGGTTTTTTGCTTGTCCATAGCCAGCGCCGAAGCCAGCACCCCGGAATGGGTATAGGCTAACCCCATATATTCCAGCAATCCTTGCACCCGACCATCTTCGCCCCATTCGCCATGCAGGGCATTAAATACCAGATCCGGGTTGGCCGCTTGCAGGCGTTGCGCCAGATCATGACCCGGATCAATTTCGCTAACTTGCCAGCCTTTGCGGCGCAACGCATCGGCACAGGCTTTGCCGCTATCCAGCGAAACTTGGCGCTCGGAACTCATTCCGCCCAGCAAAACTACCACCCGTTTTTTCATCTTATCCCTACCCGCTTAATTTCCCATTCCAGCGTAACACCGGATTGCTCGCGCACCATTTGTTGCATGGTATCGCCCAATTTTTCCAGATCCGCCGCACTGGCTGTGCCGGTATTGATCATGAAATTACAATGTTGCTGCGACATCATCGCAGCGCCGACTTGAAACCCTCTGCCACCGGCAGCATCAATCAGTTGCCAGCTTTTCATCTTGGGCGGGTTTTTGAACGTGCTGCCGCCAGTTTTTTCGCGAATTGGTTGGCTTTGCTCGCGCTTGACGGTGATCTGATTCATTTGTTGGGTAATTTGGGCGGTATCGCCTTTTTTGCCTGCAAACAGGGCTTCGACAAAAATCCAGTTTTTTGGTGCGCCGCAACTGCGATAGGCATAATCCAGTTCATCCACAGATAAAACCGCGCGCCGCCCCAATTCGTCCAGCACCACTACAGAGACCAGCACATCTGCGGTTTCGGTTTCGTAACACCCGGCATTCATTCGCAAAGCGCCGCCAATCGTGCCGGGAATGCCCGCATAAAACGACAGGCCATCAATGGCAGATTTGGCAGCAAATTTGGCTAACATTTTATCAGGCACTGCTGCGCCTACCCGGATATTGGTTTTGTCCTCAATTTCAATTTTGCCAAACGCCGGACCCAGCCGCACCACCACCCCCGGCAATCCGCCATCGCGAATAAGCAGGTTCGAGCCAGCGCCCAGTACAAACACCGGCATATCCGCCGGTTTTTGTGCCAAAAACATCGCCAGATCGGCTTCGTCTTTGGGTAAAAACAACCAGTCTGCCGGGCCGCCAACCCGCAACCACGTAAACGGTGCCAAGGCGGCTTTGGGGATTAGCTTTCCCCGAATTTCGGGAAACTCCAACTCAGCCAGTGCCATCCAGCGCCTCCAATTGCCCCGGTAAGTCATAGGCCCAAGCGGTAATATCACCAGCGCCCAAAAACAAAATCAAATCGCCGGGTTTGGCTATTTTGTGAATATCAGCCGCAATGTTTTGGCGAGTAACACCGCGTACATCCCGGTGGCCATTGGCCTTCAAACCTTCAATCAATCCTTGTTGATCCGCGCCCTTGATCGGGGTTTCACCGGCTTCATAAACCGGGGTTACCAATACGGTATCGGCATTGTTAAAACAGGTGCAAAACCCTTCCATCAGATTGTGCAATCTTGAATATCGGTGCGGCTGTACAATCGCAATCACCCGGCCTGAAACCGTGCTACGCGCCGCTTGTAAGACCGCAGATATTTCCACCGGATGGTGGCCATAATCATCAATGATCAGCGCATCATTCCAGCTCCCAACCTTGGTAAAACGTCGTTTTACCCCGGCAAACTCGGCTAACGCATCGCGAACTTGCGTTTCATTCGCCCCCAATTCGCGGGCCACCACAATCGCGGCAGCAGCATTAGATACATTATGATTGCCGGCCATTGGCAGAAACAGATTTTTCCACACTGCTGCTTGCTGTTTTTCGGAAACTGCAAACGTCATATCAAACTGCGAACCACCGTCTTTGCTGGTTACCTCGCCAATATGGGCATCAGCTTGCGGTGAAGATCCGTACGAAAACAGCTTTCTATCTGAAACCCGGGCGACCAGCGCTTGCACATCCGGGTCATCCACACACAGCACCGCAAAGCCGTAAAACGGGATGGCTTCGACAAACTGATGAAAGGCGTTGTGCAAGTTATCCAGCGTTCCATAATGTTCCATGTGTTCGGCATCGATATTGGTCACCACCGCCACTGCGCCGCGTAGTTTTAAGAACGAGCCATCACTTTCGTCTGCCTCGACCACCATCCAATCCCCGGCCCCTAATTTGGCATTGGAATCATAAGCCGAAATAATCCCGCCATTAATCACGGTAGGATCAAACCCGGCACTATCCAGCAAAGCTGCTACCAATGAGGTGGTGGTGGTTTTGCCGTGCGTACCTGCCACTGCCACCGACCATTTCAGCCGCATCAATTCAGCCAGCATTTCCGCCCGCCGAACCACGGGAATACCGGCTTCTCGTGCTGCCACCACTTCCGGGTTATCGGCGGCAATGGCGGTGGAAACTACAATCGCTGCGGCTCCGGTTACATTATCGGCCCGTTGGCCTAACATGATTTTTGCGCCTTTTGCCGACAGACGTTTGACATTGGCATTTTCGGATATATCCGAGCCTTGCACCTGATAGCCCAAGTTTAACATCACCTCGGCAATGCCGCTCATGCCAATGCCGCCAATGCCGACAAAGTGTAAAATACCAAATTCAAAGGGAACTGCACCGCGCACTTATTTACTTCCTTTTTCCATAACCAGATCTGCCAACATGACAGCCGCATTGTTTCTGGCAACTGTTTTGGCCAATTTTGCCCGTTTGGCAAGCTCGTCACCATCGAGTAATCGCACCGATAAAACGGCTGCTAATTTTTCTGGTGTCAATGCCTCTTCGCTAATTACATCTGCTGCGCCTGCTTGTTTTAGCACATTTGCATTGCCGCTTTGATGATCATCCATTGCAATTGCCAGCGGCACCAGTATTGCCGCGCGTCCAATTGCAGCTAGTTCCGCAATAGTGGATGCCCCGGCCCGCGCCACCACCAAATGCGCTTTGGCCAACCGCCCGGCTATATCATCAAAAAACGGAGCCAGTTCAGCCGTAACCCCGGCGCGTTCAAACCCGGCTTGCGCGGTTTCTAGCCGATCTTGAGTGATTTGCGCCGTTACTTGTAACCGCTTGCTCAGCTCTACGGGTAGTAAATCCATTGCAGCCGGTACGGTTTCACTTAAAATCCGCGCCCCTAACGAGCCGCCTAATACCAGCAAATGCAATTTGCCATCGGTAGCAGGAAATGGTGTTTTGCTGTGTGCCAGAATGTCTGGACGCAATGGATTGCCGGTTACTACATGGCGTGATTTGGCTTTGTCCGGCAGGCGTTCCAAATTATCAAAACCACTAGCAATCCAGTTTGCAGAACCAGCAAACAAACGGTTGCTGCGTCCCAATACTGCATTTTGCTCGTGCAAGATAATCGGCAATCCCAGCCATTTGGCCGCCAGCAAAGTTGGCAAAGACGGATAGCCGCCAAAGCCAACCACACGGCTGCAACCATGTTGTTTCAAATAAGAACCGGCGCGTAAAGTAGCCTTAAATATCCCAAACAGGTCCGCAATAAACCTAACCGGACGGCGCGGATTTGGCGAACATGTTTGCAATACCAATTTATCATCACAGGGAAAATCAGTAGTTAGCGGGTCGCCACGCTGATCGGTAACCAACACCGTTTTGATGCCACGGCTTTGCAACTCGCCGGATAAAGCTGCGGCGGGAAAAACATGCCCGCCCGTACCCCCGGCGGCAATAGCGATGATGGCTGGTATTTTCATTCAATCAAACCGGGTCTGGAGCGGGTAAAGGCCAATAACAAACCCACGGTTAAGCCGGTGGCCAGCATCGAAGAACCACCATAAGAAATAAATGGCAAAGTCATGCCCTTGGCCGGGATGACCTGTAAATTAACCCCGATATTGATAAAGGCTTGCAAGCCAAACAAGGTGGTTAGACCAGCTGCTGCCAATTGAGAGGTTATATCGGTTAGCCGCAAAGCCCGCATCATCGAACGCGCGATAATAACCGCATACAGCCCAATGATGGTAACGCTCAACAACATGCCATATTCCTCGGCGGCAACCGAAAATATAAAATCGGTATGGGCATCAGGAATGCTGTTTTTGATCCGACCCTCGCCGGGGCCACGGCCAAAAAAGCCACCGCGCTGAATCGCGGCCATGGCCATATCTACTTGATAGGTATCGCTGCCTTCGGGGTTCAAAAACCGATCAACCCGGCTGGCCACATGCGGCATAAACGAATAGGCAGAAAACATGCCAACAATACCAGCTACACCAAAAGAAACAATCCACACCCACGACATGCCAGACATGAAAAATACAGCGGCAAAACAAATGGTAATCAAGACAGTCTGGCCAAAATCTGGTTGCAACAACAATAAAACAGCCGTGATCCCATACACTCCGATAGCCAGCAAAGTGCCGGGAAAGTTGGATTTTTTGCTTTTGGCAAACAACCAAGCAAAGGTTACAACCAATCCCGGTTTAACAAATTCGGAGGGTTGCAAGGTAAACGAGCTGATCCGGATCCAGCGCTGACCACCACCAGCGGTATGACCAAAGAGTAAGATATAGATCATCAGCAATAACGAACAAACCAGCGCCAGCATTGCCAATCGCCGAGCATTTTGCGGCGAAAACAATGAAACTGCAAACAGAGAAAACATCGCCGCGCCAGCAAATACCACATGTCGTTTCAGATAAAAAAACGGATCACTAGCAACCGATGCCCCCGGACTTGCCGCCATCGACAATAACAAGCCAATAAAGATCAACAGACCAATGGCCGTGACCGAGATACGATCAACGCTCCAAAACCAGTCCCGGATCACCGAGCGCTGACGAAATGTGGCGCTTAAGCTCATAGCGCATCAACCAATGCGCAAAACGCATCGCCTCTAGCTGTAAAATCTGTGAACTGATCAAATGAGGCACAAGCTGGCGACAATAAGATCACCGGCTCGGGGGCCGAAGAATTGCGCGCATCGGCCAAAGCTGCGGCAAATGCCCGTTCCAAAGTTTTGTAATTCTGGCTGTCACACTGCCCAGCCAGTTCCTGCCCAAACGTCTTGGCCGCCTGTCCAATTAGATAAGCCTTACGCACATTGCCCATCTGTTCCAACGCCGCTTGCAAGCCATCGTCTTTGCTTTGGCCGCCTGCAATCCAGTAAATATCCGGGTATGTCGCCAGCGCCTGTGCGGCAGCTTTGGCGTTGGTGGCTTTGCTATCATTGACAAACAAAATCCCGTGTTTGTGGCCCAAAGACTGCATCCGGTGCGCCAATCCGGCAAAGCTATATAGCCCTTTGGCAATATTATTGGCTGATACGCCCAAATGCCGCGCCACCACATAAGCTGCCGCCGCGTTTTGCCAATTGTGCGCGCCATGCAAGCCCGGTGCTTGGCAAAGGTCCGCTACAATGCTGGCATTGCCGCCCCTAGTATCCACCAGTTTTGCGCCGCTCACATACACCCCCTCGCCCAAAGCCCGGCGCGAAGAAATCGCACAAAGAGCCGACGATTTTTCATCCAGTTCCAATACCATGGCACTGGCAAGATCATCATCCACCCCGATCACCGCCATATCGGCTTTAGTCTGGTTGGCAAAAATTCCGGTTTTTGCCAATACATAGTTTTCCATCCCGCCATGACGATCCAAATGATCCGGCGAGATATTCAGCAATACCGCCACATCACAGCGCAAAGAATGCGTGGTTTCCAACTGATAGGAGGAAAGCTCCAACACATGCACTTGTCCGCGATGAAACGCTGGTAAATCCAGACAAGCGCGACCGATATTGCCGCCAGAATGCGCATCCAAATGCGCGGCTTGCAGAATATGGGTGATCAATGCCGTAGTGGTGGATTTGCCGTTAGTGCCAGTAATGCCGACCACTTTGGGCCGCTGGCTATCCGGCAAACGATTGCTGGCTCTGGCGAATAATTCCACATCACTAATTACCGGCACCTTGCATGCTTGCGCCAAGCTAACCACATGATGCGGGGCTGGAAACCGATAGGCAATGCCCGGTGATAATACCAATGCAGCCAGATCAGACAGATCCCGCCGGGTTATATCGCTCACCGGGATATCCGCCGCCAAAGCAGCATCGCGCCCGGCCTGATGATCGTCCCATGCAATTACATTTGCCCCGCCCGCGATCAGCGATTTTGCCGCAGCCAAGCCGGTGCGACCCAATCCAAGGACGGCAACATTACGCCCGGCAAATTCATCAATTCGGATCAATGCTTTTCCTATCGCAGCTTTAAGGTGGACAGGCCAATCATCGCCAATACCATGGCAATGATCCAAAACCGAATGACAATGGTCGGTTCCGCCCAGCCCTTTTGCTCGAAATGATGATGAATCGGGGCCATGCGAAACACCCGTTTGCCGGTGAGCTTAAAGGAAGTCACCTGCACAATTACCGAAACCGCTTCTAGCACAAACAAACCACCCACAATCGCCAAAACGATTTCATGTTTTACCGCCACCGCAATCGTGCCCAAAGCAGCCCCCAAGGACAGCGAGCCAGTATCGCCCATAAACACCATGGCAGGTGGTGCATTCCACCACAAAAACCCCAGACCAGCCCCCAATATCGCACCAACAAATACCGCCAATTCTCCGGTTCCCGGCGCATAGGGGAGTTGCAGATATTCGCTAAAATCCACCCGGCCCACCACATAAGCGATCAGCCCAAAACTGGCCATTGCGATCATCACCGGCACAATCGCCAACCCGTCCAACCCATCGGTTAGATTAACCGCGTTGGAAGTACCGACGATGACAAACACCCCGAACACCAGATAAAGCGGCCCCAGATCAATCAACATGTCTTTGAAAAACGGAAAGGCCACCGAGCTGGCCAATGTGCTATCGCCACCATTATGGGCAGTCATGGTTTGGAAAACAAACCAGACGGCAATGCCAGCGATCAAGGTTTCCAGCAACAAACGTATTTTAGCCGATACGCCATCATGGCGACGGCGGGTGACTTTGATAAAATCATCCCAAAATCCGATACAGCCAAAACCGAACAATACCCCCAGCAATACCCAGATATATTGATTAGATAAATCCGCCCATAACAAGGTGCTGATCAAGCCTGGCCCAAGGATTAAAATACCGCCCATTGTTGGGGTTCCGGCTTTTTCGATAATATGGCGTTGTGGGCCATCCTCACGAATGGGTTGGCCCTTTTTCTGTTTTGTTTTCAGCATGTTGATAATCGGTTTGCCAAATACAAATGCCAAAATTAATGCGGTTAACATCGCCGCGCCAAACCGAAACGAGATATAACGCAAGACATTAAACAATGAAAAATCATCAGCCAGTGGGTATAATAAATGATACAGCATAAACTTTACTTTCCTGATTTTTGCGCTTTGGCAATTTGTTGTAATTGCGTGGCAATTTTATGTACGCCGGAACCGTTCGAGCCTTTGACCAAGACAACGTCGCCATCTTGTAATTCCGCATAAATATCTGCGGCCAAACCATCCACATCATCGGACATAGCCGCTTGTCGTTGCGCGGGCAGTTTTTGGTGCAATGCGCGCATTAATTCCCCGACACACCAGACCTTTGCCAGTTTTGCCTGCTCAATTGGCCAAGACAATTCGGCATGTAAACGCCGCTCCTCCGCACCCAATTCCAGCATTTGCCCCAACACCGCCAACTTTCGTTTTGCTGGCATCCGGGACAATGTATCCAGTGCCGCCGTCATGCTGGTCGGATTGGCATTATAGCTGTCATCCATCAAGACGGCTGAACCATTGACCAGCGGTAATGTGACCAAACCACCCCGGCCCGATGGTGGTTTAATCAACTGCATGGCAGAGGCAATTACATCGGGCGCAAGCTCGGCGGCCAAAGCTGCGCACATGCTGGCGGCCAGTATCTCGGCCCAGTGCATTCCGGTCACCGGCGCTTTGATTTGCAGCTGTTTGCCGTTTACCAAAAACAATCCGTCCGAGCCATCTAGCCCGGTATTCCAGTTTAATATCTGCACCGTGCATCCGTCTGCGCGCCCAAATGTCATGATATTTTGCACGCTAAAATACCCGGCCTGTTGTTGCAATAAATCAAAACAAGCATCATCCGCAGGCAAAATGGCAGTTCCACCCTCGCCCATGCCCGCCAGCAAAGAAGCCTTTTCAAGCGCAATTTCCGTGACCGAGCCAAACCCGGCCAAATGCGCCTCAGCAATGCGGGTGATAATGCCAATATCCGGGCGAACCAGCCCGCACAGCGGGGCGATTTCACCGGGACTACTGGTGCCAATTTCAAAAACACCATATTTGCTGCTCACGGGCATACGAGCCAATGAAAGCGGGACACCCCATTGATTATTATATGATTTTACTGATTTGTGCGTGGCACCATCTTGGGAAAAAATAATCGCCAATGCGTCTTTGACGCTGGTTTTTCCCACCGAACCAGTTACGGCAATGCGGCTGGCATTGCTGCGTTTTCTGGCGGCGATTGCCACTTGTTCCAGCGCGCTTTGCGTGTTTTTAACCACCAGTTTTGCGCCGGGAACATTGCCGTTTGCAACCAAAGATGCGGCGGCACCGGCATCCAATGCGCTTTGGACAAAATCATGGCCATCGCGCTCGACTTCTAAGGCGACAAATAAATCATCTGTATTTGCATTTCTCGAATCAATGCAAATCCCCTGCACTTGCCAGTTTTTGCCAGCAACCAGTGTTCCGCCAGTGGCCGCCGCAAGTTCGTCGGCTGTCCATAATGCTTGGCCCATCAATCTTGCTCCACCAGCTCGCGGATGGCATCGGCATCATCAAAGGCAAATACGGTATTGCCGACAATTTGACCCTGCTCATGCCCCTTGCCCGCAACCACGATTAAATCCCCCGTTTGGGACATCTCGATGGCAGCTTGAATGGCTTGCTTGCGGTCGGCAATTTCTCTGGCGTTGGGCAAACTGTTCAAAATGGCGGCGCGAATGAGTTTTGGATTTTCTGTTCTAGGATTATCATCGGTAACAACCACCAAATTGGCATATTTTTTGGCAATTTCTCCCATAAGCGGACGTTTTTTTGGATCGCGATCGCCACCGCAGCCAAATACCAGAATAATTCTGTTTTGGGTATGAGCGCGCACCGATTGCAGCAATTTTTGCAAACCATCCGGCGTATGGGCAAAATCCACCAAAACTGGAACCTTGTCCGCAGTTAAAGCTACCAGTTCCAATCGCCCGCGCACCCCGGATAATTTTGACAAAGCTGCCACCGCTTGTTGTTCAGCCACCCCGGTTCGCAAAGCCAACCCCAAAGCCAGCAATGCATTGGCGGCTTGAAACTCACCCACCAAAGGCAAAGCGACTGAAAATTCAGTGCCTTGCACTCTTATCTGTAATTGTTGGCCCTCTAATTCGGGTTGAATTTCAAGTAATTTGATCTGTTCGCCAGACCAGCCAATGCGCCAGACATCCAGCCCGGCCCGCTGACATTTTTTGGCCAAAGATGCACCAAATGCGTCATCAACATTGACCACTACTGGTGCTTGTTCTGGCAATAATTCCAAAAACAAGCGTTGTTTGGCGGCAAAATAATCCTCGAACCCTTCGTGATAATCAAAATGGTCCTGGGTGAGATTGGTAAAACCAGCAGCAGTAAACTTGGCCCCATCTAACCGGCGCTGTACCAGCCCGTGTGACGAGGCTTCAATGGCGCAATCCTGCACGCCAGATACCGCCAATTCCTGTAAAACTTGGTGCAAACGAATGCAGTCCGGCGTGGTATATCCAAGCGCTGCGCGATCATCTTGTGTGGTAATGCCCAAAGTGCCAATAGCGGCAGCATCTCGACCCACATCCTGCCAGATTTGCCGTAAAAACTCGACCACGGAGCTTTTGCCATTGGTACCGGTAACCGCCAGCAGATTTTCCGGTTGTTGCGGGTAAAATGTTTTGGCCATTTTTGCCAAAGCCCGGTGCGGATCAGCCGTCACCAATACCGGGATATCCAAACCCGTTAGCGGCTGATCGCTCAAAATCGCCACCGCGCCCAAAGCCACAGCTTTTGTTACAAAATCTTTTCCATGCACGGTTTCACCCGGCAAAGCAGCAAACAAAAACCCCGGCTCTATAGTCCGGCTATCCAGTGATAGTCCTTTTATATCAATATCTTTATCTGATTTAGCATCCCAGCCATCAATCGCCCCTGCGGCATGTATCAATTCGGATAAATTCACCTTTCCCCCCTTGCCTTGGCGCTCAAATTATCCTCGGCCTGACGATCCGGCGGTGAATATGGTGCATCCAAGAGCGGGCCAATGCGGCTGATAATGGCTTTTACCGCCGGCGCGGCATTCCAAGCTGCGGTTTCTTGGCCAGAGGTTGAAAGCCCGCCTTGCGGTTCGTCCAGCAAAACAAATACCAGATATTTTGGAGCTTCCCACGGAAAAATGGCAACAAAAGAAGACACATTCCTGTCTTTGGCATAACTGGATGTTGCCGGATCCCATTTTTCTGCTGAGCCGGTTTTTCCGGCCACGCCATATCCGGGAACATCTGCCCTTCGTCCGGTGCCATCGGTCACCACTTTACGCATCGCCGTGCGGACATTTTGCGAAGTTTCTTCTGAGACGATTTGCACCGGGTTTAGCTGTGACGGATCTGTTGGCAACACACTAAGCGGTAGTTTTTGTCCGTGATTTACCACCCCAGCCAACGCCGCAACAAAAGAAAGCGAGGTCACAGACAGTCCATGCCCATAGCCAATGGTTGCGGTTTTGATGCGGGACCAATTTGGGGATGCCATATAATCAGGGGCGCTTTCACGCAGTTCAATCCTTGCAGCATCCAACAAACCAAAACGATCCAGATATTCGCGCTGTCGATCCGCGCCCGCCAGCAATGCCAGTTGCGCCGCGCCTTTGTTCGAGGAATGCACCAAAATATCAGTGGCATTCATCGGACTGGGACCGGGATGCAAATCGCGGATTGTACGCCCGGCAATGACCATTTTCTTTTTCACGTCAAATTGCACCTGATCCATTTTCATTCCAGCTTCCAGCGCCATTGCCAGAGTCAATGGTTTGAAAACTGAACCCAGCTCATACGGATCAGCAATGGCACGATTGCGGCGCTGATCTGGCAAAGCTGTGTTAAAATGATTGGAATCAAAATTCGGCCAAGAAGCCATCGCCAGCACTTCGCCGGTGGTTATGTCGGTGATAATTCCGGTTGCGGCAATGGGTTTATGTTCGGCAATGGCTTTTTTTAACTCGTCTTCTAGCGTAAATTGCACCCGCATATCCATCGCCAGACGCAATGGCGCACCGCCTTCTTTTAGCCGCGCGTCAAACGCGCGCTCCACCCCTTGCGCCCCGGACCTTTGCGCGTCCACCCAACCCAACATATTTGCCGCCAAAGTGCCATTTGGGTAATATCGACTTAATTTTCGCTCGAACTGCACACCCGGTTCAGCCAGATCGTAAAAAGCTTGGCGCTGTTTTGGTGTAACATCCCGCGCCACGCGATAGCGGCCCGATATACCAACCAATCTGCGCCGCAAAACGGACGCTGGCAATGCGCCTTCCACCGAGGCTAAACGCGCAGAAACACGCGATACATCATCAATATCTACCCGACTAACATATACGTCCCAAGTTTCTATATCACTGGCCAGCAACAGACCGTTTCGATCAACGATTTGCGCCCTTGCCGGGACCGGAATACTGGCAGTTTTGACCACATCTTTGACTTGAACAGTGTTAAAGATAGCCAGATCAGCGGCCCGGGCAGTCAATACCAGAGCCGTAGTACAAAGCGCCATCATCAAAGCTGAAATACGCAACTTAGTTTGCTGTATTGGCTCGGCTTCAAGACCTTTTTTTGCAAACAACCGAGACAGCTCAATCTTGTTGGTGTCTGCCAACGGTGTCAGTCTATCTGGACCACGACCGATCATTGGCCAGCTTCCACAACCATCGCCGCCATTTCAGCTTGCAAGTCACGTATAACCATTTCTGGCTGCTGTTCGATTTCGCTAGAAACTGGCACCAAATCAAGATGGGTTCTTGCCAACCGAGCCAGCCTGTCCGGCGCTTCAAGGTAAGCTTCTTCATTTTCCAGCAATTGCACCGCTGCCCGGGCCGAAGCCACTTCATCACGCAACTCAACCAAGCGGGCCTGCGCATGTTTTGCATCGTTCTTGGCCACATACAGAGCCGCCGCCAAAATCAACGCAATGCCCAAAGCTACCAAGTTTAAGATACGGATCATGCACTTGCCTCCAGCAATGCCAGATCGGGCATTTGCGCCAGTTGTGGCAACAGATCAAAAGCTGGGGCTGAAGTTCGAATTGCGCCGCGCAATTTGGCCGAACGCGCCCGGCGATTTGCCGTTATCTCGGCATCAGATGCGGCCATAACTTTTCGTTGAATTAACTCAAAACTGGGTAAAAATTCTGCTAATTCGCCAGCCGGGGCAAATCTGGAACCTTGTGAAGGTGCTTCTGCCCGTCGCCGGAAAAAAGTTTTGACCAACCGGTCTTCCAGCGAATGAAAGGTCACCACAACCAACCGGCCCGCCGGGGCCAATACGCGCTCTGCGGCCAGTAATAATCTGGCCAATTCGCCAAGCTCGTCATTAACAAAAATCCGCAAGGCTTGAAATACTTTGGTTGCTGGATGAATACGGCCCCGCCGACCACCCAAAGCTGTTTCGATCAAACCGGCCAATTGCCCAGTAGTTTTTATCGGTGCTTGCGCCCGGATTAAGACAATCGCCTCTGCTGCGCGTTTTGCTCGTTTTTCTTCGCCATAAATGCGAAAAATTCTGATTAAATCGGCCATCCCCATCTGGTTGACCACATCGGCGGCACTAACCCCGCGCATTGACATGCGCATGTCCAGCGGGCCGTCCTGCATGAAAGAAAACCCCCGGGCGCTTTGGTCGATTTGCATGGAAGATACCCCGATATCCAGCACAATGCCGTCAACCTGTGACCAACCCTTTGCCACCAAAGCCGCTTCCAACCCGGAAAAAGCTGTATGATGAAATGAAAACCGGCCTTGGCTGGCACTGGTTAACTCTGCGGCCAATGGCAATACAGACGGATCGCGGTCCAATGCCAGAACCTCAACCCCCGGCACCTGCAAAAACGCTCGCGAATATCCACCAGCGCCAAAGGTGCAATCAACAATTCGTTTGCCCGAAGCTAGCCCCATGGCATCGACCACCTCATCTAACATGACCGGTTGGTGGCTCATGTCGGCTCCTTGTTCAGCAAATCCGCCAAAGCCGGTGAATTTCCGATCAAGGCCGCCAGATCCTGACCGCCGCCCAGACGGGCAACTTGTTCGGGGTCTTGCATAAATTTGGCCGCTGCTTGGCGCATTTCTTGTTCACGGGTAGCTTGTTTGTCGGCATTCCATATCTCAAAGCGTGATCCACATCCGACAAAGGTGGCCTTTTTGGAAATTTTGGCGTGTTCCAAAAATGCTTTCGGCACGGTAATGCGCCCGGTGCTGTCAAAATCCAGCCGCCGCGCCGCGCCCAATACCGCTACCTCCATCACCTGCGCCAATGGATCATAACGACCTAACCTTGCGATGTCGGCGCGATATTGTTGGATGAACAATTCGCCACCGCCCTCAAGATACTGACCAGAGAAATGTGGGAACAAATAAATCGCATCATGCGGATCACCGCGCAATACCGCGCGGTAGCTGGCTGGCACCGACACCCGGTTTTTGGCGTCAACGCCATGTTCGGATGTAGAAATAAACATAGCCAAAGGCTCCCCACAGATACCCGCAATTCATCAGAATACCGCGAGCAGTTAATATATGGGATAACATGGGAATTGATGGGGAACAATGAAAAAACTTAATTTTGTTTGCGTTTTCCATTAAAAAGTAGAGTTTTCAACACTAATCCACAGGTTATACACGAACATATCAAGAACAACTGTGGATAAGTGACTACAAATACTTTGTCACTAATTTACAAACAGCCGGTTAATGCGCTGGCTGCTATTTTTTATGCAAGCCAGATTTGCAGTGGAACCAACCGGCAGGAGAGCTGAATTGCGCATCTAATCTTGGCGCAAACCTAGGCCTGTGTCTTAACCAGCCAAATACAGGGAGTTGGCCTTTCATCGCGGCAAAGATCTATGCCGTGTTGGTATGGGTAAACATAATTTGCTGACCGGTAAGGATTGCGTTGGGCATGGGAGTAAATTTTGGTATAGAGGCTGTGTCATCCATAACAACCGCCAGATTATAAGGGCAAGACAATATGAAATACCTGCCGGATGCGGCCCAATTGGATGCCTTGCTTGCAGCGGTGTTTTGCGCTGGAAAAGCCATTCTTGAGATCAGAGATCGGGGTGCAAAATATACCAACAAACAAGATGGCTCGCCCGTTACCGAAGCCGATCAATTGGCCGAAACCATATTGCTAAACGCCATCCATACACAATTTCCCGCCATTGCCGTAATTGCCGAAGAACAAGCGGAAGCCGGTAAAACGCCAGAAACCGGTGATACTTTTTTTCTGGTCGATCCGTTAGATGGCACCAAGGAATTTATTCGCGGCGGCACTGATTTTACCGTAAATATCGGGTTGATTCACCAAGAAAAACCAGTGTTTGGCATTGTCTATGCACCGGTTGACGGGCGCTTGTTTGTCGGCAGTGATGACGGCACGGCTTGGCAAGCCATTGTCGATTGCCGGGATGAAAACCCACAAATAACCAAACGGCAAAACCTGCAAGTCCGGCCTGCGGATGGGCAAAGTTTGGTGGCGGTAGCATCTCGTTCACATCGCGATCAAGCAACCAATAATTGGCTAACCAAACGCCAAATCGAACAGGTGGTATCGGCTGGCTCCAGCCTCAAATTCTGTCTATTGGCGGCGGGCGAAGCGGATGTATATCCCCGGTTCGGGCCAACAATGCAATGGGATACCGCTGCTGCCCATGCGGTGCTAAATGCTGCTGGTGGTGCGGTGACCATGATTTCAGGCGCGGCTTTTACCTATGGCAAATCTGAACAGGCCCGGCCATATCTTAACCCGGGTTTTATTGCTTGGGGTGGTTGGCGCGGTTAAGCGCCATTGCGCCCAATACTGACATAGGTAAAGCCACGTTGCCGCATGTCTTGCGGCGTATAGATATTGCGAAAATCAACAATAGTTTTAACCGCCATGACCTCGCCTAGTTTTTCCAACTCCAGCGCCCGGAACTGATCCCATTCGGTAAGGATAACCAGCACATCGGCATTTTGCGCACAGTCATAAGCATCCGAACACCAAACCACATCCGGCAACAATGTTTTGGCTTCCTTCATGGCCTCTGGATCATAGGCGCGCACAATCGCGCCTTGCGCGGACAATGCCGGAAGAATGTCCAATGCCGGTGCCTCGCGCATATCATCGGTATTGGGCTTGAACGAAACCCCCAGCACAGCAACAGTTTTGCCTTTGATCTGTCCACCACAGGCTTGGACCACTTTTTGCGCCATGGTTTTTTTGCGTAATTCGTTTGTTTGGATGACGGTTTCGACAATTTGCACCCGGCTACCGGCTTCTTTGGCAGTGCGTACCAAAGCCAGTGTATCTTTGGGAAAACACGAGCCGCCATAGCCCGGTCCAGCGTTCAAAAACTTGGCACCAATGCGTTTATCCAGCCCGATACCGCGCGAGATGGCTTGCACATCAGCCCCGACTTTTTCGCACAGATCAGCCATCTCATTGATGAAGGTGATTTTGGTCGCCAGATAGGCATTGGCGGCATATTTGATCAGTTCTGACGAACGGCGCGAGGTAAACAAGATCGGAGTTTCGTTCAAATAAAGCGGACGGTAGACCTCTTTCATCAGCGCAATGGCGCGATCATCATCAGTGCCGATCACCACCCGATCCGGGTGTTTGAAATCGCTAATGGCTGCGCCTTCGCGTAAAAATTCAGGGTTGGAAACCACCGCAATATCTGCATCCGGATTGCTTTGGCGGATGATTTTTTCAACTTCATCTCCGGTGCCAACCGGAACGGTGGATTTATTCACCACCACGGTAAAACCTTGCGCGGCGTGGGCAATATCCTTGGCTGCCTGATAGACATATGTTAGGTCCGCAAACCCGTCACCGCGCCTAGATGGTGTGCCCACGGCAATAAAAACGGCATCGGCCCCGGCCACTGCTTCTTGCAAATCGGTGGTAAAACGCAACCGGCCCTCGGTGATATTGCTCTTGACTAGATGTTCCAGCCCCGGTTCAAAAATCGGGATTTTACCGCTTTGCAAACCTGCTATCTTGTCTTGGTCCAGATCTACGCAAGTTACATCATGGCCAAAATCAGCAAAGCACGCCCCGGAGACCAATCCCACATAGCCAGTGCCGACCATCGCTACTCGCATCTTGTATCTCCCGTTCTGGCAAGTCGCCTGTTTGTACCTTCATGGCGCAATATGGCATAAGCGACAAGCAATCACAGCTAGGATATTGCCAAACATTCATCACAATAAATTGCAAATTACAGTATGCCCCCCGACAAAATCGCTGGATTATTGGTAATTTCCTTGCATTGTCTTTATTGGCGGCTGGCTAACAGGTAGTTGTGCTAAATGCGATGATCGCGCTATATCACCCAGCCTTGCAACAGGCTCGACATCGGCAAATTGATCTACTGGCAGGCAGATTTCTAACTCCAAACCGTCCAAAACCTTGGCAAAATCTAAACCTTTTTAGCGGTTACTGCTGTGCCATGTATGCCAGACAAAGAGACATATCGGTGCAATCAGAAAACTTCATTGAGAAATTTGTTCTCTGGTGTCGCGGAACCTTGCTGCCGTTTTGGGCTGACAACGGAATTGACCGGCAAAACGGCGGGTTTTTTGAGCAATTATATCTGGATGGAATACCAGATCGCACAGTGGCGCGTCGGGTGCGGGTGGCATCAAGGCAAATATATTCTTTTGCTCATGCCCAGCATCTGGGCTGGTTGCAAGACCAAGAACTGATCCTAAACGGTGTCGATTGGTTGCTTGATAAGGGCTGGGCCGTCGATGGCAATCCGGGGTTTTTGCATTTGCTTGATGATGGCGGCCAGCCGCTGGATGCGAGCCGTGATTTATATGACCATGCGTTTCATATTCTGGGGCTTAGCTGGGCCTATCGGGCCACCAAAGATGCACAGGTGCTAAGCGCCGCGCGGCGCACTTTTGATTTTGTTGAAGAAGCGTTGGCCAGCAAACAAGGCGGCTGGCACGAAAACCTTGCCCACGCCCTGCCCCGCCGCCAAAATCCGCACATGCACATGTTCGAGGCTTTGCTGGCGCTGTATGAATGTAGTGGCGATAGCGCATACTTAAAACGCGCCGATGAAATTGCAGTTTTGCTGGCAGAAAAATTTGTGGCACGAAATAGTGCGCTTTTGCATGAATTTTTTGATGCCGATTGGTCTGCCCATACCCCGGCTCAAATAGAGCCGGGACACATGGCCGAATGGTCATGGCTGTTGCAGCGCAGAGCCATGTTGACAGCTGACGCGGCAAAAAACCCTTTGGCCGGGCGCTTGCTGGCAAATGCAGAACGTCTGGGTAAACAGCAAAATGGACTACTAATTGATACTTGCGATACGGCAGCAAACCCGACCAAAGACAGTTGTCGTTTGTGGAACCAGAGCGAGTGGTTAAAAGCCCTGATGATTGCCGCGCCGACCCCGGCGCAAATATCACCCGCCATTGATGATTTGCTCCAACGCATATTTGCCCACTATTTGAACCAGCCGAACCCGGCGCTATGGATAGATGCCATATGCCCGAATAATGAGGCCATATCGGACCGAGTGCCGGCCAGTATTGTCTATCATTTGGTCAGTGCCGCCAGCGAAGCAGAGCGTATCTTTCTTGACCCGAAACCTAGGAACCCATCATGAGCAAACCCATCATTGTCCCGGTTATCATGTCCGGCGGTGCTGGCACCCGATTATGGCCATTATCGCGCCAAGCTGCACCCAAACAAATGCACGCCATTTTTGGGGCGCGCACCTTACTGCAAGAAACCATCGCACGAGTGCCCACCGATACCGGCTTTGCCCCGCCAATGGTAGTATGCGCCCAACCGCATATCGGCCAAGTGCAACAACAATTAGCTGATATTGGCGTGCAGCCATCGCAAATCATTGCCGAGCCAATGCCGCGCAATACCGCGCCATGCGCCATGATAGCGGCGCTTGCAGTTGCCGAAAAATTTGGCGATGAGGCGTTGGTATTGTTATTGGCCGCTGATCATTTTATCGCTGATCCAATGGCGTTTCGCCGCGCCGTACATTTGGGCGCCAGCACTGCAAGCAATGGCCATATTCTTACCTTTGGCCCCCAGCCAACTAGGCCGGAAACCGGTTATGGTTATTTGCTGGCTGGCAAAACTGTTGCGGATGGCGTGTTTGAACTGGACAGCTTTGTCGAAAAGCCCGATCTGCAAACCGCGAAAAACTGGCTGAAAGACGGGCGCTATTTATGGAATTCTGGCATGTTTTTGTTTCCGGCAAAGCTGATGCAAGAGCAAATCAACCGCCATCGCCCGGCCATCGCAAAGGCTTCGCAACAGGCTTGGAAACACGCGTCACGGCAAGCCGATAACCTGATCTTGGATGCTGCTGCATTTGCTCAATGCCCGGCTGAATCTGTGGATAATGCGGTGATGGAAAACACCCAACATGGCGCAGTCATTCCGTTGGATGCCGGGTGGTCAGATGTGGGTTCATGGCTGGCGATTTATGAGTTAGCGCAAAAGGATGAGGCCGGAAATGCCAGCACCGGTGAGGTGGTGCATCTGGATGCAAAAAATTGTTTATTTCATGCAAATGGGATTCGCATTGCTGCGGTTGGGGTTACGGATCTGGCGATTGTCACCACCAAAAATGCGGTGCTGGTCCTGCCATTGGATCAGGCGCAAAAAACCAAAGATATTGTGGCTTTACTCGATGAAAATGAGTTATAAAACGCTGGATATCCTATTTTTCTTGGCTGGACGAAACCCAAACAACCTGCCATAACCCGCGTCAATGAAAATGCCATTGGGGGAGAGGCGATGAAAGGGATTATTCTAGCTGGTGGATCGGGCACGCGCTTGCACCCAATGACGTTAGTCACCTCCAAACAGTTATTGCCGGTTTATAACAAGCCGATGATTTATTACCCTTTGACCACGTTAATGTTGGCGGGTATTCGCGAGATATTGATCATTTCCACCCCGCACGACCTGCCAGCATTTCAAAACCTGCTCGGCACCGGCGATGATTTGGGGATCAACCTTTCTTATCTGGTACAGCCCGAACCAAAGGGTTTGGCACAGGCTTATACCTTGGGTGCAGATTTTGTAGATGGGCAACCGTCGGCTTTGATCCTTGGGGATAACATTTTTTATGGCGGCGACTTACCAAAAACCTTGCAACAAACCACCAAAAAAATCGACGGGGCCAGCGTGTTTGCCTATCGGGTTGCGGATCCGCAGCGTTATGGGGTTGCCGAATTTGACGCAAATGGACAGGTATTGTCTTTGGAAGAAAAGCCGGAACACCCCAAATCACATTGGGCGGTTACCGGGCTGTATTTTTATGACGGCAAGGCTTGTCAATATGCCTCTGAACTGGAGCCATCGCCCCGAGGTGAGCTGGAAATAACCGACCTTAACCGGCGTTATTTGCGCGAAGGCACGTTGCGATTGGAACGGCTGGGCCGGGGATATGCTTGGCTGGATACCGGTACGCCAGACACATTGGCCGAGGCTGCTGAGTTCATCCGAGTGCTGGAAAACCGGCAAGGTTCACGCATCGGCTCGCCCGAAGAAACGGCGTTTCGCATGGGCTATATCACCGGCGATCAATTGGTAAAAACCGCGAGCAAAGTTGGCAAATCCGATTATGGTCGATATTTACAAGCGCTGGCACTGGAAGAACCCGAAGCCATGGGCGCAACTCTGGTAACCAGTGCATGACTGAATTTTGCAAATTATCCATCCCCGAAGTTATTCTGGTAACCCCGGTACGCCATGCCGACAGCCGAGGCTTTTTTTCAGAAACATGGCATGCCCAAAACTGGCAGGATAATGGTATTGATGGCAGCTTTGTGCAAGACAATCATTCGATGTCGGTTCCGGCCTTTACCGTTCGCGCCTTGCATTTTCAACGCCCCCCTTTTGCCCAAGGCAAATTGGTGCGGGTTAGCCGGGGAAAAGTGATTGATGTCGCCGTGGATATTCGCACAGATAGCCCCACATTTGGCCAGCACGAAGCAGTAGAATTAGACGCAAGCACCGGCCAGCAATTATGGGTGCCGCCCGGCTTTGCCCATGGATTTTGCACCTTGGAAGCTAACACAGAAGTACAATACAAAGTCACCGCGCCCTATAACCAAGCATCCGAAGGCGGCTTGCGCTGGAATGATCCGGCTTTGGGTATCGACTGGAAAATCCCGGTTGGCGCGATGCCCACCATCAATGAGCGCGATCAAAATCATCCATTTTTGGCCGAATTGCCGCCTTTGTTTCAGGTACAAAAATCATGAAAACTGCACTGGTCACCGGCGGCGCCGGATTTATCGGCTCGGCCCTTTGTCGGCATCTTGTTTTGCAATCCGGCATCCGGGTGGTGAATGTGGACAAATTGACCTATGCCGCAAGTCTGGACTCGTTGGCTGAAATTGCCGGGCATCCAAATTATGAGTTTGTGCAAGCTGATATTTGCGATCAGAGCGCGATGACTGATTTGCTATCAAAATACCAGCCGGAAGTAATTTATCATTTGGCTGCCGAGACCCATGTGGATCGCTCGATTACCGGGGCCGCAGACTTCATCAATACCAATGTGATGGGTACTTATGTGCTACTTGAGGCCTCATTAAGATACTGGAAGGCCTTAGCAAATCCTTATCAGGACCGTTTGCGGTTTCTGCAAGTCTCCACCGACGAAGTATATGGCTCTTTGGGGGCCGAAGGCCTGTTTCACGAAACTACCGCTTATGATCCCTCCTCGCCTTATTCCGCCAGCAAAGCGGCGGCAGATCATTTGGTATTGGCATGGCAAAGAACCTATGGATTTCCGGCGGTGATTTCCAATTGCTCCAACAATTATGGCCCGTGCCAGTTTCCAGAAAAACTGATCCCATTAATGGTATTAAGCGCCTTGCACGGCAAACCTTTGCCGATATATGGCGATGGTTCGCAAGTTCGCGATTGGCTGTATGTTGATGATCATGCCCGGGCATTGGAGCTGATTGCAAACAAAGGAAGAATCGGCAGAACCTATAATGTCGGCGGTAATAATGAACGCACCAATTTGCAGGTGGTCGAGCGAATTTGCCAAATACTCGACAAGCTAAAACCCGGTAAAACCCCATATAATCAACAAATTACTTATGTAACAGACCGCCCCGGCCATGATCAAAGATATGCGATTGATGCCAGCCGGTTACAAAGTGAACTTGGCTGGAAAGCGCTGGATGATTTTGATAGCGGCATGGAAAAAACCATTGCTTGGTATCTGGATAACCAGCAATGGTGGCAACCTTTGGTGCAAAAGGGAAGTGTCGGCGAACGCTTGGGTCTTGAGACCAAACCAGCTTCATGAAAATCTTGGTAGCAGGTGCCTCCGGGCAAGTGGCGACCTCGTTGGTTGTGGCGGCAAAACCTTCTAAAACCCAGCTTGTAGCACTGGGCCGACCGGCGCTTGATTTGGTCCAACCGGATACGTTGATTGCCGCTATCAAACAGCATCAACCAGACCTCATTATCAATACCGCCGCTTGGACCGATGTTGATGCTGCCGAAGATGACCCCAGCGCAACCCATGCCATAAATGCCAAGGGCGCAGGAGAACTGGCCAAAGCAGCCGCCGAACAAGGTATTGGAATTATTCACTTTTCCACTGATTATGTATATGATGGTGCTGGCAATACCCCGTTTTGCGAGAGCGATAAAACAGCACCACAAAACGTCTATGGGCACTCAAAACTGGCCGGTGAACAAGCGGTGATAGCAGTCAATCCACGGCATTGGATTATCCGTACTTCATGGGTGTTTAGCCCGTATGGACATAATTTTCTAAAAACAGTATTGCGTTTGGCTGGCCAGCACTCGGCACTAAAAATGGTCGCTGACCAAACCGGTTGCCCAACCTATGCACCGCATCTGGCCGAAGCGGTTTTGCAATTGGCTACCCAAATCCAAACCCGAGGCGAGGATTGCCCCGTTGGCCTGTTTTCATTAGCCGGAACCGGAGCCACCCATTGGGCTGGATTTGCTGAAGAAGTGCTAACACAATCAGCAAAGCGAGGCGGGCCAAGCGCCGATATTGAACCGGTCGCATCCAGCGCATTTCCCACCACAGCCAAACGTCCAACAAATTCAATATTGAATTGTTCCAAGGCAAAACAAACATTCGATATTACCTTGCCCCCATGGCAACAAGGTGTAACAGAATGCCTTGATGTATTGTTGAAATGACTGGAATTATTGCGGCCCCAAAACTGGTTCGTCCAACATAAATTCCCAAACTTCATCCGAAAAATAAAACAATCTGCGTTCGTGTTGTTCATGAATGGCATCGGGGTTTTTGCGCAAGCGTTCTACCGTGTGCATGCGTTCTGAAAATGCTCTTTCGCTCAAATCCAGTACTTTTCGCGGAATATCGGCGCTGGTCAAAATGCTACGCATATCCACAGCCAATAACCGGTTGCCAGCTAAAAACTGGCTCTCCAGACCTGTCTTGCACGAGATCATTTGCGACGGCGTTTCAAAGCTACCAACCGTTTGGTAATGCGGCAATGAATTGACCACAAAATCAATCTCTTCACGTAAAGCCGGATGGCGTAAATAAATTGCTTTGGTTTCCAACAAGCGGTTTTCCAACTCGTCGCGCAACTCGGTATCTTCAGTTTCAATCACTAAAATGAGGTCAATATCCGACCCCTTTACAATCTCGCCAGAGGCCCGTTCCGGTCGCGGTACTTCGTGAGCCATGTTCCGGCACACATCACCGGCGATCAATATAGCCACCCGCTTTAGCAAATCAGCATCAAAGGTTTCTTCAATAATTCGCAGGGCTGTTGTGCGTTTTTTTTCTGAAATATCTCGATGAATTTGCCGTTTGGCTTCACCTTCTTCGATAGCATTTTGCAAATTGGGCAGGGTGGAAATACAGGTATAGGTGAGAAAATTTCGCAATATAGACGGACTTAACCGGGCAAAACCGGGCAATTTGGCATCAATGCGTAAATAATGCCGGGCGTAATATGTATTACATAAAAGCTCGCTATTCATGCAAATACGCCACAACTCAAAATACCGTTGGCCAAAGGCTTCACACAATTCAGCCCCGGAAACCGAGCCATGCTCGGGTAAAAAATCAAGAATTTTTTGTTCTAGTTTTTGGTCAAACACCTAAACATTTCCTGTATCGGAAAAAGCGAACCATGATTCAACTAGGTTTTGTCGGCAAAATCAATCACCAAAACAATTAACTTTTTGGCGTACCAACTCCGCCAATCCGAATGCGCGAGCCGGTTTTCTCAATTGTCCGGCCAACCACATAACCACCCAAGCCCATGGTTAACAATCCCCACATGCCCGGCGGAATTTCCAGCACCACTGCCACCCCGCCAAAGGCTTGCACATAGGGCGCAATCAAATAATTATTAGCGATCACCGCCACAAATACCAACATCGAAACGGGCCGCCAATTGCGTTGCAACCAACTTTCCCCTTGTGCTTCGGCCACTACCACATCGCGGCCTGCCTCGACAAATTTGCTGTCTTGTTCAATCAGCAGACGCTCAATTTCACGCTCCAGCGCAAATCGTTTGTCGCCATCGGGCACTAATTCGCGGATAATTTCTGATACCGGCGCAATCAGCGCCTTGAAAATACTCATGCCGGATATGCCTTTCGCGGCAATTGAAAATGCGGCCCATCTGGAAAATTTTTCCAATTGCCGCCCCACTCCAATTCCACGCCCAATTGTTTTGCTGCCAAAAACATGGCGCTGGAAATTTGATGATATAATGGCCAGTCCCAACGCACACCGCCAGAAACCCAAGCACCCAGATCAACCGCATGACCGCTCAAATGCCGGGAGTTCAAAGTTTGGCTGGCACCGATTCGAAACAACTCTTTTTGCCGGGCCAACGAGCGCAACCCCTCCAACACGGTAAAATCAACCCTGCTGCAAAGAATGGCCAAGTTTACAATCTGCACCATATCTGGATGCACCCCGCCGAGGCGCTCATTCGATCGTCTTGAAAGTACAAACCCCATGACCTGCTCCGGCAAATTTCATTGAGCAAGCAGTGTATGTCAGCATCACCCCCCATAGGAGCGATTGGGCCTTGTCCACGGCAAATCCAGCATCTGTTTTTTATTCAGATGCCACCGGTTCTGGGATAATTGCCGGGGCATGGGCTTTTTCGATAATGTCGGCAAAGTTCATCACCGCTGCCACATAGGCTTGGCCCTCGCGGCCACGGGCATAGCCGCGCGGCAGAGTTTTATAAACCTCGGCCTGTTCCAGTTCTGGTAAAACTTCGGCTACCGCATTCCATTGGTTTGCATCATCGCCATGACGGGTTACCAGCTCTCGTGCATCCATCATGTGTCCCCAGCCCATATTATAGGCGGCCAATGCAAATTGTATTCTTTGGCCCTTTGGAATATCTTCTGGCAAACGGCGCAACAGGCTGGCCAAATATCTGGCGCCACCAGCAATGGATTGTTCGGGATTAAGCCGGTCATTTACCCCCTGTTCGCGAGCCGTGACCCGGGTCAGCATCATCAACCCCCGCACCCCGGTTCGACTGGTGGCATCGCTTTTCCAATGGCTTTCGCGCCACGAAATCGCCGCCAGCAATGTCCATGGTAATTCATAACGAACCCCTGCTTTTTCAAAGGCTTGCCTGAATTTTGGCAAGCGGGTTTTCATCGCCCGGCGCAAGCGGGACAAATCGACATAATCAAACTCAGTTTCGCCCAAGGAGAAATATCTTTGTGCCAAATTGTCGATCAAAGCGCGGGTATTATCAGCTTGCATCCAGTGTTCCACATCTCGGTGCAAGCTGGCATTGCGCCAGCTATGCCCGCCGCCTAATACCCAGCCCATCGGGGTACCCTCGCCCAAGCGTAACCGGTCCTCCAGCATCGGTTGATACCGGCGTTGCAAGGCAAATACATGCTCGTCAGCAATGGTGCAATCAATCCGGTTTTGTGCGACATCCGCCAGCAAACCTTCCACCGAACGATCGGCAATATCTGGCACGGCCAACAATGTATCATCGGTTGCCAATTGCTGTAATACATCAATGAATGAAGAACCTTTGGCCAATGCCACTCGAAGCCCGGCGAGTTGTTTTAGTTCTGTGATTTTGCGCACGCCGCGCCGACAAACCAGAACCGGAACAGCTTTTAGATATGGCGGGGAAAAAACCATTTTCTCCTGTCGGTTTTGGGTGATGCTGAGGCCCGCCGCTGCCAGATCAGCTTGATCATTTTGCACCGCCTGCAACACCGCTTCCACCGTAGGCATCACTAAAAAATCAACCTTGAGTCCCAAGGATTGGCCATAGGCACGGGCCAGATCATACTCAAACCCGGCAAAACCGTCTCGGCCTTCATAATAAGTGGTGGGGGCATTGGTGGTGACCACCCGTAACACCCCACGGGTTTGTGCCTCGCGCAAAATCGAGCCTTGGCGTGGCCCCATCGGTTCACAACCGGAAATTAAAATCGCCAGCATTAACGCCATGCTAAGTGCCCATGCGCCAGATTGTTCCAGCTTCATAATGTTAGAGAGATGTTTCATGGCAAAAGCAGAGTTCCATAAGAATCAACGTGTTTATGTCGGCCCCGTCGGGACCTGGGCGGTCATTGAACAGATAAAACCGCACTGGGTCAAAGATGTTCCGGAACCACTTCGCATTTCTTATGAAGTTGGGCTGGGCCGGGACTTTACCGCAAATGAGCTAAGTAGAGAGGCAAAAGACCATTCTGTGACCAGTTCGGTACAGGAAAACTGGCGTATTCAACGGGCCAAAAATAAATGGCAAACCACAGAAGAATGCGCAGATCACCCGTTTCCGGGCACATTTCCGGTGGTAGTCACCGATGCAAATGATTGGGGCGGCTGGCGCACACCGGGGGCAGAATATGACCGCGACCCAGCCAAAATTGAGTTTCAGGCTAGAATCATCGCTAGTTCCTTGCGCTTGCTTGAGATCGCCAAAAGACTGGATCAGCAAATCGCCGCCAGCGCAGAAAATGCACCCGCAGAAATGGTGCAACTGGCCAAAGAGGCCCGCCAGGTCATCCGCTTTGTTGAAGACCTGCCTGCATCTGGTTAAAGTCCGCAGCTCTTTTACTGGAACCTTGTAAGATGAAAACAGAATTACCGACCCAAGTTCGCTTGGCCGAATATGCGCCGTTTGCGTTTGAGCTTTCGCATACCAAATTGCATTTTGAATTGTTTGAAGATGCGACCATTGTACATTCCGAGCTTAGCTTATGCCGCAAAGCTGGCATGGATGGGCCTTTGGTTCTGGACGGTGAAGAGCTGGAATTACTCAAAATCAAAATTGACGGCCTAGCGCTAGAGCCGTCACATTATCAGGTAAAAGACCAGCAACTGATCATCGAGCAATTGCCAGATACCTGTGTTTTGGCCATCACCACCCGGTTTTCACCAGCTAAAAATCATGCACTTTCCGGACTATATATGTCCGGCGGGCGGTTTTGCACCCAATGCGAGGCGCAAGGATTTCGCCGGATCACCTATTATCCGGACCGCCCCGATGTAATGAGCCGCTTTACCGTTCGGGTAGAAGCGGACAAAGCGTTTCCAACCTTGCTTTCCAACGGAAATTTACTGGAAAAGGGCCAGATGGAAGGCGGCAGGCATTTTGCGCTGTGGCAAGACCCGTTCAAAAAACCAGCCTATTTGTTCGCTTTGGTCGCCGGTGCGTTTGATATGATCGAGGATCAGTTCACCACTATGAGCGGCAAAATAGTTCCCTTGCATATCTATGTCGATCCCGGTGATGCGCATTTGGCCAGCTATGCCATGGATGCGCTAAAACGCTCGATGCGATGGGATGAGCAAGTGTTTGGCCGTGAGTATGATCTGGATCTGTTCATGATCGTGGCGGTGCGCTCGTTTAATTTTGGGGCGATGGAAAACAAGGGGCTGAACATCTTTAATTCTTCGGTGCTATTGGCCGATGCAGCCACCGCTACGGATGCTAATTTTGAACGCATTGAAAGCGTGGTCGCCCACGAGTATTTCCATAACTGGACTGGCAATCGCATTACCTGTCGCGACTGGTTTCAGTTGTGCTTAAAAGAAGGGCTGACCGTCTTTCGCGATCAAGAATTTTCAGCCGACCAACGGGGGCGGGTAGTAAGCCGGATCAAGGATGTCAAAGCCTTACGCGCCCGCCAATTCCCCGAAGATGCCGGGCCATTGGCCCATCCGGTGCGCCCGTCCTCCTATTTGGCGATTGATAATTTTTATACCGCCACCGTTTACGAAAAAGGCGCAGAACTGATCCGCGCCCTAAAAACCATTTTGGGCGACAAAATGTTTGCCAAAGGCATGGCGCATTATTTTGCCACGCTGGACGGCACCGCCGCAACAATGGAACAGTTTATTGCTTGTTTTGCTACAGTGTCCGGCACGGATTTGGATCCGTTTCTAACTTGGTACGGACAGGCAGGCACCCCGAATGTTACGTTGGAACAAAGCTGGGATGCGGCAAATGCACGCCTCACCATCAACTTACAGCAACAAACCAACCCCACTCCCGGCCAAACAGATAAACAACCAGTACCGATCCCGGTTCGCATTGGTTTGCTTGGCCAAAATGGGGTTTTATCCTTTCATATCAATGGCCAAACCAAGGGCAGCGTTGACGAAACCGTTTTAATCCTCAACAAAAAAACCCAAACTTGGGTGCTGGAGGGCGTGAACGAGCGCCCGGTAGTCTCGGCTTTTCGGCGATTTTCCGCGCCGGTAACCATACAAATGCAACGCAGCAAAGCGGAACAAGCTCTGGTGATTGCAACTGACCCGGATCTGTTCAATCGCTGGGAAGAGGCGCAACGCTTTGGCCGAACGCAGTTAAGCCAGATGACCGAACAGGTGTTATCCGGGCAAACACCAAAAGCTGATCCGGCATATTTGTCCGCGATTTCAACGGTGATCGACGATCCAAAACTGGAGCTTGGTTTTACCGCTTTGGTCTTACAACCGCCTGCTGAGGATGAGATATTCCAGTTGATGGCGGCAGCCGTCCCCGAAGCCATCCACAGCGCCAGAAATGCGTTGATCGCACAAATTGCCCGCACCAATCAGGACAGGTTATTGCAACTGCACCAAAGCATCCGCCCGCAAGGCCAATTCCGCCCTGACGCGAAATCTGCTGGCCAGCGTGCTTTGGCCAATCAGGCCTTGGTAAGCTTGGCCGCATTGGATACCGACGATATGCAGTCGCGCATTTGGGCGGCATGGCAAACAGCAACCAATATGACCGATACCGTCGCCGCACTCCAAGCGCTAGACCGTGCCGGATCGCAGCGATTTACCGAAGCAATCGACGAGTTTTACCAACAATGGCAGCACAATCCGCTGGTCATCGACAAATGGTTTATGATGCAAGCCACATCGGTTCAGGCAACCATATCTTCGGTTCGAGCTTTGTTGCAGCACCCGGATTTTAACGTAAAAAACCCCAATCGTGCCAGAGCGGTTTATGGTGCCTTTGCTGCGGCAAACCTGCCACTATTTCACTCGCGCAATGGCCAAGGCTACCAGTTGTTGGTGGATGGAATTTTGCAAATAGATGCGTTAAACCCGGCATTGGCAGCGCGGTTAACTGGGGCATTTGAATCTTGGCGACAAGTCGAGCCAGAGCGGCAAAAATTGGCCAAAACTGCCATCAAAACCATTTTGGGCAGCCCCAAACTTTCCAAAAATACCTACGAGATTGCCTCACGCCAACTGGCTTGATCTTACACAGCCTTATTAAGCTGTTTCTAACTTTTGGGGGTTTATTCTGATGCAAATTGTTAAAAGCTTTGCATTGCAAGGTTTTATTTGCTGATCGGTGCGAGCAAAAAACTGCCCCATCGATATACTGGAAGAAGTCAAACTGTGACAAATACGGTGCGAATGGAAAGGCTACGAGCGCTCATTGTCGATGACAATGCCCACATGATTAATATCATCAAAACCATTTTGCGTGGGTTTGGAATAAAACATTTTTACGAAGCCAAAGATGCTGCAGATGCTTTTGATACCTTCAAAAGCGAAGCCATAGACATTATTTTTGTTGATTATCAGATGGACCTGCTGGACGGTCTTGATTTTATCAAGCTGGTTCGCACCGCAGACGACAGCCCGGCTCCATTTATTCCGATCATCATGATCACCGCCTATTCGGAACGCAGCCGGGTGATTACCGCGCGAGATGCCGGGGTTACCGAATTTTGCAACAAACCGATCAATGCCCATGAAATGTTCAGAAAACTGGTGTCGGTCATCGACCACCCACGCGATTTTGTCCGCACCTCCAGCTATTTTGGCCCGAACCGCCGCCGCCATGACGATACCAACCACCCCGGCCCGTTTCGCCGAAAAGACGATGGTGATCGCAGCGAAGAAGATGCTTTACCGGCTGAAACAGATGCAATTATTCCAAAAGTGCAAGATTTTACCGCAAAAGGATAAGTTTGTTTTGCAATTATTTTAGGAAATCAGAGTTTTTCGTATCGACAGCATTGACTCTGGTGGATTATCTTTGAGGGAATAAAACGAATCACTTGTTACGGGGGTCGAATTGAAGCCTAAAGCCAGCATCGGCGAAACCACAATTCCTGCTTCGGCCACGAGCGGGAATATAGGTTTGTCACGTCCGGCAGAAAAATCGACAAAGTCGCGCAAAACAAAACCTGCCAAACCAACAGGTATGGGAAACCTAGAAGCAAAATGGTCCATCGGGTTTGTCTTGTTATTCGCCATGTTATTTTTGGTGGTGATCGGCATGAAACTGGTGATGGAATACCGCGCCGCCAGAGAAGACATTATTTATTCTCGGGTTTTTTCCACCACCAATTATGCCGAACAAGTTAGAAGCCGGATACAAGAAGTCACCGCGCGCTTGGATACCACAGCGCAAATGCTGGCAGTTTCTGCCAATGCCAGCCAAGCAGATATCTTGCAGTTTTTGAATATCTTGGAAACGGAAAATTCCATACAAGCCGTATCCTTGCTCGAGCCGGGAACAGATATACAAAATGCTGTCGGCTCGATTGATTTTTCAGTCCTGACTTCTGTTCTTGCGACCATTGCAAAACAAAACCAGCTTGCAGGTGTCGCAGAAGATACATCCGGAAATAATCATATCTTTACCGCAATCCGGATTGAAAACAACGGCCAGTCCAATCTGTTGGTTGCCCTCATTTCACCAAAATGGGTGCAAGGAACATCCAGCCAGAAACAGACAAATCTGATTGCTGATAAAAATGGAAGGCAGTTTGGCAATACCACAAATGCAAGTGAGGTTTTGATTGCACAGCAATTAGGAATGAATGTGGATGAAACCTCGTATCACATCCGCACCCGTTTAATTGGTGGGCTGGAAGGCAAAGGCCAACAAGGGCAACGCTTGGCTGTTGGTGTGGTTACCTTGTTCCAAGGAAGTCTGGTGGTATTTCAGGCAGGTGAGCTAAAAATTGACCATGCCGCTTGGACCAGAACTTTGATTTTTTTCCTGCTGATGACCATAGCCGCATGGATGGTTGTCACGGTTCAGGTGGGTAT